>ONZS01000445.1_pt1 | contig 39051 bp, 35 predicted proteins | sample 1670921 | NCBI WGS metagenome assembly ONZS01 (sample SAMN06348104, study PRJEB24527) | human gut metagenome | biome: human gut; feature: ankylosing spondylitis patient; material: feces | host: Homo sapiens | place: China | collected 2015-10 | reverse complement strand
GCCTCCCGCGCCTCGAAAGTAGCGGGTGCTTTTCTGGTTCTCTTTTGGCACGCAAAAGAGAACTTAACCTCGCGCAACCGCGCTCTACCCCCGCGCACAGGCGCGCACTCCCACTCAACGAAGCCCTATCCTTATACTGGCCATCCCTTTTATTTCCCCACACAGAACCTCTCAAACACCTCATTGATGACCGCCTCCGAGGCGTTCTCCCCGGTCAGCTCACAGAGAGCGTCCAGCGCATCGTCCACACAGACCGACACGGCATCCAGCCCCAGCCCCTGTGCCGCGTCCAGCGCACCGGACACTGCATCCCGGGCGCGGGTGGCAGCGGAGAGCTGCCGCTGCCCCGAGAGGCTGGCGGCGTGGGGGTCGATCTGGCTCGTGCCCAGCAGACGGGCCACAGCCGCTGCGACGAGCTTCCGCGCCCCCTCCTCCTGACAGCAGACCGGCAGCACCATCGCAAAGTAGGGTGCGATCCACTCAGCATCGAACTGGGAGGGCTTGTCCTCCTTGTTGATCAGCGCGATGGCCGGACGGCCCGCGCAGCGCTTTGCCAGCTCCAGATCCTCCCGGGTCGGGCGCTCCGAGCCGTCAAAGACGGCGAGGATCAAGCCTGCCTCCTCCAACTTCTTCCAGCTGCGGCGGATGCCCTCGGCCTCGATGGCGTCCTCCGTCTGGCGCAGACCGGCGGTGTCAAAGAGGTTCAGCCGGACATCGCCCAGCTGGACGGCCTGCTCCACCACATCCCGGGTCGTGCCCGCCACCGGCGTGACGATGGCCCGGTCAAATCCGGCCAGCAGATTCAGAAGGGTGGACTTGCCCGCGTTCGGCCGGCCCACGATGGCGCAGTCCACGCCCTCGCGGAGGACAGCGCCCGCGTCATAGCTCTGGATGAGGGCATCCAGCTCCTGCTCTACCCCGCCCAAAACGGCGCAGAGATGGCTCTGGCTCAGCTCGGGGACATCCTCCTCCGGGAAGTCCACCCAAGCCGCCAGATGGGCCTGCAGAGCCGTCAGCGCGTCCTTTTGTGCCGTGATCTTCCGGGCCAGCGCACCGTTCAGGGAGGCATTCGCCAGTGCTGCCCCCTGTCGGCCATCGGCAGAGATGAGGTCCATGACCGCCTCCGCCTGCGTCAGGCTGAGCTTGCCGTTCAGGAAGGCGCGGCGGGTGTACTCGCCGGGGGCGGCAGGCGACGCGCCCGTCGCGATGCAGGTTTCCACCAGCCGCCGGGCCACCGCGCTTCCGCCGTGGCAGGAAAACTCCACCACATCCTCGCCGGTGTAGCTGTGGGGCGCGCGGAAAAACAGCGCCACCCCCTCATCGAAAGCGTCCTCCCCTTCCACGAATGCGCCGAACATGGCCGTATAGCCCTTGGCCTCCGCTACCTTCTTTGACGGGTTGGCCGGGCGGAACACCCTCTCTGCCACCTCATAGCTTTCCGGGCCGGACAGCCGCACGACGGCGATGCCGCCTGCGCCCGGGGCCGTTGCGATGGCCGCAATGGTCGAATGCTGCATCTTCTCCCCTCCTTGTTCGCAGATGAATACAGTATATTCTACCACGAACCGCCAAAAAAAGAAATATGCTGCGCAAAAAGGGCGTGCAGCCCCGAAAGACTGCACGCCCCGCTGCGTGTAAGAAAAAATCAGAATGCGGCAATATCCGCCGTGGTGATGGCCTTGCTGGGCAGGGTGCGGCTGTCGGCGTTCTCCGACAGAGCCAGCTTGCCCTCGCGCAGCAGCTTGACGGCCTTCTGGTGGTCGGCAGCATTCCAGTTGTTGCCCACGATCTTCCAGTTGTTGTTCACATGCGGCTCGATGGTGCCGCCCTTGACGGTGCGGATGTACTCGCCCAGCAGCTCGCGGACGCCGCCCACATCGCCGCGCACGTCGATCTCCAGCAGCTTGGGCAGCTCGTCGCCGGGTGCGAAGATGTCAGCATAGGTCAGCAGCTGGGTGGTGGCACGGTAGTTGTTGACGGCCACCACGAACACCTCATCGTCCCACACCGGCTTGCCGTTCATCCAGGTCAGGTTATGGATGCGGTTGCCCGGCTGCTGAGAGACGTCGAGGTCGTACTTGACACCCTCAAAGGCATCGTACAGGTAGTAGCGGACGGAGGAGTCGAAGGCAATGGTCACGTCGCCCGGCTCCCATGTCTTGAAGAAGGCAGCCGACCACTCCATGAACTTGCGCAGCTGCAGGCCGTTCATCTGCAGCTTGTACAGGGTGTTCTGGTAGGTGTAGATACTTGCCATGTCGCACTTGCGGATGGGGCCCTCCCGCATCTGGGAGGTCATGGAGGTCAGGGCCGTTGCTGCCACCTGAGCGCCGGTGTAGTACATCTGCACCTCGTTGATGAAGTCCAGCAGAGCGGTATCCTGCACCATGGCCTGCGGCAGGCAGTCGATCTCGTTCTCGGGGGACAGATCGCCGCCGACCAGCTGGCCGATGGGGGTGACAGCGTCGTCCTTGGCGCGCTGGTCATACTCAGCCAGCAGAGCGGTCAGCTCGGGGTCGGGAGCGTAGTCCTTGATGGTCAGGTTCTCGGAGGTGCGGTCCTTCACCTTCCACTTGCCGGTCCAGTCGCGCTGGAGGTAGATGTGGATGTCAGAGACGGTGGCACCGGCGTTCTTGTTCTCCACCACCAGCACGCCGTTGATCATCATGTTGGGGATGCTCCTATGGCCGTGGGCGGCGACGATGACGTCGAATTCCGGGCAGGCGTTGGCCAGATCGGTGACGCCGGAGCCGTAGACGCCGTACTCGTTGTCGGTGTCCATGTGCATGACGCCGAGGATGACGTCCACCTCACCCTTGATCTTATCAATGATCTTGCGGCTCTCGTCCACGGGGTTTGTGACGGTCCAGCCCTCGAGGTTCTTGGCATCCCAGCGGGTGATGTTGGGCGTGACCATACCGATGACGCCGATCTTGACGCCGCCCTTGTTGATGATGGTGTAGCCATCCGCCAGAGGCTTGCCCTCGGGGCTGTAGACGTTGCCGGTCAGGACTTTTGCCTTCTGCTGGGAGAGCACCTTTTCCAGCGTGGCCATGCCATAGTTGTACTCGTGGTTGCCGGTGACGTAGACGTCATAGCCGATGGCGTTCTGGGCAGCGATCATGGGGTGGACATCGTCGTTCAGGAACAGCTCGGCAGAGTTTGCCTGAATGGTGTCGCCTGCATCCACGACCAGCGTGGTCTTGGTGCGGTTCTCCTTGATGGCGGTGGCCTGCTGGGCTACGCTGCCGGAGGCGTCTGCCTTGTTGGCAGCGTAATCCCACGGGTCAAACTTGCCGTGGGTGTCGCTGGTGGCGAGGATCTGCAGGTCCATGCTCCACAGGTCCTTGATGCCTGCTGCCGAAGCGGCAGGGGCCAGACCGCCCATTGCGGCGGCGGTGGCCGATGCACCGGCCACGCGCAGGAAATTGCGGCGGGAGATCTTATTCTGTTCCATAGTAATTCCTCTCTTTTCGGCTTGGTATCGAATCCCGAAGCACTTGTAGCTTTAGTATAAAGCCTGCCTGCCCTGTTTTACAATGTGCAAGTAGGAGAAAAATTTCTCTCAGAATTGGGCATATTCTCCAATTTTTCAACAAGAATGACTTTTCTTCCGAAACGATTCTCTCACAAATGCTTTTTATCATAAACCATCTTTGCGAAAAGAACAGGTAAATTTATAGTGTTCCCTTTTATGTCAAAAGACCCTCCCTCCACAGCTTCCGTGCTGCGGGGAGAGGGTCTTCTCGATTTTGCTTTTACAGCTCGATCTTGCCGAAGCTCAGATCGGCGAAATCGTCCACACGCTCGGTGCGCTTGGGTGCCACGGGGGCAGCGCTCTCGGCGTCACGCGGGGTGTAGGTGCGCTCGGGGACATTGGAGCGGTAGCCGCTGCGAGGGCCGCCGCTGCGGGGGCCGCGGCCATTCCGGCCGCCGTTGCCGCCGCGATGGTAGCTGCCGCCACGGCCATTGCTGTTGCGGTCACGGGGACCGCGGGGGCCGCGGGGACGTACATTTGCGCTCTCGGCCACAGCGTTGGGGTCGGTGGAGTAGATGACCACACGGCGGTCACGGCCCTCGCCCTTGCTCTCGCTGCGGACGCCCTCCATCTTGCCGATGGCAGAGTGGATGATGCGGCGCTCGTAGGGGTTCATCGGCTCCATCGCAAAGCTGCGGCCGGTGCGGCGCACCTTGGTGCCGATGCGCTGTGCCAGTGCGGTCAGGTCGCTCTCGCGCTTGTCGCGGTAGCCGGCCACATCGAGGCCCAGCTTGATGTAGTCGCCCTCGAGGCGGTTGGCCACGAGGCTTGCCAGATAGGACAGGCTCTCCATCGTCTCGCCGCGGCGGCCGATGAGGGCGCCCATCTTCTCGCCGTTCAGACGGATGATGGTGGCCTCGCCCTTCTGCACGGCGCTGAAGCTGACATTCTGCACGCCCATCTTCTCGATGACATCCTTCAGGTAGTCCACAGCGGCCTTGACCTTGGCGTTCTCCTCGATGCAGATGGGCACTTCCACCTCTTCGCCCTCGGCGGCGGGAGCGGCCTGCTCTTCGGCAGGGGCAGCTTCCTCTTTCGGTGCGGCAGGGACCTCAGCAGCGGGGGCTTCGGGGGCAGTCTTCTCCACGACAGGCTCAGCCGGTGCAGCCTTTTCCTCCACGACGGGGGCAGGCGCAGCGGCCGGGGCAGCAGGCGCAGCCACCGGCTCGTCCGGCAGCTCAACGCTGACGCGGACTCTGGCGGGGGTGAGCTTCAGGCCCAGAAAACCGGTCTTCTGGGGCATTTCCAGCACTTCGTAGCTGACGTTGATGTCGTCCTTCTCCACGCCCAGCAGAGCGCAGGCGTTGATGCGTGCTTCATCGACCGTCTTGCCGGTCGCTTCCTGAGTACGGATCATAACCGTCAATCCTCCTTTTTGTGTTCCAGCTCGCTCAGCGGGACGGTACGCTCGTCCTTGTAGCGCTCCGCATCCTGCTGGCGGGCATACTCAAGGCGGCGCTTATTCATCTCGCTGGCGGAGATATTCTTTTCCACGACCTCACCGGTCTTTTCGTCCTTGACCTTGATGGTGGTGCTCTTCACACCGCGCTTCTCTTCCTTCCTGCGGGACGCGATCTCGGCCTTGACCTGCTCCTTCATCTTCTCAGGGTCATAGATCTTGCGCATGACCTGGGTCTGGACAGTCATGACGATGTTGGAGATGACGTAGTACAGAGAGAATGCGCAGGGCACAGTAAAGCAGAAGAAGACGTACATCAGCGGCATCATATACATGGTCAGCTTCATGCTGCCCTGCATCTCCTGACCGGAGGCCTTCATGCTGATGTGGGTGGAGATGAACATGGTGACGACTGCGAGGATGGGGAAGATCAGCAGGGGCAGGTTGTCCGCTGCCAGACTATACTGGGGCACGCGGGTCAGGTCGATGCCGAAGAAATCCATATGGTTGCCGAACTCGGTGATGGTGCTCAGCTGGTCTGCGGTGAACACAGAGGTGACGCTGCCCTCCCCTGCCAGCACCTGCTCGATGATGTGGGTGTCCCGCGTCACCTGCGTAAAGCTGATGCCCAGAGCTTCCATGGCACTGCCTGCGGCGTTGATGGCGTCCGCGCTGATGTGGAAGATGCGCTGCAGCGGACGGTACACCACCTCGATGACGCCGAACATGACAAGGAAGTTGACCAGCATCGGCATACAGCCGGCCGTGGGCTTATAGCCATACTCCTGCTGGAGCTTCATCAGCTCTTCCTGCTGCTTGTCGGGCTTATCCTTGTACTTTTTCTGGATGTCCGCGATCATCGGCTGGAATGCCGACATCTTGGCCATGCTCTTCTGCTGGTTGAGCTGCAGCGGGATGCTGAGCAGGCGGATGACGATGGTGAAGATGATGATGTCCCAGCCGTAGTTCGGGATGAGGTTGTAGATCCACTCCATCACATAGCCGAGAGGCACACCGAGGATGTACAAAATATTCATGTCTCTGTCCATTCTGCCCCGCCTGTGGTGCGGGACGGTTATTTTTATCGTAGGACGCGCCGCCCACAGCTCAGCACGTCACAAGAAGCATTATAATAGCTTTTCCTCTTAGCCTCCCCTCATTAGGGGAGGTGGCACGCCGCAGGCGTGACGGAGAGATCTTCCCCGCTTCAGCGCTCTCTCAAAGAAGCATTGACGGAGAGGTTCGTTTTCCACTTATTTTTCGTGTCTTGTGGAAAACAGGGCCGACGCCGACAGGTGCCGGGCCGGATTTTTCCAGCGGCCTTTCTCCGGTACGGGGTCGTAGCCCCAGCGGCCCAGCGGATTGCACCGGGCGATCCGCCATCCGGTCAGCAGCAGCCCCTTGAGGCAGCCGTGGGTGCGGATGGCCTCGATGCCATACTGGCTGCACGAGGGGGAAAAGCGGCAGTTCCGGCCCAGACCCGGGCTGATGAATCGCTGGTAGAGCCGGATCAGCCCGCACAGGGCCTTCTGAAAGATGCTCACGCCTCGGGTCTGCGAGCCGGAGGCAGGGTGGCAGGAGGCTTTGCGCCCGGCTGCTTCGCCTTATCCGGCAGTCCGGCCTGTGCGAAAAGCTTGGCCACGACGGCGCTGAGCTGCCAGCTCTTGAGCCGGGGGGTCATGCCCCGGGCCACGAAAACGAGGTCGTAGCCGCCGATGTTGTAGTCGAGATGCTCGTCGATGGCAGCTTTCATAACACGGCGGGCGCGGTTGCGCTGGACGGCATGGCCGATCTTCTTGGTGGCCGTCAGGCCCACCCGGGTGCGCTTGCTCCGCGTCTTGAGGACATAGAGCACCAGCGCCTGATTGACATAGGACTTGCCGCGGGCATACACGCGGCCAAACTCGCCGTTGCGGCGGATGGGACGATAGCGCATCCTGTGCGCCTCCCTTCAGGTGATGTGGGAGCACCGCCCGGAAAAAGGCAATGCTCAGTGTTCAGTATAGCAAAAAAACGCCGACATGAAAAGCTCATCCGGGCGTTTTCTCTGCCAAATCTTTGACTGTTTTTTTAGGCAAAGCGACTATCTGCCGCTTTTTTCCGGCCTTTTTTCCGAAAGCCGGGTAAAAAAATAAGACCGCCAATCCAATATCAGCGGCCTTTTTGCGCATATTCCATTCTGCGCCGGACCTGATGCATAAGGCTCAGGATCAGACGGTCAGGCTCTTGCGGCCCTTAGCACGGCGTGCGTTGATGACCTTGCGGCCGTTCTTGGTGCTCATGCGGGTCAGGAAGCCATGAACTTCCTTGCGCTGACGCTTCTTGGGCTGAAAAGTTCTCTTCATGGTTCGTATCCTCCGTAAAAACTCGTCCCCATATGGGGTCTATTCTGGTCCCAAAACGGGGACAGGCTTGCAATTCAACAGTATATCGCACACTATGGCATTCTGTCAAGCATTTTTTTTGCTTTCCTTCAAACTTTTTTGAAAAATCTTTGTGGAGAAACTTTCAACTTTTTCACCCATTCTCCGTGGAAAACTTTTTGGCCACAACATCTTGTGTCTTCATTGCATCTTGGACACAAGTCTGTCTCCAAGACGCAGGTATGTCTTTTTTATGTATTATAAATTACCTTATATAATATAGACGCATGGAGATTTTTGTGGTATACTAACCTAGTATCAGCAGCATTGTTGAAAACTTCAATGGAGTGGATGTACTATGGATTCTTTCAAGGACGTTTTAGAGGCTGCCCAGAGCTACTGCAAAGCGCAGATGGCGGAGCCGACATATAATCTCTATATCGACGGACTGGAGCCGATCAGCTTTGAGGACTCCAGCCATATCACCCTCTCGGTGCGCAACGACTTCATCTGCAAGATCGTGACGGACCGCTATCTCGGCCTGCTCAAAGAGGCGTTCAAGACGGTGCTGGGCTTTGATGTGGACATCACCCTCGTGGTGCCCAGCACGCCGCCCCACGAGGTGGTGCTGGCCCAGCAGTACGAGGCAAACCCCGCCTCACCGCAGGGCAACTACGAGTTCACCTTCGAGAACTTCATCAAAGGTCCCTCCAACCAGTTTGCGTTTGCTGCGGCGCAGGCTGTTGCCGCCAACCCCTCCGGTGCCTACAACCCGCTGTTCATCTACGGCGGCTCGGGCCTCGGCAAGACCCATCTGCTGACGGCCATCCAGACCGAGATCAAGCGCACCCACCCCGACTTCGTCATCATGTACGTCACCTGCGAGCAGTTCACCAACGAGCTGATCGCCGCCATCCGCGCCGGCAGCACCGAAGACTTCCGGATGAAGTACCGTGTGGCCGACCTGCTGCTGGTGGACGACATCCAGTTCATCGCGGGCAAGGAGTCCACGCAGGAAGAGTTCTTCCACACCTTCAACTCTCTCCACGACGCCCACAAGCAGATCGTCATCGCCTCCGACCGCCCGGCCAAGGAGATCAAGAGTCTGGAAGAGCGTCTGCGCACCCGTTTCGAGTGGGGCCTGACCGCCGATGTCCAGCCGCCGGATTTTGAGACCCGCGTGGCCATCGTCAAGCGGAAGGCAGAGCTTCTCCACCTCGACCTGCCGGAGGACGTGGCCGAGTTCATCGCCAACCACCTCAAAAACAACATCCGCCAGCTGGAAGGCGCCGTCAAGAAGCTGAACGCCTACTATATGCTCGAGGGCATCCAGCCGGTCATCAGTGTGGCACAGAACGCCATCAAGGACATCCTCAACGAGACCCAGCCCGTGCCCGTCACCATCGAGAAGATCGTGGGCGAGGTGTCCCGCACCTTCAACGTCTCCCCTGCCGACATCCGGGGCACCAAGCGGAACGCCAACGTCGCATCCGCCCGCCGCGTGGCCATCTATATCCTGCGCGAAGTCACCGGCATGAGCATGGAGGAGATCGGCCGGGAGTTCTCGGGCCGCGACCACTCCACCATCGTCTACTCCCTCAAGACCATGGAGCGGGACATGAAGAACGACCAGCACCTGCGGGAAACGGTCAGCGACATCATCAAGAATGTGAAAGCCTGACCGGCAAAAGTCATACTCATTCCGGCGCAAACCCCAAAATATGGGGATAAAAAGGGACAAAACGGGGAAAACAGACCCATATATTGTGGTGAAAGGCCGAAACTTTCCACTTTTTCCACTGAGTTTTCAACATTCAACTCCGATTCTCCACAGCCGATGTGGAAAGCGGCAGAAGTCTCCCCGATTCAACATTCCATCCACAGTCCCTCAACAGACCCGTGGAAAACCAAAACCCCGCATCCCAGCAAGGGTCTGCGGAGTTTTCCACATCTTCCCCAGCCCCTACTACGGTTACTACAACAAGTTCAATATAGAAAAACAGGTTTTTGCATCGGATCCCATGGGAAACGACAGAAAAACTGACACAAAAAAGGAGAGAAGAAGCTTTGAACATCATCTGCGATAAAACTCTTCTGAGCGCAGCCATTGACGGCGTATCCAAAGCAGTCACCCTGCGCTCTACCATCCCGGTGCTGGAGGGCATTTTGCTGAAGGCAGAAGGCTTCCAGCTGACCCTTACCGGCTACGACCTCGAAATGGGCATCGTGACCACCATCGAAGCCAATGTCAAGGAGCCCGGTGAGATCGTTCTGAACGCAAAACTCCTCAGCAGCATGATCAGCCGGATGCCGTCGGGCCAGATCACCATCCAGTCTGCCGATAACGGCAAGACCACCATCCAGAGCGGCGTGGCACAGTTCGAGATCCAGTCCATGTCCGCCTCCGATTTCCCCGAGCTGCCCAATACCGGCGCCGAGGAAACGCTGACCATCAAGACCGGTGTGCTGCGGGACATGATCGAGCGCACCCTGTACGCCGTCAGTCAGGACGAGAAAAAACCGGCGCATACCGGTGAACTTTTTGAAATCGAACCGGATAAAATGACCATCGTCGCGCTGGACGGCTACCGTCTGGCCATCGTCGAGCGGCCCCTCACCGCCGTCAAGGACATCCGCATCATCGTCCCCAGCAAGACCATGACCGAGGTCTCCCACCTGCTGCCCAACGACGACGAAGAGCTGGTGCACATCTGCGCCAACCGCCGCTATGTCGTCTTCATGACCGCCGGCTACACCATCATGAGCCGCCTGATCGAGGGAGAGTTCCTCAACTACCGCAACGTCATCCCCGCAGGCAGCCGCACCCGGGTGACCATCGACACCAAGGAGTTCATCGAGACCATCGAGCGCGCCTCCCTGATTATTACAGAGCGTTTAAAAAATCCCCTCCGCATCACTTTTACAGAGGGTAAAGTCGTCGTCCGCTGCCAGACGAATCTGGGCCGCGTCGTCGATGAGTTCAACGCCGAGTGCGAGGGCGACGAGGTGGAGATCGGCTTCAACAACCGCTACCTGCTGGATGCCCTGCGCAATGCCCGCACCGAGAAGGTGCGGATGGAGATCAGCGGCCCGCTCAGCCCGGTGAAGGTCCTGCCTGTGGAGGGCAGCGACTTCCTCTACCTCGTGCTGCCCGTCCGCTTCAAAAACGACTGAGAGGCGTAATAAAATGCAAAAGATCCTCATCCATACCGAATTTATCAAGCTGGATGCCCTGCTGAAGTATGCAGGCCTGTGCGAGACCGGCGGCGAAGCCAAGGAGCTGGTGCAGGGCGGGGCTGTGAAGGTCAACGGCGAGGTCTGCACCATGCGCGGCAAGAAGTGCCGTCCGGGCGACACCGTCGAGCTGGACGGCCAGACCATCGAGATCGGGATGGGCGGCTGATGCGGCTGCTCTCGCTCGAGGTCGAAAATTACCGGAACATCGCCTCGGCCAGCCTGACGCCGGGCCGGGAGCTGACAGTCATCTGCGGCAACAACGGTCAGGGCAAAACGAACCTCTTGGAAGCTATCTGGCTGCTCACCGGCGGCAAGAGCTTCCGGGGCGGCAAGGATGCCGAACTGGTGCGCCGGGGGGAGCCCTTCGCCCTGCTCAAAGCGTCCACCCTCCGCGCACAGCAGGAGGAACAGGAAACCGAAGAGCCGAACCGCGTCCGCCTGACCGTGGGCACGCCGGACTCCCCCCGCCCGGGCCGGACGGCCTCAGTGAACGGAGGCGCAGTCAAGCGGGCCGCCAGCCTTGCAGGCAGCTTTCCGGCGGTGGTGTTCGACCCCGGACACCTGAGCCTCGTGAAGGGCGCACCCGAGGGGCGGCGAAAATTTCTGGACGCGGCCCTCTGCCAGCTCTACCCCGGCTACCTGACCATCTACCGCCGCTACGTCCGGGCTTTGCAGCAAAAAAATGCGCTGCTTCGACGCTCTGCAAACGGCGATGCGCGTCCCTATGCCGAAAAAAGAGCCTTGTTGGAGGTGCTGAACGTGGAGCTGGCCCAGCAGGGCGAGGCCATCCAGCAGCGCCGCAGGGCGTATCTTGAGACGCTCTCGCCGCTGGCCTGCTCGAACTACGAAGAGCTATCCCACGGGGCTGAGACGCTGCGCCTGCGGTATGCAGCCCAGTTCGAGCCGGGAGGGCTGGCCCAGCTCCTGCGGCAGAAAATGCCCGAGGAACTGCGGGCCGGGCAGAGCCTCTGTGGCCCTCACCGGGAAGATCTGGAGCTTCTGCTGGACGGCCAGCCTGCAAAAGTGTATGCAAGCCAAGGACAGCAGCGGAGCGTCGTGCTGAGCCTGAAAATGGCGGAAGCCGCAGCGGCTGCAGCCATCACGGGCGAACATCCGGTGCTTCTGCTGGACGATGTGCTCAGCGAGCTGGACGACGGCCGCAAGCAGTATCTGCTGACCCGGATGCGGGAGAAGCAGACCTTCGTGACCAGCTGCGACGATACCGCCTTCCTGAAAACGGACGGCGAGGTGTATCGGATGAACGGCGGCGTACTGACGAAAGTGTGAACAGAATGTATGTGCATCTGGGCCGCGATTATGTCCTGAACGACCGGGACATCATCGGCATCTTCAACTTGGAGACGACCACCATCTCGCCCCGGGGGCGGGAGTTTCTGAACTACGCCCAGAAAAACGGGGCTGTGGTCAGCCTGTCCGATGAGCTGCCCCAGAGCTATGTGCTGGCAGACGCCCCGGTGGATACGGTGTATCTTTCCGAGCTGTCCCCCGCTGCCCTCAAACGGCGCACGGAGATGAAGCTGGAATAAGCAAGCGGACGGTCCTCGGAGAAACTTCTGCCGCAGGCAAACGGCATATCAAAAAAACATCCAAGCAAATTTGCTTTTTACAAATCGTAACGAAATAACGAAACAAAAGGGAGAAAGGAAATGGCAGAGGAAATCATTACCAGCACCAACGCAGATACTGCGACGGACCATGAATACAACGCCAGCGAGATCCAGGTCCTGAAAGGTCTGGAGGCTGTGCGCAAGCGCCCCGGTATGTATATCGGCTCTACCGGCGAGCGGGGTCTGCACCATCTGGTGTACGAGATCGTGGACAACGCCATCGATGAGGCTCTGGCCGGTTACTGTGACCATATCGAGGTCAAGATCTTAAAGGGCGACATCATTCAGGTCACGGACAATGGCCGCGGCATCCCCGTGGACATTCAGGCAGACACCGGCCTGCCTGCTGTCACCGTCGTCTATACCATCCTCCACGCCGGCGGCAAGTTCGGCGGCGAGAACTCCGGCTACAAGGTGGCCGGCGGCCTACACGGCGTGGGCGCTTCGGTGGTCAACGCCTGCTCCGAGTGGCTCACCGTCAACGTGCGCCGCGACGGCCACGAGTACGAGCAGACCTTCCGCCGCGGCGACCCGGACGGCCCGCTCAAGTGCATCGGCACCGTAGCCGATGGCGTCACCGGGACCCGGGTCACCTTCAAGCCGGACCCGGAGATGTTCCGGGATACCACCGTGTACGACTTCGACACGCTGGAAAAGCGCCTGCGGGAGGAAAGCTTCCTGAACGCCGGTGTCAAGATCACCCTGACCGACGAGCGTGAGATGTACACTCCCGTACTGGAGGACGGCAAGGAGGGTGAACCCTGCTACCGCACCGAGGTCATGTGCTACGAGGGCGGCATCAAGAGCTTTGTCACCTATCTGGGTGAGAAGCGCAAGCTGGACGTGCTGCACCCCAATGTGATCTACCTCAAGGGCCAGACCGACCGCGGCATGGCAGAGATCGCACTGCAGTACAATTCCAGCTACAACGAGCTGCTGCTGAGCTTTGCCAACAACGTCAACACCCCGGACGGCGGCACCCACGAGGAGGGCTTCAAGAACAGCCTGACCCGCGTGTTCAACGATTATGGCCGCAGCCACGGCCTGCTGAAGGATAAGGACGAGAACCTGTCCGGTGCGGACGTGCGCGAGGGCCTGATCTGCGTGATCTCGGTCAAGCTGCAGGAGGCCGAGTTTGAGGGCCAGACCAAGGCAAAGCTGGGCAATACCGAGATCCGCACCCTGGTTTCCAACATGGTCTACTCCAAGCTGATGGAGTTCTTTGAGGAGAACCCCGGCGTGGCAAAGGCCATTTTTGAAAAAGCCACACAGGCCGCCCGCGCCCGCGCCGCCGCCAAAAAGGCCCGCGAGCTGGTGCGCCGCAAGAGCGCGCTGGAGACCAGCCGGATGCCCGGCAAGCTGGCCGACTGCCGCGAGAAAGACCCCAGCCGCACCGAAATCTTCATCGTCGAGGGCGATTCTGCAGGCGGTTCCGCCAAGATGGGCCGTGATTCTGCCATTCAGGCTATCCTGCCGCTGTGGGGCAAGATGCTGAACGTGGAAAAGGCCCGCGCCGATAAAATTTACGGCAACGACAAGCTGATGCCCGTTGTGCTGGCACTGGGCTGCGGCATTGGTGACGAGTTCGATATCTCCAAGCTGCGCTACGATAAAGTGTTCATCATGGCCGATGCAGATGTGGATGGCTCCCACATCTGCACCCTGATGCTCACCTTCTTCTTCCGCTATATGCGCCCGCTCATTGAGCAGGGCCATGTGTATGTGGCCCAGCCGCCTCTGTTCAAGGTGCAGAAGGGCAACACCATCAAGTACGCCTACAACGATGCCGAAATGGCCGTGCTTTCGCAGGAAATGCCCGGCGCAAAGGTGAACCGCTATAAGGGCCTTGGTGAGATGAACCCCGAACAGCTGTGGGAGACCACCATGAACCCCGATAACCGCGTGATCGTGCAGATCACCATTGACGATGCAGAAAAGGCCGACGAAGCCTTTACCATCCTGATGGGCGATCAGGTGGAGCCGCGCCGCCGCTTTATCGAGACCAACGCCCAGTACGCAAAGCTGGACGTGTAAGAAAACCCTCTCAGGCGCTGACGCGCCAGCTCCCCCGAGGGGGGAGCTTTAGGCAAAAAGATAAACTTTTCCTTCTCACGCAAAAAAAGCTCCCCCTTTTCGGGGGAGCTGGCAATGCCGACAGGCATTGACTGAGAGGGTATGATCCTACGGAGGAAACAATGGAAGAAGATTATGTGATGATACCGGGCAGCGGAACCAAAAAGATCATCCGCGATGTGAAAAAGGAAATCGAGACCGCATTCCTGGACTACTCCATGTCGGTCATCGTGTCCCGCGCCCTGCCCGATGTGCGCGACGGTTTGAAGCCTGTTCACCGCCGCATTCTGTACACCATGCACGAGCGCGGCAATGATCCCAGCCATCCCTACCGCAAATCCGCCGACACCGTTGGTGCGGTGCTGGGTTCCTACCATCCCCACGGCGACGCATCGGTCTACGATGCCATGGTCCGTCTGGCACAGGACTTCTCTCTGCGCTATCCGCTGGTGGATGGTCAGGGTAACTTTGGTTCTGTGGATGGCGACCCCCCGGCTGCCTACCGTTACACCGAGGCCCGCATGAGCCGCATGGCGGTGGAGATGCTGACCGATATCGAGAAGGACACCATCGACTGGGACCCCAACTTTGACGAGACCAAGAAGGAACCCAGCGTGCTGCCCTGCCGCTTCCCCAACCTGCTGGTCAACGGCAGTCAGGGCATTGCGGTCGGCATGGCCACCAACATCCCGCCACACAACCTGAGCGAGGTCATTGACGGCTGCATCGCCTATATCGACGATCCGGACATCGACCTGCCCGGCCTGATGGAATACATCAAGGGCCCGGACTTCCCCACTGCCGGCATCATCATGGGCCGCAGCGGCATCCGCGCCGCCTACGCCACCGGCCGGGGCAAGATCACCCTGCGGGGCCGCGCCACCATCGAGGAGACCAAGAACGGCCGCACCCAGATCATCATTACGGAAATTCCGTATATGGTCAACAAGGCCCGCCTTATCGAGAACATGGCCGACCTTGTCAAGGATAAGCGCATTGAGGGCATCACCGGCCTGAACGATGAGACCAACCGCAAGGGCATGCGCATCGTGGTGGACATCCGCAAGGATGCCAACGCACAGGTCATCCTGAACCAGCTGTACCAGTACACCCAGCTGCAGGATACCGTGGGCGTCATCATGCTGGCCATCGACCACAAGGTGCCGAAAGTTCTCACCCTGAAGCAGATGCTTCAGAAATACGTGGAATTTCAGGACGAGGTAGTGCGCCGTCGCACCCAGTACGACCTGAAAAAGGCCAAGGAGCGCGCCCACATTCTGGAAGGCCTGAAGAAGGCCACCGACATCGTGGACGAGCTGATTGCCACCATCCGCGCCTGCAAGGGCGGCATGGCAGAGGCCAAGGCTGCCATCATGGAGCAGTTCGGCTTTGACGACCCGCAGGCAGATGCCATCGTCAAGCTGCAGCTGGGCCGTCTGGCAGGCCTTGAGATCCTGAAGATCGAGGAAGAGCTTGCCAGCCTGCAGGCCAAGATCGAGAACTGGGAAGCCATTCTGGCCGACGATGCCCGGGTGCTTGCCATCGTCAAGGAAGAGTTGCTGGAAATGAAAAAGCGCTTCGGCGACGAGCGCCGCACCGAGATCCAGTCCGTGACCGGTGAGGTGGATATCGAAGATCTGATCGCCGAGGAGCAGTGTGTCTACACCCTGACCGAGGCCGGCTATATCAAGCGCCAGCTCAAGGCCACCTATCAGGCACAGCGCCGCGGTGGACGCGGCATCTCCGGCATGACCCGCAAGGAAGAGGACATCGTGCAGGAAATGTTCGTAGGCTCCACCCACGACTATGTGCTCTTTGTTACCGACCGGGGCCGTCTGTTCCGCATCAAGGGCTACACCATTGCCGAGGGCAGCCGCACCAGCAAGGGCAGCAACATCGTCAACCTGCTGCAGCTGGCCGAGGGCGAGAAGGTCACCAATATGCTCTGCTACCCCAAGGATGAGGACAACAAGGGCGGCTTCGTCACTATGGTGACAAAGCAGGGCCTCATCAAGCGCACCCCGCTGGAGCAGTACGCCAACATCCGCAAGACGGGCCTCATCGGCATCGCACTCAACGAGGGCGACGCACTGGCATGGACCCGCCTGACCACCGGCAATGATATGCTCATCGTGGCCACCCGCAACGGTCAGGCCATCCGCTTCAACGAGGCCGACGCCCGCCCGATGGGCCGCAGCGGCCACGGCGTCCGGGCCATCAAGCTGGCCGAGGGCGACGAGGTCGTCGGCGTCTGCATCTGCCGCGAGGGCGGCACAGTGCTCACCGTCACCGAGAACGGCAAGGGCCGCCGCTCCGACATCGACACCTACCGCATCACTGCACGCGGCGGCAAGGGCATCCGGAACTACGACGCCTCCAAGGACAAGGTGGCAGCGGTCAAGATCGTGGACGACATCGACGATGTGCTGCTGAGCAGTCAGGAGGGCATCATCATCCGCCTGCACGTCAACGAGATCCCCGTCCAGAGCCGCTATGGCTCCGGCGTCCGGGTCATGCGTCTGGGCGAGAACGACAAGGTCATGGTCCTTGCCCGCACCGACCACGACGATGAGGCACAGACCGAGAGCATCGAGTCCGACGCCGAGGACGAACCCACCGCCGAGCAGCTGGCGGAGATGGAAGCAGCCGATGAGGCATCGGCCGCCGAAGCTCCCGAGTCCGACGCCGGCGACGAGGAATAAATCCCGGGACAAAAACATAAGAAGACCCTGTGGGGAAGTTTCTCTTTTGCAAGAGGATGACCCCACAGGGTCTTTTTGCTTTTTTGCACGAAAAAACGGGACAAACTTTGACGGAAACGGCAGGCGAAATTTTCAATATCCATTCAATGACATGACTTAACATGAAACGACCTGAATGTGTCATGAAACGACCTTGATGTTGGCGGAAATTGGGGTATCATTAAAGAGAACAATTATCGTTACAGGGCAGGACCTCGAAAAATTCTGTTTTTTCGGGGAGTGAGAGTGGAGTAAAATGCAGAGCAATGAGCCGTATATCGGGAGCGTCCGATTTTTTAAAAACATCATTTTTCTATGCTGCATCCTCGGCGTGCTCATCCCGACCGGGCTGGCGTTCCGCTGGCGGAGCCGGGCAAAGACGGCAGAGAGCCTGCTGGCCCAGAACACCGTCGTGCTGACGAGCGAGGAGGACGGAGCAGCCAGCGAGGCTGAGGCAGCTTCGGAGGAGGCAGAGCCGGAGGCCGACAGTCTCGACGGGCAGGAGCCGCTCAGCTATCAGATGCTCTACCCGGATTTCTATGCGCCCACCCCCCTGCCGGACATCGAGGACGCCGGCAAGACCATCTACCTCACCTTCGACGACGGCCCCTCCGACCGCACCGACGAGGTGCTGAAGATCCTGGACGAGAAGGGGGTCAAGGCCACTTTCTTCGTCATTGGCCGGGAGGATGAGATCTCCATCCAGCGCATCAAAAAGGCCGCTGCGGCAGGCCATACCATCGGGATGCACAGCTACAGCCACGACTACGAGAAGATCTATGCCTCCGTGGAGGATTTTCTCGACGACTTCTACAAGCTGTTCGTCATCCTCCGGGATGAGGCAGGCGTGACCCCCACGGTGTTCCGTTTCCCGGGCGGCAGCCTCAACAACTACAATCAGGGCGTTTACAAGGAGATCATCGCGGAGATGCTTCGCCGCGGCTTCCGCTACTACGACTGGAACCTTTCGGCAGAGGATGCGGCCAAGAAGTCGCCCTCGGCCAGCACCATCGTGGAGGGCATCACCTCCTATTCGGCCCAGAAGAAGCATGGAGTCGTGCTGATGCATGACTCCGCCCACTGCAAGACGACAGTTGAAGCATTGCCTGCACTCATCGACACGCTGCGGGAGCAGGGCTTTGATTTTGCCCCGCTGGACCGCACGGTGCGTCAGGTCAGCTTCCACTATAGATCGGCGTCAAATCAATCATGAGAGGAACGTGTTGAAGATGAGCAAGAAAGACAATTTTTCGCAGGCAGCCTATGAGATGTTCGGCATCGGCAAGGGCGGCAGCAGGCGGGAGGCCGACAAGACGGCGGAGAAGCCTGCGGAGTCCGCAGCCATGGATGTGGAAGAGGACGAGATGAGTCTGACCATCGCGCCGACCGTCGCAGAGGTGAAGCCTCTGGAAAAGGTCCCCGAGAAGCCCAAGACCACCCTTCTCGCGGAGGGCAGCGTCTTCGAAGGCACCCTGCACACCAAGGGCGATGTGGAGATCGCAGGCGTCTTCAAGGGCGACATCTTCTCCGAGGGCAACGTCAAGCTCTTTGCCAACATCGAGGGCAACGTGCAGGGCGGCAATGTGGAGCTTGTGACCAGCAGCGTGCAGGGCGATGTCAGCGCCAAGGAGCTGCTCAAGATCGGCCCCCAGTCGGTCATCGGCGGCAATATCAAGACCAAGGATATGATCTGCTCCGGCCGCATCGTGGGCAATGTGGAGTCCAGCGGCCGTGTGACCCTGACCACCGGCAGCGCCCTCACGGGCGACCTGACCGCCGCCACCATCGCCGTCATGGAGGGCGCTCTGATGGAGGGCCGCTTCAAGATCGTAAAAAAATAAGCTGCGGTTATACTGGACAAATCGGCCCCTGATGTGATAAGCTATCGGAACAATAGAAAAGATCCTCATGGGGGAGTAGCAGGCACCGTTTTGCAGGCGGTGCAGCAAGTCAACACAATGACGGCCCGGGCGGCTGTCTGGCTTGCTTTTATTTGCGAGACTCATGTGTTTTGGTGCGAGTACCACGCCCATTCCACATGGAGTCAGTTTGTCAGAAAATGAGACCCGGAATTGGCGAAGCGCCGATCCCGGGTCTTTTCTCTGCCCACCAATTCCGGTCAGATCAGGAGGCATAATATGGAATGGAGTTTTTTGTTTTTCTTCAACAGCGCCCTGCTGGGCGTGGGGCTTGCGATGGATGCGTTCTCCGTCTCGATGGCGAACGGCCTGCATGACCCCAAGATGTCCCGCCGCCGGGGCGTCCAAATCGCAGGCACCTTCGCCATCTTTCAGGCTGTCATGCCCATGACGGGCTGGGTCTGCGTCCACACCATCGTGGAGCTGTTCTCTTCTTTCGAGACGCTCATCCCGTGGATCGCCCTCATCCTGCTGGGCTACATCGGCGGCAAGATGCTCATCGAGGGCATCAAGGGCGAAGAGGCCGAGGAAGCTGCTGAGCTGAGCGCAGGCGCACTCTTCATGCAGGGGGTGGCCACCAGCATCGATGCCCTGTCGGTGGGCTTCACCATCTCGGAGTACGGCTGGTTCATGGCGCTGGTCTGCTCCCTCATCATCGCGGTCGTCACCTTCTTTATCTGTGCGGCCGGTCTTTCCATCGGAAAGAAGTTCGGCACCAAGCTCTCCGGCAAGGCCTCCGTCCTTGGCGGCGTCATCCTCATCGGCATTGGTCTGGAAATCTTCATTTCGGGCATTCTGGGCTGAGTATAAAGCAAAAGCGGCTCCTGCGCGATGCAGGGCCGCTTTTTTGTTCCCCGTGGAACATCATTCAAAATAATCTGCGTATTCCTCTGTGAGCTTACTGCCCAGACGGCGGATGCCGCCGTAGAGATGGCGCTCCACCAGCGGCTCGAAGGCCGCAAGGTCGCACCGCTCGATGGCGTCGATGAGGTTGTGGTGGTCGGCCATTACCTCGGCCAGACCGCCGGTGGTCAGGGTATCCAGCATCCGGAAGCGGCTGTAGTCGGCGTGAGCGTTCTGCAAGGTGCGCCAGAGGTACATCTTCCCCATGGCAGAGAACCACGTCTCGTGGAGGCGGGTGTCGGCCTCGTAGAGGCGGTTGAAGTCCAGCGTCTCGGCCTTGGCCAGCTCGTCGTAGGCGGCGGCGCGCTGACGGATGAGGGCACGGTGCTCGGGGGTGCAGTGGGGCGCAAAGTCCCGCAGCACCCGGGCCTCCACCGCGATGCGCTCGTAGATCAGCTCATCCACGATGTCCCGGTTCAGCCGGGTGACAGTGGTGCCCTTGTAGGGCACGATCTTCACAAGGCCGTTTTCCTGCAGGCGCTGCAGCACCACCCGGATGAGGGAGCGGGGCGCGCCGAAGCGGGTGCAGAGCGGGTTTTCGCTCAGAGAGCAGCCGGGCCGCAGGGTCAGGTCGATGATCTCCCGCTCGAGGACGGCGTATATTTCCGAATCCGTTTTAAACTGCTGTTCCATTGTCGTTTTCCTGTCTGATGCCCCAAGCGGGCCATGTCCCGGGCACGGGGAGGCGGAAGTCCATCGCCTTGCCGGTGCCGGGGTGGATGAAGCGGAGGCGGGCGCTCTGGAGCGCGATGTCTCCCTTGACGCGGCTCCCGTATTTGCCGTCGCCCCAGAGCGGGTGGCGGCGGGAGGCGAACTGCACCCGGATCTGATGGGTGCGGCCGGTGTGGAGGGTGATGTCCGCGAGGCTGGCGCTGCCGTCCGGGGCAGACGCCGCGAGGCGGTATTCCAGCACGGCCTCCTTTACGCCCTTGCGGGGGCGGCTGACCGGGAAGACCCGGCCCTTCCGGCTGTCCTTGAATAAGTAGTCGCGCAGGACGCCTTCGGCGGGGAGCTTCTCGTCCGGCCCGCCCGCGATGAGGGCGCGGTACTCCTTCCGGAAGGGCGGTGCATCCGGCACATCGGCGGCGGGCTCGGCCCGGCCATCCTGCACGGCATAATACTGCTGGCTCTGGGCCACCTGTCGGCTGAGGGCGGCAGCGGCCTGCGGGGTCTTGGCATAGACCATCAGCCCGGACACGCCGGTGTCCAGCCGGTGGATGACGCCTACATAGGCGTCGGGCCTGCCCCAGTGCTTCCGCAGGGCGGCGGGGACGCCCTCCTCGCTGGAAAGACCGGCGGGCTTGTCCAGCACCACGAGGGCTGCATCTTCGTAGAGGATCACAGCCTGCCCTCGTCTACCAGCGCCTTGAGCTTGAGCACACCCGCGATGGTCTTGCCGTCCTTGATCTCGTTGCTCATGACCATCTCATAGGCCTTTTCCAGCGGGATGCGGTCGGGCGTCAGGAACTCGTCGTCGTCCAGATGCATCTGGGTCTTGTGCAGCCCGGTGGCCGCCCACATATAAATGACCTCGGTGTCATAGCCCACGGTGGGGTAGAACTCGCCCAGCGGGGTGTAGTGGTCGGCGGTCAGGCCGCACTCCTCGCCCAGCTCCCGCTTGGCGGCCTCGAAGGGGTCTTCGCCCTTTTCCAGCTTGCCGGCGGGCAGCTCCCACAGCTCCTGCTGCATGGCATAGCGGAACTGGCGCACCATGCAGAGGGTGCCGTCCTCAAAGTAGGGCACGATGCAGGCCCCGCCGTGGTGGTGGACGACCTCCCGCTGGGCGGTCTCGCCGTTTTCCAGCAGGGCGGTGTCCTTGGTCAGCGTGACCACCCGGCCCTCAAAGAGCACCTCGCTCGTGAGCGTCTTTTCAAAATGTGCAGCATCCATCGTTTTCTGTGCCTGTCCTTCCCTGCGCTCCAAGGCGCATTTTCCTATGGATAAAGTTTACGGCAGAAGCTGTACAAATGTCAATTATAAATTTAGGATTTTGTAAGAAAAAACCTCATCATCACTGGATATTAGGCAATGAAGGCCTCTTGGATGCAGGCAGGGACACATCTGTAAAAAAGCGCTAAAAAATTTCGGGAATTTTTGTTGCGTTTTGCCAGTGGGTTTGCGTTGCCTTTGCCAGCGGAATTTGCTATTATATTAGATGAGCAATAGTGCCTTCATGGGGTTCTCCGGCCCCGGGCAGGGCTATTGCCCTCGATGGGTCTGTGCTTTTGCGGAGTTCTCCGGCTCCGGTAGCGCGCAGCATCCGTCAGTTGAGCAATGCGTTTTTCAAGGAGTTCTCCGGCTCCGGCCAAAGACGTTTGCCCCGCGCAGAAGGTACCAAAATTCTGAATGGAGGAAGAAAAATGCCTAGAGCAAAGCAAACCATGGATGGCAATACCGCTGCCGCTCATGTAGCATATGCCTACACGGACGTGGCTGCTATCTACCCCATTACCCCCTCTTCTCCGATGGCTGACTCTGTGGACCAGTGGTCCGCTGCCGGCCAGAAGAACATCTTCGGCAACCAGGTCAAGGTCGTCGAGATGGAGTCTGAGGCAGGCGCTGCAGGCGCTGTGCACGGCTCTCTGGGTGCAGGTGCTGTCACCACCACCTTCACCGCTTCTCAGGGCCTGCTGCTGATGATCCCCAATATGTACAAGATCGCTGCTGAGCAGCTGCCCTGCGTGTTCGATGTTTCCGCACGTACCGTTGCTACCCAGTCCCTGAACATCTTCGGTGATCACAGCGACGTTATGGCATGCCGCCAGACCGGCTTCGCAATGCTGGTCGAGAGCAGCGTGCAGGAAGTCATGGATCTGTCCCCTGTTGCCCATCTGGCAGCCATCGAGGGCAAGGTCCCCTTCCTGAACTTCTTCGACGGCTTCCGTACTTCTCACGAGTACCAGAAGATCGAGAAGTGGGATTACGCCGACCTGAAGGAAATGTGCAACATGGAGGCTGTCGAGGAGTTCCGTGCCAAGGCTCTGAACCCCGAGCACCCCAAGATGCGCGGCTCCCACGAGAATGGCGACGTGTTCTTCCAGCATCGTGAGGCCTGCAACTCTGTCTACGACGCACTGCCCGCAGTCGTCGAGAAGTACATGGCCAAGATCAACGAGAAGCTGGGCACCAACTACGACCTGTTCAACTACTACGGCGCACCCGATGCCGACCGCGTCATGATCGCTATGGGCTCTGTCTGCGACGTTGCTGACGAGGTCGTCGATTACCTGAACGCTAAGGGCGAGAAGGTCGGTATCGTCAAGGTCCGCCTGTACCGTCCCTGGGTGTCCTCCGCTCTGCTGAAGGTCCTGCCCAAGACCGCCAAGAAGGTGGCTGTGCTGGACCGCACCAAGGAGCCCGGCTCTCTGGGCGAGCCCCTGTACCTGGATGTTGCCGCTACCCTGCGTGAGGCTGGCCTGAACGATGTCGTTCTGACCGGCGGCCGTTACGGTCTGGGCAGCAAGGATACCCCGCCGTCCTCCATCTTTGCTCTGTTCAAGGAGCTGGAGAAGGATCAGCCCAAGGAGCGCTTCACTCTGGGTATCACCGATGATGTCACCTTCCTGTCTCTGCCGGAAGTCAAGCCCGCTCCCATCACCGCAGCTGCTGGCACCAAGGAGTGCAAGTTCTGGGGTCTGGGCGGCGACGGTACTGTCGGTGCTAACAAGAACTCCGTCAAGATCATCGGCGACCATACCGACAAGTATGTTCAGGCATACTTCCAGTATGACTCCAAGAAGACCGGCGGCGTGACCATCAGCCATCTGCGTTTCGGCGACAAGCCCATCCGCAGCCCCTACTACATCAACCAGGCTGACTTCGTGGCCTGCCACAACCCCGCTTACATCCACATGGGCATGAAGATGGTCCAGGATGTCAAGCCCGGCGGCGTGTTCATGATCAACTGCCAGTGGTCCGATGAGGAGCTGGGCCAGCACCTGAACGCCGAGGCAAAGAAGTATATTGCTGACAACAACATCCAGCTGTATACCATCAATGCAATCGATAAGGCTATCGAGATCGGCATGGGCAAGCGCACCAACACCATCCTGCAGTCTGCATTCTTCAAGCTGGCTGACGTCATGCCCATCGAGGATGCCGTCAACTTCATGAAGCAGGCAGCTCAGAAGAGCTACGGCAAGAAGGGCCAGGACGTCGTTGAGATGAACTGGAAGGCTATCGATGCAGGCGTTGACGCCATCCACAAGGTGGACGTGCCCGCATCCTGGTCCAACCCCGAGGCTGATCCCGCACCCAAGGCTCTCACCGGCCGTCCGGAGCTGGTCAAGCAGATCCGCGAGGTCATGGAGCCCATTGCCCGTATGGACGGCGACAGCCTGCCTGTCTCTTCCTTCGTGGCAAATGCAAACGGCGAGTGGGAGCAGGGCGCTTCTGCATACGAGAAGCGCGGCACCGCTGTCAACGTCCCCGAGTGGGATGCTGCAAAGTGCGTTGGCTGTAACCAGTGTGCATTCGTCTGCTCTCATGCTACCATCCGTCCCTTCCAGCTGACCGCCGACGAGCTGGCAGCTGCTCCTGCACAGACCAAGAGCCGCGACAACAAGCCCGCAAACGAGTACAAGTTTGTCATGGCTGTGTCTCCTCTGGACTGCATGGGCTGCGGCGAGTGCGTCACCGTCTGCCCCACCAAGGCTATCACCATGGTGCCGCAGGACAGCCAGGCCGATCAGCAGGCAGTGTTCGACTACTGCGTGGCCAACATCTCCAAGAAGCCTTCCAAGTTTGCTGACGATACCGTTATTGGTTCTCAGTTCAACCAGCCGCTGCTGGAGTTCTCTGGCTCCTGCGCAGGCTGTGCCGAGACTTCTTACGCTCGCCTGATCACTCAGCTGTTCGGCGAGAAGATGTACATCTCCAACGCTACCGGCTGCTCCTCCATCTGGGGCGGCACCGCTTCCATCTCTCCGTACACCGTCAACAAGGACAGCGGCCATGGTCCTGCATGGTGCAACTCCCTGTTCGAGGATAACGCAGAGCATGGTCTGGGCCTGTACATCGGCCAGAAGACCATCCGCGAGAACCTGATCAAGGAGATCGCAGAGGTTGCTGGTTCCGACAAGGCTTCTGCTGAGCTGAAGGCTGCTTACGAGCAGTTCATCGCAACCAAGAACAACACCAAGGCCAACGACGAGCCCGCAAAGGCCCTGATCGCTGAGCTGGAGAAGGCTGCTGCTGCCGGCTGCGAGAAGTCTGCAGAGATCCTGAAGAGCAAGCAGTACATCGCCAAGAAGTCCGTCTGGATCTTCGGTGGTGACGGCTGGGCATACGACATCGGCTTCGGTGGTCTGGATCACGTTCTGGCTTCCGGCGAGGATGTCAACGTGATGGTCTTCGATACTGAGATGTACTCCAACACCGGTGGACAGGCATCCAAGGCTTCCAACATTGGTGAAGTCTGCCAGTTCGCTGCTGCTGGTAAGGAAATCAGCAAGAAGAGCCTGTCCGAGATCGCTATGACCTACGGTTACATCTATGTTGCTCAGATCGCACTGGGTGCTAACCCGGCTCAGGCTGTCAAGGCCATCGCTGAGGCTGAGGCTTACCCCGGCCCGTCTCTGATCATCGGCTACGCTCCCTGCGAGCTGCACGGTGTCAAGGGCGGCATGACCAACTGCCAGAACGAGATGAAGAAGGCAGTTGAGGCCGGTTACTGGAACCTGTTCACCTTCAACCCGGCAAACAAGGCTCAGGGCAAGAATCCGTTCACCCTGACCTCCAAGGCTGTGGATAACGAGAAGTATCAGGCACTGCTGGCTAACGAGACCCGTTACAGCCGCCTGACTCGTGCATTCCCCGACCGTGCTAAGGAGCTGTTCGCACGCAACCAGGAAGTTGCAAACGACCGCTACGAGCACCTGACCCGTCTGGTCGACCTGTACAAGTAAGCATTCTTCTGCGCTTTGGATGCAGATATTTGCGGCACCTTAGCCCCACAATGCAAGAGGGCGGCTGCCCCGTACCGGCGGTTACTGCGCAATGCAGCGGTACGAAGCGGAGAAACGCATCCATCCATGCAGGTGATGTGCTGAAGTACAGCATTCGCCATACGAGTTCTATCTGATTTCACTTCCCGGGCGGTGCTTTGTTCCGTGCGGAGCACTGCTGCGGGATATGAGATACCAAAGCGCCCGCGAGGGTCCTTAAAAGCACACCCCGCGTGTGTCAGGAGCATAAGGTCTGCTTGCAGATACCTTGCTCCGCCTGCTGCATAAGACCTGCTTTGCAGGGATCTTGCCGCAGTAAAAAACGAATATCGTTTTTAGCGTCCCGTTCACCGCAAGGTGACCGGGGCGTATTTTTTGTATAAACTCTTTCCGTAAAAATACGAAGCCCGGAACATCTGCGGATGTTCCGGGCTTTGCGTTTTTGGTGAATAAAAATTATTTATTCGATACAAATTCAATTCTGATATTCATCCCCATACCAGCCGCAAGGCGCTGCAGGGTGCGCAGAGAAGGATTTGCGTTTCCCCGTTCCAACTTGCTGATATCGGCCTGTGCAATGCCGGTGCGCTCTGAAAGCTGTTTCTGGGTCAGACCGCTTTCCTTCCGGGCATCGATCATGGCCTGTGCAATGGTAAGCTCCGGCTGAAGAGTATCCCATTCGGCCTTAAAGGAAGGCCGCTGTAATTGTTCATTCAAATAATTCCGAAAATCACTCATGAGGAACTCTCCTTCCGATGAAAATAGTCCGCGCGGTATTTTTGCGCCAGTGCAATTTCTTCCGGCGGTGTTTTCTGCGTCTTTTTAACAAAACCGTTTGTCAGGATGATCTGATGTCCAACTACGAAAAAATATAAAATGCGCGTAATATTGCTGCTTTGCTTGACACGCAATTCAAAAATGCCGTCACCCAATGATTTTGAATAAGGTTCCCGCAGTTGTGTGCCATTGGTTTCCAACAGGGAGATCGTACCCAAAAGCTTTGCCAGCATTTTGTCGTCCAGTGTATCCAGAAAATCACGAACCGGGCAGCTGCCGTCTGCCTTATAATAAAAATTCACTTCAAAAGCAGACATTTTCGGCATCCTTTCCGTTTGGTGGTATCCTATGATTATAATATAGGATAAAACAAATATTGTCAAGAAGATTTTCTATCACAAAATCTTCCAAAAGATACCATTCCCTTTTTACAGTTTCTTCATAGCTTCTTAACGAATTCAATTGTGAAAGCTGTTATACTTTTGCCATGGGAAGCGGGGCCGCAACCGCTTACCCAAGTAACATGATTCCTCCTCACACCAAGGCAATATCCAAGCAAAACACCCTTTTTCGTGTGCCGCAACACGGAAGAGGGTGTTTTGTTTTGCAAAATTCTGGTAAATCGGTGGTTTAGGGTTGACCCCGTTTTTTTGCGGCGCTATAATAAAAATGAATATGAAAACTTGGAGGTGAACGCAGGAAAATGGACCCGGATCATAGTCGAAGTAGAACCACCGGCGCGGTGGATCAGAAAACAAAAACAACTGCGTTTTCCCCAACTGTTCGCCTCCTTTGCTGAGCCTTGCGGAAAAGCACCGCTTCAACGGTGCATCTTTCCGCAAAACAGAGCAGAGGAAGGCGCGGCTTTGTGTGCGCAGAATGCGGCGTTTGCGGCATTCCGGCAGGCAAGGCGGCGCGTTTTTTGTTTCCCGATCTGCTGCGTCCTCCGGATACAGGAGCTGATCCTGTTCCGTAAAAACTGAGGAGGTACGCCCAATGGATATGGAAGAAAAGAAGCTGACGGCTGATGCTGCGGAACAGGCGCTGCCGGTGCAGGAGCTGCCTGCTGATATCCCCGCCGAGGTCCGCCAGAAGCTGGCTGAAGATCTGAACGAGGAAGCTACTGAAGACCTCAAGCAGGACATGCGTGAGGCCGAAAAAGAGGAGGCCAACGACGAAGAGGTCAAGGCCAACCCTGAGATGCTCACCAAGAGCCGCCTGCTCAAGCTGCTCATCAAGAAGCAGTATGTCAAGCTGCGCGAAGTGACCGAGGAAGAGCAGCCTGCCGACTTGGCCGAGCTGCTGGAGGAGCTGGACGAGAACAACCGCCTCGTGGTGTTCCGTCTGCTGAAAAAGGATGTTGCGACCGAGGCGTTCGCCTATATGTCCGACGAGGCCCGCGACGACCTCGTGAACGCTTTTTCCGATGTCGAGCTGGTAAGTGCCATCGAGGAGATGAGCCTTGACGACGCCGCCGACCTGCTGGAGGATATGCCCGCCGGTGTGGTCAAGCGGGTCTTGGAAAAGTCGTCCCGCCAGACCCGTGAGAGCCTGAACAAGCTGCTGAACTATCCCGAAAGCTCTGCCGGCAGCCTGATGACCCCCGAATACGTCCGTCTGCGGCAGGAGATGACCGTCAGCGATGCCTTTGCAGCCATCCGCAGACAGGGCGAGAACGCCGAGACCGTCTACACCTGCTATGTGGTGGAGCGCAACCGTCTGAAGGGCGTCGTGTCGGCCCGCAGCCTGCTGCTGGCGGACCCCTCCACCCCCATCACAGACATCATGGACGACAATGTCGTCACCGTGAAGGTCACGGACGATCAGGAGTTCGTGGCCCGTGAGATGCAGCGTTATGACTTCACCGCCATGCCTGTTCTGGACAACGAGGGGATGTTCGTCGGTATCATCACCATCGACGATGCCATCGACGTCCTGACCGACGAGAGCACCGAGGATATGCAGAAGATGGCGGCGATCCTGCCCGACGACGATGCCACTACCTACTTCGGCACCAGCGTCTGGACCCACGCCAAGCAGCGTATCCCCTGGCTGCTCATCCTGATGCTCTCTGCCACCTTCACCGGCATGGTCACGACCCACTACGAGGAAGCCTTCGTCAGCCTGCCCCTGCTGGTCTCTTTCATGCCCATGCTGATGGACACCGCCGGCAACTGCGGCAACCAGATCAGCACCCTCATGGTGCGCGGCCTCGCGCTGGGCGAGGTGGAACCCAGCGATTTCCTCCACGTTCTGGGCAAGGAGCTGCGGGTCTCCGCCATCGTCGGCGCGGTGCTGGGCCTTGTCAACGGCCTGCGCATCTACCTGATGTACACCTACCTCTACGCCGGTCAGTATCAGAACGTCATCGGCTATGCGGTGGTGGTCAGCGTGTCGCTGTTCTTCAGCGTCATCCTCGCAAAGCTGGTGGGCGGTATGCTGCCGCTGGCCGCCAAGAAGCTGGGTGCCGACCCGGCCATCATGGCGACCCCCTTCATCACCACCATCGTGGACGCCTGCAGTCTGATCCTCTATTTCCAGATCGCACAGGTCGTCTTCCGCAATATGATGTAACGATACAGAACGCCCCCGCTCAGGGTCTTGAGCGGGGGCGTTCTGCGTTCCGGCCCCAAAGACGCAACAAGACCCCTTCCCGCGCTTGCGGCGACGCGGAAAGGGGTCTTGTCGTTTGGGGTATTGCTTTGGTGTGAGGAGGAATCATGTGCAAGGGGGCGGTTGCGGCCCCGCACCCTTGTGAGCTATAGTATACCCGAACTGTGGGCCAAAATCATGTCTTTCTTGTGAAAGATCTGTTAATCAGCCTGTGAAATTTTTGGGAAACGGGTGCTCAATTTTCAGCATCGGAGACGAGGGCTGCGTGCTGCCGCCCCATCTCCACATAGGCCTCGGCGTTTTCGATGTTGTGGGCCAGCTGGTCGTCCCGGATGGTCTTGATGACCCGGGCGGGCACACCCACAGCCACCGAGTTGTCGGGAATGACCATCCCCTCCGGCACCAGCGCCCCGGCCCCGATGATGCAGTTTTTGCCCACGACAGAGTGGTTGAGCAGGGTGGCGTGCATCCCGATAAGGCTGTTTTCCCCCACTGTGCAGCCGTGGGCAAGGGCGCAGTGGCCCACCGTGACGTTCTTGCCCAGAAGGACTTGTCCGCCCGGGTCGCAGTGGAGGACGGCGTTGTCCTGTACGTTGCAGTTTTCGCCCAGCACCAGCGTGCCCTCGTCGCCCCGCAGCACAGCCCCGTACCAGATGTTCGTACCCTTGCCCAGCGTCACATCGCCCAGCACCGTCGCATTCGCGGCCACGAAGACTGCGCCCTCATCCCGGGGCGTTTTTCCACTAAAGGACAGGATCATTGTTGAAAAACCACCTTTCTCTTTTGCTTCATTTATGGTATTCTTTATAATAGCATTTTATATCGGATCATGGAAGCCCGGGGCTTCCGAAGGAGTTTCGCTTTATGAAGTTTACGTCCCCGATGCGGCAGCTGGCGGCGCTGGCCCTGACTGCCGTGTTCCTCACCACGGCGGCGCTGTCGGGCTTCGCGGTCTACGCCATGCCCATTCAGGCCGCCTATCCGCAGGAATCCATCTACCTCTTCGACGCCGACACCGGGGAGACCCTCGTGGAGCAGAATCCCGACCTTCCCCGCTGCGTCGCCAGCCTGACCAAGCTGATGACGGCCCTGCTGGTGCTGGAAAGCGGTACCGACCTCAACGCCAGCATCACCATCCCGGACAGCCTCACGCCGGAGTTACAGTCCATCCGGGCCAACCGGGGCCACACCATCGGCCTGCGGGCGGGCGAGACGGTGCGCCGCATCGACATGATGTACGCCATGCTCCTGCCCAGCGCCAACGACGCAGCCAGTGTGCTGGCCAATGACACCTCCGGCAGTCTCGCCGCGTTTGCGGCCCAGATGAACGTCCGGGCAAGCCAGCTGGGCTGCACAGCGACCCACTTCACCTGCCCGCACGGCCTCTACGACGGCGGGAACTACTCCACAGCCCGGGACATGGCCAGGATCGCGCTGGCCTGCTACGCAAACTCCACCTACCGCCAGATCGCGGATACGGCGTCCTATCTGCTGCCCGCCACGGAGCTGCATCCGGCCCGGACGATCACGACGACCAACAAGCTCCTGCAGCCCGCCAGCGGCTACTACCGCAGCTATGCCCACGGCATGAAGACCGGCTTTACCACGCAGGCCGGGCGGTGCTTCATCACCTTCGCCCAGCAGGACGGCCACACCTACGGGCTGGTCATCCTCGGGTCGAACTCCCAGAACATCTTCCGGGAGGCGGCAGAGCTGTTTGACTGGGCCTTTACCAGCCCCCAGCTGCACCCTGCCCCGGTGGAGGAGGCCGAGCCGGAGAAGCAGGAGCGGGGCGGATTCTGGCACAAACTATTTGGCTGACGTTTGAATGTCAAGGAGGACAAAGCTATGAACCGATCGAATTTCCTGTCCCGGGCCGCGGCGCTGCTGCTCACGCTGGTGCTGGTGGCCTGCACCGCCCTGCCCGGCTTCGCCGTCTACCAGATGCCCATCCAGACGGTCAGCGATACCGAGTCGGTGTACCTCTTTAATCTGGACACCGGCAAGCCCATCCTTCGCCAGAATTCCGACCAGCAGCGGTACATCGCCAGTCTGACCAAGATGATGACGGCCCTGCTCTTCCTTGAGAGCGGCAAGGATATGAATGCTGAGATCACCATTCCTGCTTCCCTGACGCAGGAGTTCAAGGACATCCAGAACGCCAACGGCTCCACCATGAACCTCCGCATCGGCGAGACGGTGCGCCGCATCGACCTGCTGTACGGCCTGCTGGTGGCCAGCGCCAACGACGCGGCCAGCGTCATCGCCAGCGATGTCTCGGGCGGCGACCTGACGGCCTTTGTGGCCCGGATGAATGCCCGCGCCAAGGAGCTGGGCTGTGAGGACACCACCTTCACCTGCGTCCACGGCCTGTACGACTACGGCAACGTCTCCACAGCCGAAGACCTTGCAAAAATTGCCGCCGCCTGCTACGCCGACGAGACCTATATGCAGGCCGCCAACACCCTCACCTATACCCTGCCCGCAACGAACCTCCACCAGAACGAGCGCACCATCAAGTCCACCAACCTCATGCTGGACCCGGAGTACGCCTACTACCGCGACTATATCCGGGGCATGAAGACCGGTTTCACCACCCTCGCGGGGCGGTGCTTCGTCACCTTCGCCCAGCAGGATGGCCATACCTATGGCCTCGTGGTGCTGGGCAGCGACCTGAACAATATCTATCGGGAGTGCTCTGAACTTCTGGACTGGGCCTTTTCCAGCTTCGCCGACCGGCCCTTGGTGGACACGGAGACGGTGCTGACCACCCTCCCGCTGACCAAGTGCCGCGCCGAAGAGACTGTGGAGCTGTATGCCGCCAACGACCTCAGCGGCTACGGCCACGCCGACGACGAGGTGACGTTCGACTTCTCCCTGCCGGAGAGCGCTGCCGCCACCATCAAGGAGGGCGCTGTGCTGGGCACGGCCACCGTCTATCTTGACGGTTATGAGATGGGGACGGTGGACCTTGTCACCCACAGGGAGTATGTGTCCGACTTTCGCACCGACGCCAAAACGACCCTTCTGCTCATGGCTGCACTGGTAGGCATCCTCATCGTGCTGGGGTTCCTCACGATGGTGGCCGGCGGCGGCTCGCTGAACCTGCGGCGGAGGAATCGTTCTCGCAGAAGATGATAGAGCAAAAAGCTCCCCAGCGGGGAGCTTTTTTGCTGTGTGGAGTTGATTTTTTATGAACGGCTTCTCGCGCTGGTGGCGCGGATTAAATCGTTGTTGCGGTAAGGCTAAGTTCTCTTTTGCGTGCCAAAAGAGAACCAGAAAAGCACCAGCGATTTCGACGCGCTGGATCCACGAGAAAGGGGCTACTCGCCCCTTTCAGACCCCGAAGGAGTTGTCGAAACGGAAAAAAGCTAGCCGCTGCGCTAAACGCTTTTTTCTCGTTTCTCCGACTTGCTGCTTCGCAGCGGGTGTTACGTTTTTGCAGGGCGTGAAGTTCAGCGACGACGTGAAATCATCGGCGGAGCCGTAAATAGGAGAAGCACAAAAAAATGCGTTTATAGCAATTTTCAAAAATAAGGCGAATAGCCGCAGGAATGGAACCAGCCTGAGCAGTCAGAAGGCGAAACTGTCTGAAAAGCACATTGTATCGCGTTCGGAAGAGCATCCAGGGTCCGTGTTCTTGACTTCTTCCGATTTACAACCGGTAGCACCTACGCAAATAGCCACGCTCAATGCAATTGCCGCAATATGCTTTTTCTTTAATCGCATAAAAATCTTCCAAGCTTCTATTCCCTAGGCCGAACGTATTAGTTACGCAGTGCTTTTTCACGCACTTCCGGTGTAACTGCTTTCAGAAGATTATAGAGGTCAATAATATCGGTGATTGCCTGCCGGTCCTGCCCCGTCCATGTGTAATCAAACTTGCTATAATCCGTTCCCTCGAAACGCATGATAACGGTATCGGCACTCAAAAGGTTTCGCAACCATTCGACTTCACTGTCTTCCATTTCAAAGGTGGCCCATGCAAACCATTTACCAAGCTCTTTGTCGTATCCATAATCGGAGTTATCATAATCGCAAATGTAAGTGTACTTATAATCTCCACCGCGCAGAATGATGTCATCGATATCCAGCTCGGAAGAGCCCATGTAAGTAAAATCTTCCCAGAAAACAATAGTGTTCCCCTTGTCCCAGATATAAAGGTTGGGGCCAATGCCACACGTCTTGCGCTTATCGATGCTGTCATCATGCGGGGTTGTAATCGCCCAGCAGTCTTCTACTGCATCGTAGTTGACATTGCACTTTGCAAGTGCATCCTGAATACCAAGAATCTGCTGTGCTTCTGCCAGCACACCAAAATTGGTGACAGCAGCTTTTCCTGCATCATCCAACTGGTTATAGGCATCCAAAGCGGCCACGATTGCCGCGCGTCTGCTGCGCGTGACAGTACCGATCTGGCTGATCAGCGCTCCTACCTGCTCCGGGGTCACAGCACTATTCTGCTGCGCGAGCACCGCAAAGGGAACGTCCCCGGCGGGGCTGGCGGCCAGCGCGGGTAACGCAGTGCCTGCCATCAGTGCTGCCACAATTGTGCCTGCCGCAATAACTTTGCATTTTTCCGAAATTTTCATTTGATTTTCCTCTTTTCTCTTGACTTCGGCTTATAGCTGTTGTGACATAAAATTATAGATACAACAAAAAGGAGCGTTTTGGCATGATGACAAATGAAGAGATCCTTGCTATCCTGCGGCAGTACCCTGATCTGGTCCCCGAGGTTCTGGCCATCCTGACCGAAGCCCCTGCCAAAACAGATCTGCCGTTTGTCGGCTGATTCACTCCGGCTTTGCCCGGGAGCGTAGCAGCGTTTCCACCGCGTTGCGCTGCTCTGGCGTTGCGCTGTTAAGCAACGCCACAATTGCCTGCATCTGTTTGTCGAGCTCGCCCATCCCGGCGGGCTCTTTTTTTGTGCCCATAAGCTCTTCAACGGTAATGCCAAAGTAGTCCGCAATTTTTTTGCGACTGGACATTTTGGGTAAAGCGCCGTTTTTCCAACTTGTCGGCATAGAGTTTGAAAAAACAAGTTCTTCTGCAACAGCAGCAGGGGTTTTTCCCCACATCGTCCTGTTGATCAGGTGTCAATGCGCGGGCAGTACCTTCCGATCTGCTTTCCGCCCTAAATCCAAAAATATTGCCAAGAGTAAAACGTACCTACAATATTATTTTACACCATCTTTGTATGGCTTGGCAATGTTTTTTTGGGGGGAGTCGAAACACCCCTCCCTGCCTCTGGCCCGCGCGGAGCGCAAGCCATTTGACCGAAAGAAAAAACTTAATCCGCGCCACCAGCGCGCACACCCGCTCAAAAATAAAAGAGAAGCACCTGCCCTTTTGCAGATGCTCCCCCTGATTCATTATCCCAGCTTCGCCGCCAGAACAGAAAGCACGATCTTCGGATTCACCTGCGCCCCCAGCCGCTGGATGGCGGCATCGGCCAACGAAAGGGCGCGGCGGGCGGCATCGCCCGTCAAGGGCGCGCCGCTGCAGCCCCGCAGTCCGGCGGCAGCCACAGCCCGGAAATCGCCCAGCAGCGCAGCGGCTGCGGCTTTGTCTTTCTCGTACCCCGCCAGCAGAACGGCGGCCGCGTAGCTGTCCTGCGCCGCCGCAGCCTTCGCCAGCGTCAGGGCCTTTTCCACCTGTTCCCGGCGGGTGTCGTCCTGTGCCGCCGCGAGCACGGTGCCGATGTGGCCATCGAACAGCTGGCTGTAAAGCTGGGCCTGCTTTTTGTCCACACCCTGCCCGATGCACCACTTGGCGCACTCCTCGGGGCTGACCGGAGCCACGGCAAAGCTGACGCAGCGGCTGCGGATGGTGGGCAGGACACCGGCCAGCGAGTCCGCTGTCAGGAGGAACAGCACTCCCTCAGGCGGCTCTTCCATCACCTTCAGAAGGGCGTTGGCGGACTCCTCGTTCATCCGCTCCACATGATAGAGCAGGACGGCGCGGCCTTCGGCGGAGAGGCTGGTGTTGAAGATCTCGGTGCGCATGGCCTTGACCTGACTGACGAGATACCGCCCGCCCGTGCCCATGCCGGTGACAGAGATGGCCTCCCGCACGATGCCTGTTTCCACCCGGCCGCTGCTGCGGTCGCCGGCCTTGCCCACGGCACGGCAGCATTCGCCCCGCAGAAGGGCCTCAGCGGGCGCGCCGCCCGCAGGGTAAAGATAGTCTGCCGCCACGCAGCGGGCCGCGTAGCCCGTGCCTAAGCCCGTCTCACCCACCAAGAGTACACTGTGGGTCAGGCGGCGGCTCTCCAGCATCAGGCGGACGCTGTCTTTGAGAGCGGCGTTGCCCGCAAGGCGGTCGATCATCATGAGCGGCTCACCTCCGGTTCTTCCGTTTCCACTGCTCCCGGCGGATCCACGCCCGGACGCTGCGCAGGGCCTGCGGCCCGAAGAAGAGCGCGAAGCCCAGCATACTCAGCAGATAGCTCACCTTATACAGCCACCCGGCGGTGAGGAAGCTGAACAGCCACATGGCAGCAGCGAAGAGGCCGAAGTACTTCACCTTCACCGGGAAGACGAAGAACAAAAGCACCTGCACCTCGGGGTAGAGCATGGCGAAAGCCAGCAGCAGGGACAGCGACAGACAGTAGGTATCGGCGGGGATGCCGGTGACGAGACAGCCCAGCGCCGTGCCCGCCATCCCCAGCAGGAAGTAGAGGTTGAAGCGGAAATCGCCCCATTCCTTTTCCAGCGCAGAGCCGATGAACCATGTGAAGTAGATGCCCAGAATGACGCTCAGCGGCCCGCCCCCCGAGAACGGGATGAAGACAAAGGTGATGAGACGCCACACCTGCCCCATCAGCAGCAGGCCCCGGCTCAGGCCGAGGTAGGACGAGACGAATTGATTTACGAACAGCTCGATGGCGTAGACCAGGATCTGTCCGCCTACGATGAGGGAGATGAGATTCGGGATGCAAAAGCGGCCATATTTCCGCTCAAGGCGGGAGATCCAGTTCATAGACAGACGCCTCCGTGAAAATAAATTTTGCGGCCCATGTCCGGGGCCATATCCTGCCTTTCATTGTATCATGTTTGCCCGGTCCATTCAAGAAAATCCGTGGGAACAGCGGTGTTCCATTTTCATCCGCAGATGGGAGAAGTATCCCATCTGGAATCATCTTTTAACTTTTTCCACCGGGTTTTCCACTGATTTTGTGAAAAAGAAGCCGGGTTTCCCACAGTGTTTTCCACTTTTTCCACTGAGTTTTCCACAGAAAATCGTGCATCGGGTTATACATGATGTATTTAAGAACGGGAAATGAGGGAAAAACTGGGGAGAAAAGGGGTCGAAGCACCTTTTTTCCAAAAGAAAGTCGAGGCTGAAAATTTATTTTCGGAGGCATTTCCCGCCCGGAAGGAAAATGGCTCTCCGCTCTGGAATTTTTAGCCCCGGAGTTTTCCACAAGCGTGTTCTGGCAAAACGGCTCTGTGGAAAACTGTGGGAAACTCCAAGAATGTTGTATCCTTTGCGGGAAAAACAAAATGCGCCCCCGGGGCCGGACGACCCGCAGAGGCGCAGGGGTGCAGAAAAATTATACAGCTCCATAGATGCCGTGGACGGAGACTTCGCCGGTAAAGACCTTCTCCTCGCCGCTGTCGGTGCGGACGATGAGCTGGCCGTCGGCGTCCACGTCGATGGCCGTGCCGCTGCCCAGCTCCCCGCCCGGCAGGTCGAAGGTGACGTGACGGCCCAGATTGATGCAGGCGGCCTTATACTCCTCCCGGAACGGCGCAAAGCCCTCCCGTGCGAAGGTGTAGAGGGGGCGGTCGAAGCCGAAATCGGTCAACGCCTCGGCCAGCCACTGGGGGTCGGCGTCGAGGTCTACCGCTGCGCCCTGCAGCTCCAGCGAGGTGCCGTTGGGCAGGTCGGCGGCGTCGAAATAGCTCTGGGGCTGGGCCAGATTGATGCCGATGCCGCAGACGATGCCCCGCCCCTGCATCTGGTAGCCGTAGCTCACGCTCTCGCAGAGGATGCCCACGATCTTTTTGCCGTTCAGCAGCAGGTCGTTGGGCCATTTGATCTGGCAGTCCACGCCGTAGCGCCGGGCCAGCTGCTCACGGACAGCGAGGCTGGCCAGCAGCGGCAGGGTGGCAGGCTGGGCCAGCGGCTCCCGGATGACCACGGTGTAATAGAGGGCGCGGCCCTCAGCGTTCACCCAGCTGCGGCCCAGACGGCCCCGGCCTGCGGTCTGGTTGGTGGTGTACACCGCGCCCACCGGGCCGAACTCCTCGAAATGCTCTTTTGCGTAAGCGTTGGTGCTGCCGCATTCGGACAGCCAGCGCACCTCATTGATGCTCATGCCTTGGGTACCTCTTTGTGCTCGTGGCCCACCACCTTGCCGTCGGCAAGGGTCAGGATGCCGTAGGTGTTGGGGCCGGTGTAGCACCGGCCGCAGGAGCCGGGATTGAACAGGAACACATCGCCCCGCTGCTCAGCCACCGGGATGTGGGTGTGGCCGAAGAGGGCGACGTTCGCGCCCCGGGCCGCTGCGGCGTCAGATAGTGTGTCGAGGTCGTATTTCACCCCGTACATATGGCCGTGGGTGTAGAAGACGACCACCCCATCAAAGGCCGCAAGCCCGTCCAGCGGTTCCAGTGCACCAAAATCGCAGTTTCCGGCTACGGCGTAGGCCCGGAGCCGGGGGTAAAGGGTCAGCGTCTGCTCGAGGTCGCGCAGGCCGTCGCCCAGAAAGATCAGGGCGTCGATGTGGTCAGCCTCGGCCTTCAGGATGTGCTCAAGGGCCAGACGGTTGCTGTGGCTGTCGCTCAGGATCAGAAGTTTCGTCACGGGAAAAGGTTCCTCCTCAAATTTTATTCGGGATCGCGCTGCTGCAAAGTCAGCAGTACTTTATATACTTCACTCTTGGAGTAGGGGGTGCCCTGCGCGGCGGCCTTGGCGGCGGCAGTGGGGCCGAAGCCCTGCCCGGTCAGTTCAAGCGCCCGCTGGGCGGCCTGCTCAAGGGTCAGTTGGGCTTCCGGTTCTGCGGAGACCGGCGCACCGGCCATGACCAGAACGTATTCGCCCCGCGGCTCACTGGCGGCGTAGTGGGCCTGTGCCTCGCCGAGGGTGGTCTTCCAGATCTCTTCGTGGAGCTTGGTCAGCTCACGGCAGAGGGTGATGCTCCGCTCCGGGCCGAAGGCGTTTGCGAGGTCATCCAGCGTCGTGCGCAGCTTGTGGGGGGCTTCGTAGAAGATGACGGTGCGCTTCTCGCCCAAAAGCTCGGCAAGACGCTCCTTTTTCTGCTTCCGGTTCACGGGCAGAAAACCCTCGAACACCCAGCGGGAGGTGTCCTGTCCCGAGACGGCCAGCGCCGTCACACAGGCAGATGCCGCCGGAACAGGCACGACCTTGATGCCCCGGGCCAGCGCGTCCCGCACGATGACCTCGCCCGGGTCGGAGACGCAGGGCATACCGGCGTCGGAGCAGAGGGCGCAGCTCTCGCCCGCCTCGATGCGGCGCAGGATGCCTTCGCCCTTCTGCAATGCGTGTTCGTAGTAGCTGACCATCGGTTTTTTCAGGCCCAGATAGTTCAGCAGCCGCATGGTCACGCGGGTGTCCTCGGCGGCCACGAAGTCCGCCGCGCCAAAAGTGGCGGCGACGCGGGGCGGCATATCATCAAGGTTGCCGATGGGGGTTGCGACGATATAAAGAGTACCGGCCATGATGGACCTCCATTTTTACGATAAGACGATGTTTGGTTTGCTCTCGCGCTTGCGCGGGTTTAGAGCGCTGTTGCAGTAGGGCTGATTTTTTCTTTAAGTGGGCTTGCGCGCTGGTGGCGCGGGGCAGGTTTTCTCTTTTGGTCAAATGGCTTGCGCTCCGCGCGGGCCAGAGGCAGGGAGGGGTGTTTCGACTCCCCCCTCCCTACCTCTGGACTCCACTCTCCCCGCA
>ONZS01000434.1_pt1 | contig 39768 bp, 28 predicted proteins | sample 1670921 | NCBI WGS metagenome assembly ONZS01 (sample SAMN06348104, study PRJEB24527) | human gut metagenome | biome: human gut; feature: ankylosing spondylitis patient; material: feces | host: Homo sapiens | place: China | collected 2015-10 | reverse complement strand
ATGGCCCTCGTCCGGTTCAGGCCACACCGGCTACACCGGCAACGGTTATTCCGGCAACACGTCCACACCGAGTGGCGGCTCGCCCGGGGCATCTTCCTCGGGTTCCACCGGAGACAGCATCCACTACGACTGGGAAGACCGAGTCACTACAAACGAATCATGCGCTTCCGGAGGCTTCTGCCCCATCGGCTGATCCCCCTCCCATCCCCTCTCCTCTTTCAGGGCCCCGCGGCATCCGTCGCGGGGCCCTTCCCATCCCCGGCGGATGTCCAAACCGACGCCCCCCGGACGGTGGTTCCATGGTGTGCGTGCACCGGACGCGCCCGATATCGCATGTTATCGGCGCCCGCCCGCGTGGAACATCCGGACGGGCCCGCCCCACGGCGGACCGGGGGAACACGCGTTCCCCACGTCCCGCCCCGGCGGCACCGCCGGGGCGACCCGCAAGACAGGAATCCCTGAAAGGAGAGGGAACATTGGTTTCCGAAAAGAACGACAAGAAGCGCCGCGGGCTCAGGCCCCTGGTCGCCGGCATCGTCGCCGCGGCGACGCTGCTCTCCCCGTGCGTGGCGTACGCCGGCGATGGCGGCGCGGGCTCAGGCCCCGGCTCAGGCCCCGGCTCCGGCATCGGCACCGGCAAGGTCAGCTGGGTCTACAAGGACTCCTGGGGCGCGCCCACCCGCGAGAACGCCGTCGCCGCGATGGCCAGCATCGGCGTGAGGAACTTCGGCGGCGCGCAGTCCAACCAGGCGATCGACCAGGCGCTGAACCAGGCGAACACGGAATGCGTGAACCGGTCGAAGTCCGAGGGCCGGGGCAGCGCCCAGTGCCGCCTCGTCGGCCTCGGCTTCGTCCACACGCCCGGCAGCGCTGGCGACTACTACACCGGCGCCAACGGCACCTTCAACGCCGACGTGTGGAAGGCCGCCTACAATTCGTCCGGCATCCCGAACAACACCTACACCTACCAGGGCATCGGATACCGCACCTCCGACCATTTCAACGACGGTACGACGACCATTAATGCATTGGCGTCCCGTGAGATGAACAAGGCGCCGGTCGCGGTCATCGCGATCGTGCTCAACCAGGCCGAACCGCCCGTGAACTACGACCTGGGCGTGTCCACCAAGGCGAACGGCACCACCACCAAGGCCGGCGACACGCGCAACGTGGCCGACACGATCACCACCAGCCGCAACGGCAGCCCGATCAGCGAGAACCTGACCGGCACCAGCACCCTGCGCTGGACAGGCGTCGACGGCACCACCCGCAAGGCCAGCAAGCAGTTCACCATAGGCAACCAGGCGAGCCAGAACGTGTCCTTCTCCTACAAGGACATGGACGCCTCCTGGAAGAGCTGGCCGGCCGGCAGGTTCGCGTTCGACGTGAGCTTCGCCAAGCAGGGCAGGATGAAGAACGCCGTGGCCCTGAACGGCGACACGGACGCGAACGAGCAGTGGTCCGCGCCGCAGCTCCCGCCGCCCTCCAAGACGCTGACCGACGCGGCCGGCGGACAGGTCACGGCCCCGAACGGCCAGATCGCGTCCGGCAGCCTCTACACCGCGCACGTCAAGGCGCACAGCTCCGCCTCCGAGCATTTCTGGCTGTACGACACCATCGACGTGAGCTCGCAGCAGGTCGTGATCGGCGGCGCCGAAACGGACGACCCGTCCAAGATCACCGTGACCGACGAGGACGGCAAGACCGTCCAGGCCGAGATCTCGATCGATGACGGCCAGACGGGCAAGCGCATCGTCAAGGCGCACGTCGTCAGGCCCGCGTCCGGCTGGTACACGCTCAACGTGCCCCAGGCGGCCAAGCCCACCGGCGCCGACTACGACATCCCCGACGATTCGAAGGCATGCTGGCAGGGCGACGGCAAGGACTGCCAGACCGGCAACAGCGAACAGGTCGGCAAGGTCACCCCGAAGCCCGACAAGGTGTGGGTGCTCGACCCCGACGGGGCGCTGAAGGCCGACGACCCGCAGCGCGCCAACGACAAGGGCAGCGACAACCGCACGTTCGTGACCGGCGACGCGATCGGCGCCGTCGTCAACGGACGCATCCCCGCCCACCTCCTGAACCCGTTCACCAGCTACAGCATCCGGGACGACTGGACCGCCAGCAGCCAGTGGATCGACTGGGGCCACAAGGACCAGGTGCGCGTGTACGTGGACGGCGAGGACGAGACCGCGAACTTCGACATCGACATCGACACCGCGAAGCACACGACCACCGCGACCGCGAAGAGCGTCTTCCTCACCAGGACCGCTCTGGGCACCGCCGACCGCAAGGTCAAGCTGTACATCGGCGGCATCGTCAGGAAGGCCCCGAATGCCGACTGGGCGGCCGACCAGAGGAAACTGACCAACAAGGCGTCCGAGACGTGGAACAACGAGACCACCGGCACGAACGAACCGCCCGTCTGGGTGCGCAACCCCAAGCCCGACAAGGTGTGGAGCGTCGACGCCGCCAAGGCCGCGCAGTCGTCCGACCCCGCATGGACCAACAAGGCGTCCGACGACACGAAGACGTTCGTGCAGCGCGACACGTTCGCCGTGACCGTCAACGGCAAGCTCCCGGGGAACCTCGCCAGGAAGATGACCTCCTACGAGATCGGCGACGACTTCGCCAAGGCGGCCAAGTACATCGACCTGGACAAGGCCAGCGTCAAGGTCACCATCGACGGCAAGGACTCCACCGACCGGTTCGGCATCCACAAGGAAGGCACGAAGGTGTGGGCCAGCGCCAAGCAGTCCCTGCTCGACACGACCTACAACACCGCCGCCGACCGCGCCGTGCGCATGACCGTCGAGGGCGCGTACCTCAAGGGCGTGCTCAAGGCCGGCGAGAAGGTCACCATGACCAACGGCGGCTGGGAGAAGTGGAACGACCAGGAGATCCCGTCCAACGAGCCGCCCGTCAAGGAATGGAGCCCGAACCCGGACAAGAGCTGGATCCGCCTCGAGAACGGCAAATGGGAGGCCGTCATCGACCCGTCCGAATCCAACAAGACCGGCGCGGACACCATGAAGTTCCTCGACGGCGACCAGGTCGGCAGCGTCGTCAACGGCACCATCGCCAACGATCTCGCCAAGGTCAACGACATCACCCTGACCGACGACTACGCCAAGGCCGACTACCTGTTCGACCTGACCGGCGACAGGAGCCGGATCCGCGTGTACGAGGCCGACGCGGCCACCGACGCGAAGTCCAGCGTCGCGGACATCATCAACACCGGCCGCGACGTGACCGACCGCTTCGACATCACCGTCAACGGCACCAAGGTCACCGCCAAGGCGCACGCCGACTACCTCGCGGAGCAGGTCGGCCTGAAGAACCCGAAGCAGATCACCCTGTTCCTGCCCGGCACCGTGGACTTCGCGGACGGCAAGGGCGCGGCCCAGGTCCGCAAGGACTTCAACAAGGCCGCGGGCGACGAGCTCACGTTCTGCGAGAACCCCGACGGCTCCAAGCTGGCCAACTCGGGCAGCGAGAAGGTCAACGACGAGACCCAGCCGACCAATGAGCCGTACATCTGCGGCTACGTGCCGCCGGTCAAGAAGAAGGTCGTCGCCGAAGGCAGCCAGGGCGGCGCGAACCAGGACGCGAACGACAAGGTCGTGTACCCGGGCCAAAGGGTCGAATACCGCCTGACCACGAAGCCGCAGCTGCCGGCCGACCTGGCCTACGACGTCGTGCACGTCCGTGACACCGACACGTACGACCAGTACCTGATCCCGGACAAGCAGACCCTCGAGATCACCGACCTCGCCACCGGCGACCAGCTCGTCACCGCCGACCCCCCGATGGGAGTCGAGGGCGACTACACGGCCGCATGGGACGACGCGAGCCACGAGCTCACCATCGCCTACTCCGACAAGTACGTGCAGGAACACTGGACGAAGGGCTCGCACCCGCAGGTCCAGGTCCGCTTCGAGGGCACCGTGAGCGAGGACGCGCCCACGACCGTGAAGGTCGGCAACCGGTGGGCGCTGACCCTGAACGGCAGCGTCACCCCGTCCAACATCGTGGAGAACAACCCGCCCAAGCACGACCCGAGCAAGAAGGACACCCAGTCCTCCGCGCAGGGCGACCCGACCGTCACCATCGGCGGCAAGACCATGCTGCTCGGCGACACCGGCAACTACACGGTCACGCTCGACCTGAAGCAGAAGGACAACGCGTACCGCGTGTGGCGCGCCGGCATCACCGACGACTACGACGAGCAGTACGTGAGCATCCTCCCGTCCGACATCGAGGTGCTCGACCAGTCCGGCGAGGACGTGACCGGCAGGTTCAACGTCCAGGTCCGCGACGGCGTCGCCTACGTGTACGCGAAGACCGTGGACACGTTCGTGCCGAAGACCGGCAGGACCATCCCGGGCGACCCGCAGCCCGAGGACCTCGCCGCCTACGCCTCCGCGAGCGGGCACGACCCGCTCAACGAGCCGGCCATCGACCAGACGCTGCTCGGCCAGGAATACCAGGTCGTCATGCCGTACAAGGTCGTCAAGGTCACGGACGGCTACACCGTCAGGAACAAGGCCGTCCAGGTCACCAACGACACGAAGGCCGAGACCAACGAGGTGTCCAACCCGCTCAAGCCGGTCAACCCGGCCAAGGACGTGACCGTCAAGGTCGGCGGCGATTCCGTCAACGGCAAGAGCGTGTACGAGGGCCGCACGTTCCTCTACAGGCTCGATTCCAGCGTGATCCCCGCCGACCGCGCCTACCCGGCCGTCGACAAGTGGTCCATCACCGACCAACTCGACGTCGAGCACGACCAGTACACCGGCCAGTGGGCCGTGTACGCGACCCGCGACCTGCACCGCGACGGCGAGATCATCGCCGCCAAGGGCGCGAAGCTCGCCGGCAGCGGCTTCGATCCCGAGAAGTTCGGCGGCGACCTGTTCACCGCGTCCGCGGACGACCAGGGCGTCGTGACCGTCGAGGCCACCGAGGCCTACCGCAAGCTCGTCTCGGCCGACACCGCCCACGAGAACGGCTGGCGCGCATACATCCAGTGCAAGCGCATCAAGACCGCCGACCGCGTCGAGAACCGGTTCACCGAGCACTTCAACGACAAGGACCTCGAATCCAACGTCGTGTGGACCCGCACGCCCGACATGACCCCGAGCCTGCACCTGGAGAAGTACGACGCGGAGTCCGGCGAGAAGCTCGGCGACCGCGACGACGTCAAGCAGGCGCTCAAGATGGACGGCGACTCGTTGGAGATCGCGTTCAAGATCACCAACACCAGCAAGGTCGATCCGACGACCGGCGAGGGAGCGTGGTTCCAGGCCAAGGACCTGAAGCTCACCGACGACACCATCGCCGGACTGGGCAAGGTCGAGGACATCAGGACCCCGGCCAGCTGGGACACCCTGGTCCTCAAGCCCGGCGAATCCGTGACCGTGACCGGCACCCTCAAGGGCGTGACCGAGGGCGGCCACCACACCGACCGCGCCAAGGTCACCGGCACCCCGCTCGTCGAATGCCCCGTCACCGACCAGCTCGGCGACCAGTCCGGCAGGACCGGGGCCGACCAGGCCGTCGACGGCGACGCCGGCAAGGCGGAAGGCCTCAAGCAGGTCACCGTCTCCGGCCGCACCCTGTGCGAGGACACCACGGTGGACTCCAACCCGGACGACTGGAACGGCTACCGTCCCAAGCCGCTCGCCATCACCGGCGCGGGCATCGTCCCGATCGTCCTGGCCGTGCTCGTCGCGGTCGGCGGCGGCGCGGGCCTGCTGATCGCGTCCCGCCGACGCGCGGCGAAGGCCCCGGCCGACACCGAGGGCTCGGAGGAGTGATCCGACGAACCTGACCCCGGGCCCACGGCGGACCGTTCCCCATGATCCGCCGCACGGGCCCGGGGGCGCGCCCGGATCCCCTCCCTTCCCGGACGCGTCCAAGGCCCCACCGGCGAACGGTCGGCGGGGCCTTTTCCATACCATCGTCCGAGCCTCTTCGGGTTCGTCGGGAACGTCCAAACCGGAGCCTTCTCGACGGCCATACCGTGGTCATGTCATTCAAAACAAGTCGAAAGGAAAACATCATGTACGGAACCACCATCGCGGCAGACAGCGGCAGCGTCGTCACCAGCGCGTTGCAGCTTTTCAGCCAGTTCGCCATCATCGGCGGAGGCCTGTGGGCCGTGTGGGGCGTGGTCACCCTGGCGGGCGGCCTGAAGGACCAGAACGGCCCCGCCACCCAGTCGGGCGTCTGGCAGGTCGTCGGCGGCGGCCTGATCATCGCGGCCGCGGCCCTGTTCTCCAACATCGCCCTGTAGACGGGAGGCCACGCATGGTCGATTTCATCGTCGGCATCCTCAACTCGATAGGGTCCGGCGTCGGCGACGACCTCGTGGCCGACCTGCTGAAGACCCCCGCCGAATACAACGCGGACATGTACCAGCTGAGCCTGACCGTCGCCCGCTCGGCGGTCAAACCTATAGCCAGCACGATACTGGCGATCATGTGCGTCCTGGAACTCGCCAGGGTCAGCACCCGGGCGGACGGCGACCGAGAGCTGGGCGTCAAGCTCGTCGCCATGGCGATGTTCAAGCTCACGCTCGTGTTCACCGCGGCCCAGCACAGCGAGCTCATGCTCCAGGCCATCGACGAGATTGGCGACAGCGTGCTCGGCGGCATCCAGTCGTCGGTGGACACCAGCGGCGCGTCGTCGGGCCTCGGCCTTGGCGACAGCATGCGCGACGCCATCGACTCCGTCGGCTGGATGGGCCAGATACCGTGCCTGATCCTGCTGCTCATCCCGTTCCTCGTCTCCAAGGGCGCGACCATCGTCGTCACCGTCGTCATCCTCCTGCGTTTCGTGCAGATATACATGCTCACCGCGTTCAACCCGCTGCCGATCGCGTTCATCGCCCAGGAGGAGGCCCGCCAGTGGGGCATCAACTACTTCAAGCAGTACGCGTCGCTGGTGTTCCAGTGCGCGACCCTGTATCTGGCGATCCTCATGTACCGCACGCTCGTGGGCGGCACGCTCAACCCGAGCAAGTTCAAGGACGGCGACAGCCTCTCCGGCTGGGTGATGGGCAACTTCACCGGCCTGCTCCTGGCGAGCGTCATGCTCATCGGCGTCGTCATGGCGGCCAACTCCGTCGCCAAGAAGCTCTTCGGCGGCGAATGAAACACAACGCAATCCACGAAAGGAAGCAATCATCATGGCGTTGCAGATGCCCGTCTACAGGGAATTGACCACCATCGAATCGAAGGTGTTCATGGGAATGAGCTGGCGGCAGTGCCTCGCCGCCGTCATCCTCGCCGGCGTGTGCGGGGGGAGGGTACAGCGGCCTGTGGCTCGGGCTGGGCATGGACCCCAACCTCGCCATGTACCTGATCTTCCCGCCCGGCCTGCCCGTGGCCATATGGGGATGGGTGAGGCCAAAGGGCCTCATGCCCGAGAAATACCTGAAATACATCCTGCGCCACTACACGCAGCGCGAGGTCTACCTGCTCGACGGTCCGGGCAGACCATACCGCACCGGCGCGAAACCAACGATCAAGGAAAGGTGAGGAATGTTCGGAAAGAAGAAAACCCCGGTGGCCGCGCCGGCCGAAGGCGGTGCCGAAGCCAGGGCGCAGGCGCGGAGAAAGAAGGCGACGCGTCTGCCGAAGGGCGTCAAGCAGCTCATCGGCTACGACGCGATGCTGCGCAACGGGACCGCCAGCCTGGGCGACGGACGGTGGAGCGCCACCATCCTCTTCCAGGACATCAACTACCAGCTGAGCCCGGAATCCCATCAGATGGAGATCATCGACCGGTGGGCCAAGCTCATCAACAGCTTCGAGGCCGGGCAAAGCGTGCAGATCGCCTCCTACACGCGCTCACGCGGCGTGCGAGAGATCCTCGCCGACGTGATGATGGACGAGACCGGCGACAGCCTCGACCACTACAGGCTCGACTACAACCGCCTCGCCCAAGGCAAACTCGAATCCGTCAGCCGCAACACCAGCACCGTCAAGACCCTGACCGTCACCGTCCGCGAAAGCGACGAGCAGGCCGCCGTCGCGAGCCTGAACGCCCTGTGCAACAACCTCGTCAGCCAGATGCGCTCCATCGACGCATGCAAGGCCACCCGGCTCGACCGCGAGCACCGGCTGCGCCTCATGGCCGAGGTGCTCCGGCCCGGCGAGGAGTTCCGGTTCGACGAACGCCGTTTCGAGCATCAGCCCGGCAAACCCGACACCAAGGACCTCGTGTGCCCGTGGAGCATCGACGCGCGAAACCCGACCATGCTCGACATCGAATCCCTGGACTCGAAATACCTGCACCGCACCATGTGGGTGTCCGGCCTGCCGCCGGAACTGTCCGACCAGCTGGTCAACGACCTGACCGGACTGCGCGCCCGCGTCGACGTGAGCATCCACCTCGCGCCCATGGACCGCGGCGAAAGCATGACGCTCGTGCGCCGCAAGAACGCCGAGGTCAAGATGCAGATCATGGACCAGCGGCGCAAGAACCGCAAGCAGGGCCTCGACCCCGACGACCTTCCCGACGACCTCGACGACCAGCAGGAACAGCTCGGCCAACTGCGCGACGAGCTGCGCTCCACCAACCAGAGGCTCGTGGACTCGATCATCGTGATCGGAGTGTCCGCGGCAAGCCAGGAGGAGCTGGAGGTCGCGTGCAGGAACGTGAAGGCCAAGGTCAACGCGCAGTCCTGCACGGCCGAGAGCCTCAAGTTCATGCAGATGGAGGGACTGACGGCCGAACTGCCGCTGGGCAACAACCCTCTGCCCATGAAACGCACCCTGACCACGAACAGCGCGGCCATCCTCATCCCGTTCACCACGCAGGAGGTGTTCGAGCCGCACGGACTGTTCTACGGAAGCAACGCGAGGAGCGGCAACCCGATCCTCGCGGACCGGCGCAGCCACATGAACTCCAACGGATTCGTGCTCGGCACGTCCGGCGGTGGCAAGTCCTTCACCGTCAAACAGGAGATCGCCGGCATGTTCCTCAACCGTGACGACGAGGTCATCGTCATCGACCCGGAACGCGAATACCTCGCCCTCGCGGCCGCGTTCGGCGGACAGATCATCCAGATCAGCGCCGGCACCGGCACGCGCGTCAACCCGATGGACATCGTCCTGGAGGACGACTCGGCCTCCGACCCCGTCAAGGACAAGACCAACAACGTGGTCTCCATGATCGGCGCGCTCATAGGCGGCATCGACGGCCTCGACCCGCTCCAGAAGGGACTCGTCGACCAGTGCGTCAGCAACCTGTACACGCGTTACCGCAATCAGGGCGGGGGAGTGGTCCAGCCCACATTGCAGGACCTGCACGACGAATTGCAGGCGGGCGGCGACCAGGTGAGCCGGTACCTTGCCGACGCGCTCAACCCGTACATCACCGGCTCCATGAGCGGCTTCAACGGGCAGACCAACGTGGACCTGTCCAACCGGTTCACCGTGTTCGACGTGTCCGGCCTGTCCGGCGAGCTGCGCACGTTCGGCATGATGGTCGTCATCGACCAGGTGTGGAACCGCGTCATCCGCAACAAGGCCAACGGGCGGCGCACCTGGCTGTACGTCGACGAGTTCCACCGCTTCTTCTCCAACCAGTACGCCGCCGCCCAGTTCAAGGACATCTACAAGCGCGCCCGCAAATACGGGCTCGGCGTCACCGGCATCACGCAGAACGTCGAGGAGATCCTCGACCTCCAGGACGCGCGCGAGATGCTGTCCAACAGCGATTTCCTCATGCTCCTGAGCCAGAACAGCACCGACGCGGACGCCCTGTGCGAGCTGCTGACCCTGAGCGAGGAGCAGCGCCAGTACTTCACCGGCGTGCTGCCCGGCCAGGGACTCATGAAGATCGGCAGCGCCTACGTGCCGTTCGACGGTCGCATCCCCGCGGGCGGCGACCTCTACCGGCTGTACTCCACGACCTTCCAGGAAGGAAAGTAAACGCATGAGCGGAACCCAAGCCCACCACGCCGGAGGCACACGCGCCCGCATCGGACGCGCGGCCACCGGCGTGGTGTCCAGCGCCGCGCAGTTCGGCGCGGACCGGACCGACATCGCCGATTCCATGGGTCACACCGCCGCCGAGATGGCGGGCCGCGCCGGCATGTACGGCATGTCCTCCACCATGCACGGCGTGGGCTGGACGGCCGGCAAGGCCCGGCGCATCATGAACCGCGGCAAACGCGCCCTGCGGCCGGGCAAGGGAATGCGCAAGACGGCCGGCAAACCCAAGGCGCTGTCCGAGGCGAAGCCCAGCGATGAGATCGGCAGGTTCGCCGCGAAAGGCAAGGCGAGCAAGCGGATCGGCAAGCACATGGGCGCGGGCCTTGGAAAAGCCGGCCGGAGCGTCAAACGGATGGGATCCACCGGCATGGGCTGGATGGACGAAGCCGGCGCAAGGCTCACCACTGTCGACGACGACTTCGCGTCGAAGCTGGGAAGCACCACACGCGACCTGTCCTTCAAAGCGGCACGCGCGGGCGTGAAAGGCGTCAACTCGTCGGCCAAATTCATCTGGCGGCACCGCCGCGCGCCGGCCAAGGCGGTACGCGGAGCGAAAGCCACCGGACAGGCCGCCGTGCGCGCCGCCCGCGCCGCCGCGAACTTCGTGCGCATGGCCGCATCCCGCGTCATCGCAGGAGCCGCCTCCATCAGCCTTCCCATCATGCCCGTCATCGCGGCCATGCTCGCGGTGCTCGGCGTGCTCCTGGCCGTCATGGGCGCGTTCCTGGGATCCAGCGCCAGCGAATCCACGGTCGCGGGCATGCCCGCGGAATACGAGGCCGACGTGATCCGCGCCGGATCCATCTGCCAGGTCGTCACGCCGAGCATCATCGCCGCCCAGATCGACCAGGAGTCCAATTGGAATCCGAATGCCGGCAGCTCCGCCGGAGCGCGGGGCATCGCACAGTTCATGCCGTCCACATGGGCGTCCGCGGGCAAGGACGGCGACGGCGACGGCAAGGCCGACATCTGGAACCCGCACGACGCGATCTGGAGCCAGGGCAACTACATGTGCGGCCTCGCCTCGCAGGTCGAGACGGCCAAGAAGTCCGGGAAACTGACCGGCGACACGCTCCAGCTGACCCTCGCCGCCTACAACGCCGGCCTTGGCAGCGTCCTGAAATACGGCGGCATACCGCCCTTCACGGAGACCACCAACTACGTGAAACGGATCGTCGACCTGGCCCGGACCAAGTACACCTCCTCGGGCGGTGCCGGCGATTCGGGTCCGACCGTCGGCGCGCTGAGCCCGAAACTCGTCATGAGCGACAGCTGGCACGTGAACATCGAGGCCATGGGCCTGCACTACACGCGCTTCCCCGACTACGACACCTACCAGTGCACCTGGTGGGCCGCGATGCGACGCAACCAGATCGGCAAACCCGTCGACGCGCACATGGGCAACGGAGGCCAATGGAACGACACCGCAGCCCGCCTCGGATACAAGGTTGGCCGGAGCCCGAAGCCCGGCGACGTGATCTGCTTCGAGCCCGGCGTGCACGGCTCCAGCGGACACTACGGCCATGTCGCGGTCGTCGAACAGGTCAACTCCGACGGCTCGATCCTCATCAGCCAATCCGGCAAAGGCTGGATGGCGGTCGTCACCGAGACGATCAGCGCGTCCGACCTCAAGGCCATGGGCGGCGGCGTCAGCTTCATCCACTAGGAAGGAAAGGGTAGGGGAAATGGACGAGCGCAGAAGGAACATCCTCATCATCGCGGCCGCGGTCGCGGCCGTCGTGCTCATGGTCGTCGCGAACATCGCCTTCATCCTCATGCATCCGGCCGGTACGGAAAATCGGAACAAGCTCGCGGCATCCGACGTCAAGGCGGAGACGTCAACGTCCGCGCCGGCCGCAAGACACCAGAAACCATTGGAGGTATGCGAGAAGCTCGCCCCGAAGGCCGCCGCCGCATACGCCTCCAAGGCCGCCGACCGCGACCGGCTCATCAAACGATACTTCGCATCCGACGCGCAGGGCCTGAACATCCCCATCGACCGGATCGCCGACCAGCCTGATGTGCAGGCGTCCGGCGGCATGAACGCCGGCACCTCCACGACCGCGACGTGCAGCGTCTGGACCGGCCTTGAATCGCCATGGACCCTCACATGGCGATGGGCCGCCGACAAGGGCTGGAAATGCACCGGCATCAGCGGGCCGCTCGAAGGCGCGTACACCGTCCTCGGCGACAAGGCGCCGGAGGAAGACAAGGACGACGAGAAATGATCAGGACCGACAGGAAGACGGGCGAGCCGATCCTCAGCCCCAAACTCACTGCCGACCAGCTGCACGCCATGGCCAACGACCCCGGCTGGCGCCCGTGGATGCGCCTCATAGCCGAACACCCGCACGCATGGCCGGCACTCATCGACTGGTGGCACAACGCGCAGAGGCAGGGCTTCGACGCGGCTGGAGCGGCGCCGAAGCCTCCCGAATCCATGCGCCGTCGCCGCCGCGTCGCCATACCATCCGCGCCACTGCCGCCGGAAGACGAACCAGGACAGGAACCCGTGCCGGCATCTATGGAATCTGTGGATGAGACCCGGACCGCCGAACCGGAGCCATCCCGGTCGCAATCCTCCGTTTCCGGTTCTTCCCACGAACCGGAAACGGAACAGTCCCATCCCGACGATTCCGCGGAGAAGGCCCTGAAGGACGTCGATGGTGATTTCGCGGCACTCGAACAGGTCGCCGACCCGGAGCCAACCGCAATGAGCCTCCCGCCCATATCGGAACCGGAACCGGCGGAAACCGGGAAGACCGAGAGATCAGGAGGGCTGTCGGCGGCCGTCACCTACTCGGCCGACCTCGACGATATGAAGGTTCGCCGCGTCTTCCCGGTCGGGAAAGCGCTCGTCGCGATCGTCATGGCCGCGAGCCTCATCGCCGTGTCCTGGATAGGACTGCAAATCAAAACCCGCCACGCCGCCGCCGTGCGGCAAGAGGCGCATGAGACCGCAATCAGCGCATGCGACTCGGCCGAAGCGACACGCAAGACCATCCAGTCCGACCTGGACAGGACCACGGCCAAAGCCTCCAAACTATTGAAGGACACCAGTCGCGGCCAGGTCGCGGATCCCAAGAAGCTTGATGCGTTGAATCGGCTCCTGGACGCAAAGACGACCGCCATCAAGGGTTCCTGCGCGCCCGACGCCGCCACATTCGACGTGGGCAGGACCACTGAGGCGCTGCGCAGAACGACCAAAGAGCTCAAGAACCGTCTCACCGACCTCAAGACCGCAACCAAGGCCGTCACCGACAGCAAACTCGACAAGACCGTGGATGACGCGAACGCGCTGTACAAGGAGACGGACGGCAGGGTGGCGGACGACAAGACCCGCGCAAGTCTGCTGGACGCCATCGAAAAACGCGACGCGGACGCCATCGCGAAGGCCGTGAAGGAGGTCAACGAATCGAAGGCGGCGAAGGAGAAGGCCGACGCGGAGGCGAAAGCCAAGGCCGAACAGGAAGCAGCCGCGGCTGCCGCCGCGCAGCAGGCGCAGGCATCGCAATCCCAATCGGCTTCACAGCGGCAAACGCCCTCATATTCGGGAGGAAGCCAATCGCAATCCCAAGGAAGTTCCGGATCCGGTTCCGGAACCGGACGACGCCCGTCTTCGGGAGGCTCGTCGTCCTCCACCAATACGGGCGGAGCCTCGCCGGGATGGTCCGTGCCCACGCCATCAGACGGGGGCGCCGACTTGCCCGGCAGCGATCCGGGGCTCTGATTCGTGAACGGTGATGGGTGACGGGAGCTTCGCGGAAACCGATTCTGGAACGCGCTCTTTCATGAGCGTCAGCCAATGCGAGGCCGTCCGCAGGGAAAGCCAAAGACTTCATGCTCCCTCCGGCAGACGGACAACGCGAGGTTACACACCCAGTCGGTGACCTCCTCGCATGTTGGCTGCACTGACTCATGCATGGGTGATCTCAACCGCCGGCACAGCTCCTCCAAGCGTGCGCGGTGTTCGGGATCATCAAGCTGAATCTAACGGGTGTGTTGTACTTTCAATTAGATAACGGGGAGAGGATAACACTGAGGTCTGGGGATATCATTGGACATAGGATAAGGTAATGAATTGAGTTTGTTTCGGTGGAGCGGAGGAACTATTTATGGAACGTATAAATGTCAATGTATCGGATTTATGTCTCTGGGAGACGAACCCGAGAGTTGAACCATCAATCGACCAGATGGATGAACTCAATAAAATCTATAACTTCAGTGCACAGTCTCAATCGACATCAAAGCGGCAATTGATGAATCTTGCATCGTCAATAGCGGAGAATGGCTATCAGAACGATGTTGAGCCGATCCTTGCGACAAGGGTCGGCGACAAGTATGTGATTCACGATGCGAATAGGAGATTGTCTGCAATCAAATTGCTGCAAAACCCAGATTGTTACCGTGAACTTCTTGATGACCGAGATTACAAGAGATTGAAGAACCTTGTTGCGGAATATCCGCAGAACATTCCGAGCAGTCTGGACATCGTTGTTTTCGGTGACAATGAACAGGATAAGCTGAGGGAAATCCTCAATCGAAAGCACAACGGCCCTCAGGACGGTGCCGGCACGATTCCATGGAGCACTGAGGCCAAAGCCCGCTTCTCAGGAAGGCAGACGTTTTCGGACAAGCTTGAAACGCCGTTCCAGAATCAGTTTGGAGATTCCTTGACAAGCTATCTCGGAGGTTCGAACGCTACGACCAGCACGAGAAGGGTTTTCAACTCGGCTCCGGTCAAGGAATATCTTGATATCAAGAATCCGGATATAATAACCCCCGAGCAACTGGACAAAGTCAAAGAACTGGCTGATGAGGTTAAGGGATATTGTCAAGAGAACGGCACCCTTATTTCACGCCTCAATAACGATGTCATCAAGCAGGACATAATCATTCCTCTTCAGGAAAAAGGACAAGGAACGGTCAGGTCGCCAAGACTTGCCGCGAAACGCCTCAATCATGATTTCGCCAGCAAGTTCGCCACAAATCGAGACCGGCACCTTGGTGCGATGTACAACAATCCGGAATGGATGACCGACGCGCCGGAATTCGAAGACACGAACTTTATGCTTTCCGCTTTGAACGCATATGGAGTACTGGAGGACGACAGCACCAAAAGATGGGCGAAAGCATTCTTGATTGCGCCGGCGATACGTGTGATCTTCGAACTGTCCCTTCTTGCATTGGACAAATCCTGCAATGAGATTCATCTTCCCAACATAGGGGTCAGCGCAAAGCATAAAGAGAACGTCTCATATGTCCATAGCCTGTTTAAAAACAACAAATTCCAAGACTATCTGCAGGCCGGGAGGATTGTATTCGACACCTACCAAGAGGCTCATAATGTAATCGAAAATACCGATTTCGGCGAGTCCGTTGAATACTCATCGCTTGGGTCGCACAAGTCTATGAAGGATTACGACATAGATACCATCATGAGGCTGTCGAATGATGCGGTATTGTTTGCTATGCTCTGTCAGCAATATGTGCAGTTCAAAAAACAGGGTGTATGACTCGAACGAACTGGCCAAAATGGGAATCTTCTAATATCATTCATGTTTATGGCGCAAAGTAAGCTGACAAACGGTTCCAATACCCCGTTGCGATACCCCGGCGGGAAAGGCAAAATCACACGTTTCGTGGCAAACGTGTTGGAGACTAACCATATAACCGGAACCTATATCGAGCCTTTTGCAGGCGGAGCAGGCGTTGCTATCAATCTTTTGTTGTCGGGTCGTGTAGATGCAGTTATTATCAACGACCTTGATGACGGCGTATATTCGTTTTGGTATTCTCTTGTCAACGAACCCGAATATCTGCTACGTGGAATCGACCGTGTCCCCTTTGACTATCCGGATGAAAAGCCCACGGCTCAATCTTCGAAGTACTCGGAATACTGGAAGGTTATCAGGAAAAGATACGATTTCAACCATTATTCGGATATTCGACGGAAAGGATTCGACTTCTTCATGCTTAATCGCATGAACGTAAGTGGCGTCATCAAAGGTGGGCCGATAGGAGGTGCCGCCCAAGACGGGAAATACAACATTTCTTCTCGATTTAACAAAAGCACACTCAAAAAGAGGATAGAGCGAATAGCAGCGGAAAAAGAGAGAATCACTGTTAGCAACCTAGAGGCCAGCCATTTCTTCAAATTGCTTTCTGATGGCAAATTCTGCGATATGAAGAACAGTCTCATATTTGCGGATCCTCCTTACTATGTGCAGGGACGGAATCTTTATAATTCATATGCAACCGAAACCATCCACTCTCTGGTTGCGAAGCGCCTCGTCGCTGAGCCGGATTGGAACTGGATACTCACTTATGACAAAGCGCCTCAAATATGCAGGTTGTATTCCGATAAGAACGTTAAACAATATGAATATCAGATAGCTTATTCAGCGAATAAAAGAGGCTACTATTCTGAATATATGTTTGCATCGAGAAAGATGACCATGCAATCATATGCCAACGTGACTCTTAGTCAAATAAGTGACGAGGGTAACAACACCTTGTCATAATTATGTGGATGCTTCGGGTTTGTCCATTGTCGGCATCTAACTCGTATCCGTCGCATGATATGAGAGAAACATATAAATGATTAACTTGTTTTGAGCGCTATCGTGCCTGTGCCGTGTTCATAGCGTCTTTTTTGATTGCCTCGCTCATCGACCTTTCCCAAGTCCGCAGCTTCTTCCGTTGTGCATCGGCATATTCTTTGGTGATTTCTCCTTTTTCTGTTTCTTCTGTGAGCGACTTTTCGGCGACTTCCAGAGCTCCGAGATAAACGTTCCAGGCGTCTTCTACCTTGGTGGCGCATCGGCCGCAGCGTTGCATGGAATAGTCAGCTGGGGATGGCGGCTCACCAAAGATCAGCATGAGGTCTTTTTCGGGGTCATATCCAAGGCAGATGAGAAGATCAAATGCTTCTGATGCCAGTAGGCGGCGGGTGTTGTGCTCAATGCTGAACAAAGTGGTTTTGCTCCAGCTGTGTCCGAGTTCCCTCATGCCGTTCACAGCCTCTTGCATTGATATGCGCCGTGCGATGCTTATGCCGTGGACGTTGTTCCCTATGGTTTCGTCGGTGTCGGGTTTCCTCATGCTGCTTTCCTCCATCCTTTGGAGTGCTTGAGTTTTGATTTGGGTTTGGGGATGCTGGTGTTGGGCCATGCCTTGCGGCTGAGGAACGGGTGGAGTCCACGCAGGTTGTAGATGCATTTGTCGTTGTCCAATTGGGCGAGCTCGTCGGGCGTGAGGAGTTCGCGTCCGGTACGCTGGTAGTTGGTGGTGTGGCTGCCGGACACGCCCTTCGAATCGCTGGTGGTGCGGATGTCGATGGTCTCCTTGCCGAGCAGCTTGCTGAGCCATTCGGTGGTGGACTGCTCGTTGCCGCCGAGGAACAGCACCGAATCACAGTTGCCCACGATGGTCTCCCACGAGTCCTTGTACATCGTCTTGAGCTGGGCGATGGTCTGGAGGATGATGCTGACGCTGACCTTGCGCGAGCGGATTGTGGCGATGAGCTTGTCGAAGTTGGGGATGCGTCCCACGTTGGCGAACTCGTCGAGGAAGCAGTGCAATGGCGTGGCGAGGCATTCGCCGGGGTAGGTACGGCAGCGGCGGATGATGCTGTCGAACAGGCATTGGTAGCAGATCGCGGCCAAAAAGTTGAAGGTCGGATCCTCGTCGGGCAGGGCGAGGAAGATGGCCGTCTTCCCGTTGGGATGCCTGTATCCGCCCTTGCGCTCGTCCTGGTATCCGCCGATCCGGTCGATGCCGAGGTTGTCGTCGGAGAGGATCTCCCGGACCGGACCTACTGTCAATGGGGCGAGGCGCACGCCGAGGCTGATGATGATGCCCTTCTTGGTCTCTCCCGCGCCCTGGGTGAAGGGCCGGTACTGGCGGGCCGCGAACTTCAGGCCCTGGGCGAGACGCCATGCCTCGCGCAGGTCCGGGTCGTCGCGGTCAGCGTCCTCGCGCTCCCATTCGGCGCGGGTCTCCTCGTAGATCTCCGTGGCGGTCCGGGCGACGGCGTCGACCTGGCTTTCCTTGGTCTCGTCCTGTTCGCTGGCCTCGAGCAGATCGCGCATGTCGGCCACGGCGTTGAGGGTCTGGCCGGCGTCGATGCGCAGACAGTCCTTGAGGATGTCGTCGGGCAGGTAGTAGACGAACGCGGTGAGCGCGGTCAGCAGGCTGCGTTCGGATTTGGTCCAGAAGTCGTCGGTCTGGTGCTCCTTGGGTGTGGAGCCGTTGGTGTTGTCCATGATGTTGGTGACCAGGCGCATGATCGCCACGTCGGGCTTGTCGGGGTCGATGTAGCGCATGGGGTTGAATTTCGTCTCGCTGGTCAGGTCCACCAGGTCGAGCTGTTTGACCGTGTAGCCCATTTTCTCCAAGTCTCCGCCGGTCTTCGCGTAGAGCTCGCCCTTCGGGTCGGTGCAGGCGTAGTTCATGCTGCCCTTGAGGATGTTGGGGATGACGTGCGTGCCGGTCTTGCCCGAACCGGATCCGCCGATCACGGTGGTGTTGAGGTTGCGTCTCGTGGCCTGGGCGTCGAGGCTCAGGCCCTCGGTGGCCGTCATCTGGAGGTTCTGCCTGGTATCGCCGTCGGTGTATGGGGCCATCTCCCGGCTGGTGGACCAGCGGGCTGACCCGTACTCCTCGCCGTCCCTCCAGTTGCGTCTCATGCTCCACCGGTAGAGGTGGAACAGGCCGACTGCGCACGCGCCGCCCAGTCCGCACAGGAGACTGGTCCGGTCGAATCCCAGGGCGTTCGGGTGCTGGAGCATGGTCGTCATGCCGTCCATGATCCGTTCCATGCTTTCACCGGCGGCGATGCCGGCCTGGATGCGTGCGGCCGCGAGGTCGGCGAGCCAGAATCCCGCGAGGATGGTCAATGTCTTGATGGCGATTCCTCTTATTCGTTCCATGGTTGTTCCTTTCTATTGTTTTCTTTCGTCGAGGTTCTCGTTGAGTCGGGTCTTGAACCGCTCGTACAGCGTCTTCCTGCTGGTGATCCGCCCTTCGTCCGGGTCCGTTCCGGTCTTGGAGTCGTTCCCGCCGGCCGCTTCCGTGTCCGGACCGGCTACCGGGGGTGGGAGGGGCGTGACGATGGTCATGCCGGCCGGGTCGGCGTCAATGCTGAATGGTCGGCCGCCGGCCATGATCGTGGACATGAGCCGGCCGACGTGACTGTTGATGTCGATCCATTCGCCGGTGCCGGTCTTGTCCGGTCTGATGCCGCTGACGGTGGTCCGTGTCATTGCTCCCCGTCCGGCTCGTCGTGGCTGGGGTCGAATGCGAGGCTTGTGGCCTCGATATCGATGCCGGAGCCCTCGTCTCCGGCGGTACCTTTGACCATGAGGCGAGATCCCCTGTGCGCGTTGTCGCGGATGTTCGCCGAGTGATCCTCGCCGCTGGCATGGATGGTGATCTTCGGCCCGTCGGCGTCGGCCAGTGTCTCGAGCAGCCAGTCGTCCTGTCCTCCGTGCGGCTGCGGATCCCTGATGAGAGTGCCCTCGAACCAGATGACGGGTTCCGGCTGGTCGTTTGCTTCTGTTGTCATGTGTGCCTTCTGTTCCTTCGTGCGGAATGAATGCGGGGCGGCGCGGAAGCGCGCCGCCCCGTGGCTGGAGAGGATCTACAGTCTTGGCCCGCGACGCTTCGTCGTGGATTCTGTCTGTGCGGGCGCTTCGCGATCCGGTTCCGGCCGGTCGCGGTCCAGGCTCTGGGCCGGCTGGGGCTCCTTCAGCTGGTCGAGCTGGTGGAGCGTCCACGTGGACAGTTCACTGTCGTATGAGGCGCGGGCGAGGATCTCGTCGCGGTTGTCCCAGACGAGCTGGTCGGCCTGCTGCTGGGTGACGCCCGTCCAGTCGCCCTGCTCGTTGATGCGCATGAGCGGGTCCTTCCGCGGATCCCATCCGCCCATCTCGCGTTTCTCCGCGATGTCCGCTTCGGTGAGACCGTCGTCGGCGAGCTGGACCGCCTTGTCGGACGGGTAGGTGAGGTAGGCGGCGATGTCGTTCTCGGGGTTGTGAGCGTTGACCTCGCTTACGATGCCATGGAGGATCCCGACCGCGGCCGGGTCGGGGGAGTCGTACCGTTCCAGGATGTGGCTCGCATGCAGGCAGGACGCCTTGCGGTGCCGCTCGTAGAGTATGGCCGGATCCTCCTCGACCTTCGTCACGAGATATCCGGCGTTCTCCCTCGCCCTCATCGCCTGGTCGCGGTCGAAGGCGGTGCTCAGGTATGCGATGTGTCTGTCGGGGTCTCCGGGCTTCCGCCACCGGTAGGCGTATTCCTCCGGCGGCCGCGTGGCGGCCAGGTGGTTCGTCTTCTCGGATGCGCGGGCCGCGTGGAGGCCACCCGCGCGTTCCCATCCCTCCACCGCCTTGGCGAGTGTTTTCTCGGCTGCGGGGTCGGCTGGATCGATGACGGTGTGTTCGCGGTCGGCCATGTCGTTGTCATCGTATTGCCATTCTGCCTGTGGGCGGTTGGCGTAGGACACCTCGATCCGGCCGGCCAGACGGTCCGTGTCCTTCCATGCGGGGTTGTCGTGGAAGTCGATCTGCACGGCGCGTCCGTCCGTGAGTCTCGCTTCGAGGTAGTGGCCCATGGCGTTGCCGCCCTGGGTGACTTCGGTGATGTCGGGGTCCTGTTCGAGCAGTCGTCTGGCGTTTTCCGTTGTCAATGGCATTCCTGCGCTCCTTTCCTTGGTTTCCTGGTCTCTACTTTCCGTCTCCCGGGGTTCGTCGGGTTTGGACGTCAGCCGTTCGAGTTCGGCCTGTTTTTGCCGGTATTCGTCCTCGTGGGCGAATGGTTCGGCCAGTGTCTCCTGCGCGGCGGCGAGCTCCCTTTCGGCGTCGGCCAGCCGTTCCGCGAGCTTGCCGGGGTCGGTGGCCATGTTCCTGACGATCCGGTCGAGCTGGCTGACGATGCTGGATGGTCCGGTCAGGTAGGGGCCGGGCATCTCGGTGCCGGATTCGTGTTCGTGGATGGCCTTGACGGCCAGGGTGATCCGTCCGGTGGTGGCCGCCCTGCGTGCGATGACGGACAGTCCGTCGTATTCGGCTATCGTGTCCCCGTCGTGCGCCTGGTGGGCGGCCTGGTGGAGGAGTCTGCATGCGGTCTGCCGGTCGCCGACCAGCTGGCCGTTGATGGTCATGCCCTCCCATCGGCCGTTCATGCGCGCGGTCTGGTGGATGCTCAGGGCCTTGGAGGCGAGCGGCTTGTCGTCGGTCTTCTCGCGGATCGCCTGGCGGATTCCCTCGATGCGTGGCTGGAGCTGCTGGCCGATGTCCCTGCGGGTGTCGGCCTTCTGCTGCGCCCATGAGGCGCGCAGGAGTTTCAGCTGGTTGATCTCGTTCTCCAATGTCATGCGGCGTTGGATGTCGGGGTCGCCGGTGGCCAGCGCCTTGATGTTGGCGAGGGTCACCACGTCGGCGTCGAGGTCCGCGGCCTCGCGGGCGGGGCTCTTCGAGCTCATGAGCTGGCTGATGAAACGCTGCTTGCGTTCCACGGTCTGGTAGCTGTACGCGTCGAACGTGCCTTCGGTCACGTACCGGTAGTCGCGCACGTGGCCGTACGTGTTGCCCTGGCGTTGGATGCGTCCGAGGCGCTGTTCCAGGTCGGCGGGGCGCCAGGGGCAGTCGAGGTCGTGGATCGCGGCGAGGCGTTCCTGCACGTTGGTGCCGGTTCCGAGCTTCTGGGTGCTTCCCATCAGCACGCGGATCTCGCCGGACCTGACTTTGGCGAATAGTCGCTCGCGTTTGGCGGGGTTGTCGCCAGCGTCGTGGACGAACGCGATCTGCTCGGCCGGCACGCCCAATTGGACGAGCCGGTCCTTGAGGTCCTGGTAGGCGTTCCATCCGCCCGACGCGGGCGTGCTCGAGTCGCAGAAGACGAGCTGCGTTCCCAGGCGCGGCGTCTCCTCGCGCCAGATCCGGGCGACGTTCTCGGCGCATGCCTGGATCTTGCCGTTCTCCAACGGCCGGTCGTTCTCGTGTCCTTTGAGGAGCTTGGGGTCGAGGGCGATCTTGCGTCCGTCGCCTGTGATCCGCAGGAGGTTGTCGATCTCAGGCGGCACGTCGCCGTCGCGTACGCGGTCCGCCCTGTCGGACAGTTCCTCCATCTCCTCCTTCTGCCGGTCGGTGATCGGCACGGGCACGGGCACCTGCTCCAGTTCGGGCAGCGGCAGCTGGATGTCGTCGTTGGTGATCATGTCGGTGAACTGCTTCACCGCGTTCATCAGCTCGGGGAGGTTCTGGAACCGCGCGAACCGCTGCTTGACCTGGAAGCCGTTGCCTTCGGGCTTCAATTCCACGGTGGGCACGACCTGGCCGTAGGCGCCCGCCCATGCGGCGAACGTGTCCAGTCCCTGCGCCTTGAGGGTTCCGGGCGCGAGGTAGCGCTGCATGTTGTACAGCTCGCTCATGCTGTTGGATACCGGCGTGCCGGTCATGAACGCGATGTTGCCTCCGTGCCCGGCCTCGCGCAGCCATTCGCATTTGTCGAGCAGGTCCTCGCATTTCGCGGCGGACGACAATTGCATGCCCAGGTCCGCGGAGGCGACGGGCACGCCGAGGTTCTTGAAGTGGTGGGCCTCGTCGACGATGAGCATGTCCACGCCCAGCGATTCGAATTCGATGCCCGCCAACGCCTTGTCGTCGCGTGACTCCTTGCCATCGCGCAGACGCTGCATGGCGGTCTCGGCGCTTTTGCGCGCGGCCTCCAGCCGTTTGACGGTCGGGTCCTTGTCGCCCCTGGCCTGGGCGGCTGCCTTGACGGCCAGGGTGAATTCTTCGACGCGGGCGCGCATGTTTCTCAGTCGGTGTTCCTTGCTGACATGCAGCTGGCTGAACCGGCTTTCCGGCACGATCACCGCGTCCCAGTCGCCGGTGGCGACCCGTCCCCAGAAGCGTCTCACCGATTCCGGGTTGCGCTGCGCGTCCTTGTCCATGACGAGGATTCGGCTGGCCGGATACAGCCTGAGCACGTCGCCGGCCCACTGGCTCACGAGGTGGTTGGGGACCACGAGCATCGGCTTGGACGCCTTGCCAAGGCGTCTCGCCTCGTGGGAGAGGGCGACGCCCTCGAACGTCTTGCCGGCTCCGACGACGTGGGCGATGAGGGTGCCCTCGTCGCTGCGCAGGGCGCGGGCCACCGCGTCCTTCTGGTGCGGACGCAGGGCGACGCCGTGGGCGATGCCGGGCGTGGCCAGGTAGGATCCGTCGACGTGGCGGGGCCGCAGGCTGTTGAATCTGCGGTTGTACAGGGCGGTGAGCCTTTGCGCGCGGGCGTGGTCCCTGAACACCCATTGGTTCCACGTGTCGCGGATCGCGTTGGCCTTCTCGATGGCGGCCATCGTGGCCTTCTGGTCCTTGACTCGTTTGGGCTTGCCGGCCGGCGTGGTCTCCGTGGGGGAGTCCTTGGTGACGGTGATCTGCGCGTTGTTCAGGCATGCTTCCAGCAGTTGGAACGGGTTGCGGTCCTCGGTGCCGTACATCCTCGCGGCCTTGTAGTCGATGTCGCTGCCGCCGGAGTAGCCGACGCGCCATTGTCCGAGCTGGGGGATCCAGTCGACCGAGTACTGGGCGAGCTTGCCGGGCGTGAGTCCGTGGCCCCGCACGTTGAACGTCTCCATCATGAAGTCGTGGATGTCCTTGGCGGGGATCCATGGGGTTCCCAGCGGCGCCTTGATCTGTTCGGTCTCCAGCGGGGTGGGCTGCACGCGTTCCAGCAGGTCGGCCACGTGTTCGAGCCGTTCCGCGTCCGCCTGGTCGGCGTGCGCGGCCTTGGCGTGCTCCGGCTGCTTACGCCATTGTCCGAGCTGCTCCTCGCGGCGCGCTTGGAACTTCCGGTAGTCGTCGGGGCGCGCGTCGATGGTGCGGGGCGGCGCGCTGTAGGCGTCGTGCGACGCCCCTTGGCGCAGGCCGGGCAGTTCGCGGGCGATGCCCCAGATCCATTCGCTGAGGGACATGTCGGTGGCGAGCCGTTCGGCGAGTTGCATGGGGTCGTCGGTACCGGGCATGAGCTGGCGCGCCATAGCGCCGATGGTCGTGTCCGTCCATATCGTGCTGCCGTGCTCGTCGTGGGCTGAATAGCTCTCGAACAGGTTGGAGAGGATCGCGGTCTTGTCGGCGGTTTCGAGCCGGTCAGTGTGGGCGATCTTGTGGACGAACAGGGCGAGGTCCCTGACGGGCATGCGCCGGTCGGCGAAGGTCGGCGCGTAGTCCTGTGGCGCGTCGCCGTCGCGCCATGTCCAGCACAATGCGTCCCACAGTGGGCTGGTGCCGTGCGATTGGTGCCATGCCGGCGCGTGCCACGGTTTCCGCTCTCCGATGTCGGATCGTTCGAGGGTGACGCGCGCATGGCTCTCGGGAAGTTCCTCCACAGCCCGCCAGGCGAGGGCGAGGACGAGTTCCGGGTTGCGGTTCCAGCCCATGGTCCATCCGTGTCGTCCGTCGTTGATGCGTTCGATGACCGGTGCCGGATCCCTGTAGGATTCGGCGGCATACGGGTCCGTGAGGCTGCGCCACACGTCCGTTCCCGCGGTGTCGATCCATTCGCGCGCCTGCTCCATGGCGGGCATGTCCTCCGGCGTCGCGTAGGTGGATGCCGCGAACTGTGTCATGGCCTCGGTGCCGGCACGGTGTCTCAAGTGTTCGGCCATGGCCGTGACGTGGCCGAGTTTCGTTCCCACGTCGCCGGTGAGATAGTCCTCGGCGGGCATGACGTCGCCGGTGTCGGGGCCGCGTATGATCCGGTCGCCCAGTCCCGCCTCGGCCTCCTCGACGGTGGTGTCGGCCAGGCGTGCTATGAGTTCCAGATCGACCCTGCCATCGCGGTCGAGGCTGATGTTCAGCGCGTCGTCCAGACTGTCGGCATGGTCGGGCATGGGCGGCACGGGGCTGATGGTCCGTTGCGAGAGGCATTTCGCCTTGCCGACGAACCTTCCTTTTTCATCTGTCTCCTCCAATGCCATGACGAGATGGCAGCCGGATTCCTCGCCGCTGTAGGCGCGCTGGTTGGCGCGGTCGCACAATCGTCCGAACTCGCCCGTGAACCGGTCGTACGCTCGGTCGAGTTCGGCACGCTTGGCTTCCACGCACGGGTCATCGACGCGGGCGGGGTCGAGTTCGAGCCGTTGGAGTTCTCGCGCCAGGTCTCGCAGGCGGATCATGCCGCGCAGACGCCGCGCCTCGTCGCCCTGGCCGTGGGCGATCTCGGTGACGGTGATCCCGTCGCCGTACCAGACCACTCCGCGCTGGTCGACGGAGTATTCGAACGGTGCCACGTGGTCCGGCCGGACCACGATCTCCGCGCGGGCCACGGGTCCCGTCGTTTCCGGCGTTAATGGTCCGGCCTGAGAGATTTGCATTTGCGATGAGAGCAGGCCGTGGAGTCGTTCGCCGACCTGTTCCGCGTCACCTTGGAAGACGACGTCGAAATCGCCGCCGAACCGTCCTATCACCGGTCTGATGTCGCCCACCGCGTGTGCTGGCATGTCGTCGGCGACCGCCTGGTTGACGTTGACGGTCACGTCCTGGTATCCGGGCACGGCGATCGGTGCGGAGTGGATCCATGCCTCGTCGGGCGTGCGGTCGAGCGTCCGTTCGCGCTTGCGCAGCACGAGCACGTCGGTGACGGCCTCGGTGCCGGCCTGGCGTGCGAACGTCGAGGACGGCAGGCGCACCACGCCGACGAGCTCGGCCTTCCTCGCGAGGTCGGCGCGCATGGTCTCGGAGCGTTTGTCGAGCGTGTACCTGCTGGTCAGCAGCATCGCGACGCCGCCGGGGCGCAGCGCGTCCACCGAGCGTTCGACGAAGTAGTCGTGCAGGGGGAGACGGGATGTGCCGCCGTCCATGGTCCGGTAGTCGAGGCTGATGTCGCCCGAATAGGGCACGTTGCCGATGGCGAGGTCGAATCCCGGGTGGATGGTGCAGTCCGCGAGGTCCGCGTTGAGGATCGTGGCGTCCGGGTTCAGCGCGGCCGCGATGCGCGCGCTGACCGGATCGAGTTCCACGCCCGACACGTGCGCCTTGATGTTTTCGGGGATGCCGGCCATGAAATTGCCCACGCCGCACCCGGGCTCCAGCACCTGTATGGGCGCGGACCCGATATCGAGCGCGTCCCACATGGCCTTGACCACTGGGCCGGGCGTGTAGTAGGCGGTCAGTGTGGAGGCGCGCGCCTGCGCGTACTCGTCGTCGTCGAGCAGTTCGCGGATCTCGGCGGCCAGGGCGGCCCATTCGGGCTTGTCGGAGAACGCGTCCGCGCATCCGCCCCATCCCGAGTATCCGCGCAGCGTGTCCGTCTGCTCCGTGGAGAGCGGCTCGTCGCCGTTCCCATCGAGCGCTTTGAGCGTCCGGATGGCGGCGATGTTCGCCTCGGCGCGTTCGCGGGGCGAACGCGCGCGTTGCGAGTCGAGGGATGCTAGAAGCTTTCCACGATCTCGTGGATCGCCATGCTCATCGACTCCGCCTGCGCCTCGTTCATCTCGTTGAGCCGGTCCAGGTCGGTCATCTGCGGTGCCGCCTTCAGGCAGTCCGTCCGGTTGAGCAGGTGCCTGGACTCCATCAGCCGGTCCATGATCTGCGCCTGGCGTTCCCTCGTGCGCCTCTCGATGTCCCGCAGATGCTCCTCGAGCACGTTGGCCATCATCATCTCCCTGAACCGCTGCGGATGGTTGTCCATCAGCCAGTTGATGCGCATGTTCTGGATTCCGTGCAGGCTGCTGCGGGTGAACACCTTGTACGGCACCGCCCACTTGTTGAACAGTTCCGGATGCGCCGCCCGGCGCTGCTCCATCGCCTTGAGGTGCCGCTCGTAGAGCGCCTTGAGCTGCGGGTCGGTCCATGTCATCTCGTCCATCGTCGTTCCTTTCTTCGATATTGTTTTCCGTGCCGGAGGATTGTGTGAAACGTTTTACCACAGGTTGCGGCGTGGTTTCGCCGGGCGTGGCGGCGCCGACGCCGAGCTTGTTCTCGGCGGCGATCCGCGCGTCCCGCCGGCCGAGTCCACGGAGCCGGTTCTCCCGGTATTCGGCCGCCACGGCGGCTATCGTCTCGTCGTCCGCGCCGCGTGCGCGGAGTCGTTGCACCGCGACGTGGCCCACCGTTATCTCGTATCCGCGCACCTGTTCCGCCGTCCTGTCGGCCTGCCGCTGCTCCTCCTCGAGAAGGCCGAACAGGTCCAGCTGCTCGTATTCGGCCGAGGCCGTCCGCTTCGCGTATAGGCGTTTTCTCACCATGGTTCTCTCCTTTCTTATAGGGTTTTCCGCTGCCCGCGGTTCTGGTCGAGGCCGGGTGCGGGCATGGCTGTGTTGAGTCCGTCGAGGTTCTCCCTGAGCCTGGTCCGGAACCGGTCAAGCGTTGACTTCATGTCCGTGTGCCGTCGTTCCGGTTTGTCGTGCCGTGTCGTCTCCGGTGATTCGGCTTTCGTCTCCGTGACGGCGGCCAGGGCCGGCGAGCCGGCTTCGTCGTGGTCCCGTCCCTGTTCCGCCGACGTGGTCGGCTCCGTTTTCCGTGGCGTGTCCGTCGCCTCCGCGTCCTGTTCGACGGTTGGCCGGCTCGCCGTCTTGCCTCTGTCCTGCGTCGGTTCCTGTGTGCCGGCGAGTTCCTGGATGAGCAGGCCGGCGGCCTGGCGGCGTTGGCGGTTGGTCCACCGTCCTTCGTCCGTTTCGGCGGTCTGGTCGACGAGTCGGCGCGCCCATTTCATTGCGACGGCCGGCTTGTACGTGCCAGCGCGCTGGTATTCCGTGAACCGGCCCTGCATGCGGCTGATTTGCGGCCAGGATTCCTCCACGGTTTTCGAGGCGAGTTCCACCGATGCCGTGTCGAGCGTCTCCTCGGCGTCGCGGTTGCGTTTCTGCGCGTCGATGATTGCCTGGACGAGCGTCTGCGGGTCGACCTGCACGGTGCGGCGTTCCGCGCCGCGGCCAGTGAACAGTTCGACCGGGGTGCCGGGTCTGAATCTGAGGTTGACGGCCCGTCCCTCGTTCTTCTGACTCTGGTTCTTGCCGCTCATGAACATGTCGGTGGCCCAGCCGGTCAGGTCCTGTCCGTCGATGACGGTGCCGCGGGGGAGTCCGACGATCATCTTCGGCCAGTCGCGTCCGTCCTTCGCGTGCAATATATAGGTGTGCGCGAGCCTGTTCGCCACCCACGCGTTTGGCCAGACCTGTCTCGTGGCCGTGGTCGCGTGCGCCGGTTCCTGCCGTTCCGGCGTCTCGTCCGTGGGATCGGCGGACCGTCCGGGCCGCTCCTGCTGGGGGAGTGCTGGCGTCGGTGAGACGGGGCGGCCCTGGAGGATCGAGATGGCGGCCTGGTCGGTGAACTCGTCCCAGTCCGGGGCATGTCGACCGTCGTTCAGGTTCAGCAGCGGCTTCTGTTCCAGTCCTGGTTTGAGCAGTCCACTGCGCATGACGCGGCCGGTCATGCCGTGGGCGACTGGTCCGCCGTCCTGTTCGCGCCAGTGCTGGTATTCGTCCCGGTAGATGCGGCTTTGGGTGAGCAGTTCGCCGTCGCTCATGGTCTTGGCGGGGAAGGATTCCCTCATGTCCTCGCTGTGGCTGATGGTCGTGACCTGCATGCTCAGGTCGTCGTATTGCAGGTGTTTGAATGTCATCGCGTCGAACAGTCCCTGCTGGTTTTGATGCCAGGAGAAGACCATGAGGTCGTAGCCGTTGTCCTCCAGGAAGAACACGCAGGGGCGCGGCTCGTGCTCGACCGCGTTCTGCATGAGGCTGGCCTGGAGCAGGTCGGGGTCGAGCCGGCCTGCCGCGGACGCGGCCACGGCGAGGCTGTCGCTCCATCCCATCGGGAGCGGTCGGCCGGTCGTCGGATCCGTCATGCGGTACTCGCCCGGTGTGGTCACGGTGTCCCACTGGTCGGGGTGGCGGTGGTCCCACTGTTCGATGCCCGCGAGCATCGCGTCCATCGGGCTCTGTCCGCTCTCCGGTCTGATGGCGAAGGATTCGGTGGCGCGGGTGGTGTCGCCGGCGATTGTGTTCCGGTGGGCGATGGTTTCGCCGGGAGCGTAGATCATGCCCACCGAGTCCTCGCCGGCAGTCCTTGCCGTGCCGGCCGTCCATATCGTGTCGCCGGACGTGGCCCACATGGTCACCGGCCATGGGGTCGGGTCGTTGGTCCCGTTGATGGTGTCCTGGAAGATCGCGGCGCGTTTCGTCGCCTGTTCCTGCTGGTTCATTGTGGTTTCCTTTCAGCGGCCCTTGCGGGGCGTGCGGTCCCTGTTCTGGGTGGGTGGCATGTGGTTCTTCTGTTCGGCGAGGTTCTCGTTGAGTCGGGTCTTGAAGCGTTCAAGCAGTGCCTTCTTCGATCGGATCGGCTTCGGTTTTTGCTCTTTGCCGGCCGGCCTGGGATTGTCTGCTCTGGCCTGTGTCTGCTGTCGCGTGGCCGGTGTCCGGGCTTCGTCCGGTGCGGGTTCCGGTTCGCTTTCCGGCTTCGATGTCGGCGTCTTCCGGTTCGGCTCGGTCGTCTGCCTGCGTGTCTGCTCCTGGGTTTGCGCGCCCTGCCCGTAGTCGTCGCGCAGGATGGCGTCGAGCTCGTCGCGCAGGCTCGGGTCGGCGGCGGCCTTGCCGATGATCCGGTCCGCGAAGTCGCGGCCGGCCTGCTCGTCGCATGTTGTGTCGCCCATGAGCTTGTCCCATGAGAGTTCGGGGTGGCGGGCGGCGAGGCTGTTCGCGGCCATCTCCATGACCTCCGGGTCCACGAAGTCCCAGGCGATGCGCTGCGTCGGCATGGGCTTCGCCTCCGGTTCGACGGGCGTCTCCCGTGCCGGGGTCCCGTCCGGTTCGCTTCGGGTCTGTTCCGTCGTCCGTTCCTGCTGCTCCGTTTGTTGTTCGACGGCGAAGTCTTCGTCGGCGATGTCCAGGCCCATGTTCCTGAAAGCGCGTTGCACGGCGGCTCGGATATGGTCTTCGTCCCTGCCGGCGAAGTGCAGGATGAACTGGCCTTGGTCGGTGCGTTCGAGGTGGTAGTCGATGCCGGCGGTCTTGAGGCTGTGCTGCACTTCGCGCATGGTCGAGTCGTCGAGTTGCAGCTCGTGCAGGTCGCCGTCCTTCTTTTTCTGCAATCGTTTCTCGGACATCTCGCCGCTGTCGATCTTGTTCTTGACGGCCTCGCCCGCGGCGCGTACGCCGGTCTTGGTGAGCTTCATGCCGGAGCGGAGCAGCGCCATGGCCACGCCCTTGGGGATTCTGAGCATGAGCTTCGCGCCTCCGGTGATGATGGTCTGGACGGCGTTCTGGATCTTCTCCTCAGCCTGTTCCTCGATTGGCATTGCGGTTTCCTTTCTGTTTGTTGGTTGGTGTTTCCTGGGACGGTTCAGATGGACCGTCCACGCTTGTGCTGCTGTTGCTGCTGTTCGCGCTGTTCGGTCTCCGTTTGCTCGCGGTCGCGGGTCGTGTGGATTTCCCGTTCGATGGCTGCCAGCTCGCCCTCATACCGGTCGCACAGGGCCTCGCGGCGTTCCATCTCGCCGCGCGTCTCGGCCACGAGGTCGGGGTCGCCACGTTGGATCGCGTCGTGCAACGCGATGACGGCGGACTGGAGCTCGTCGTGCGATTCGCGGACTTTCCCGCGCAGCAGTCTGAGTCCCTTGGCGCTGTCGCCGCCCGCGAGGCGGGTCCATCGGATCGCCGCGTTCAGCGCCTTCGCCTCGCCGGCGAGGCGGTCGAGGCGTCTTGCCTGCGCCTGGTAGTACCGCTGTTGGGCGGGGCTCACCCCGTATCTGAGAGGCAGCCGCTCGGGCGCGGTCTGCGGTTCGAGTCGGCTCGCGGGCTCGCCGAACCACTGGTAGAGGCCGGGCGTCGGGGTCTTGCCGGCGTACCGGTTGGACGGGTCGAGGATGATCTGGTCGCGGTCGCGGGGGAGGAACGCGCGCAGCGTGGAGCCGCCGTCGTCCACGAGGCGCTTCGCGTCGAACGTGATCTTCTTCTTCCGGTGGGTGCCTGGCAGCCACACGGTGATCGTCTTCCTGGTCTGTTTGGCGACGAGTCTGCGGTTGAACGTGATGGGGATGACGGGCGTGCTTTGCAGCCCGGCCATGATGTTCGTCATGTCGTATGCCTGGCCGAGTTTCGCGTCGCGGACCTTGAAGCCGGTGTCCTTGAGCGTGTACGTGAGGTGCTGGCCGCGGATCGTCACGTCCACGCCTCGGATGTCGAGCATGTCCTTCCAGTCCTCGAAGTTCTCCGCCGTGGACGAGGTCAGGTCGATCAGCATGCGGATCCGGTCCTTGGTTCCCATGCCCTTCGCGGACGCGTAGATCTCCTCCATCGACATGCCGTACCGGCGCTCCAACGGCTCCCCGCCCGAGGCCTTCCGCGCCGTCGCCTCCGGTTCGTTCACGCTCCGCACGGGTGCTTCATCGACGTATTTGGGGTCGCGTGCCGGCGACGTTCCGTCGTCGCCTCCGGCTGTCGCACCGTCCCGCATCTTGCGCGTCTGTTCTTCCACGATGGGGTTGAACACGACGCTCAGCCCCTCGCGGCGGCATATCTCGTCGCTGACCGCGCGCCACTGTTCGATGATGTCCTTGGGCAGCTCGGCCTTCAGATGCTTCCCGTACCGGGAGGCGGCGCACACCATGATGTGGTCGTGCAGGTGGTGCCGGTCGGTGTGCGTGGCGACCACGAACTTGTATTCATCGCTGGTGATGCGGTGTGCGAACTCCACACCGAGCTCGTGCACCTTCTCCGGTGTCACGGGGTCGTCGGGACTGAAGCTCAGCTTGATGTGGTACGCCAGACGGCTGTTCTTTCGGATGCCTTTGGGTGAGTTCTCGTTGTCTTCGAGCATTGGATCGGTCAGCGCGTCGTAGTCCGTTCCGGTTCGCTCGTAGTTGGAGCTGACTAGTCTTCCGCCGTCGGTCTTGGCGGGATCGATGATGTACGCCATCGCCCCGTTGGAGCCGCCGAGATTCGATTTCACGGGCCTGCCGAGCTTGACCACGGCCATGCTCACACGTCCTTCCGGGCTTCGCGTTTGTCGGCGAACAGGTCGCCGAGCAGGCGCTCGATGCGGGCGAACGACGCGCGGAGCTCGGCCACCTGCTCGGCGGTGATGTGCTCGTTCGCGTTGGCCCAGTGGGCTATCTGGTTGACGTTCACACCAATGCGGCCGATCTCTCTGGCGAGCGGCTCGGGGTCCGTCAGCGGCCTGATCTCGGTGACGTGGATTCGTCGTTCGGACAGCATCCTGCGGGCATAGGAGCTGAACGACCGGTGCTCCGGCGCGTACCTGGTCAGCTCCTCATACAGATTCCGCACCCGCTCCCACTCGTCCTGAGTGAACGTGATTCGCTTGCAGATGTTCCGATCTCTGCCTGCTGCCCAGCTCATTCCACACCTCTCTTGGAGGTGCGGAGTTGGGTTTTCTGTGATGCCGCGCGAGCGGTCTGGAGGCTCTGCCGACTATGGGGTACGGGTCTTCCCGGCAAGCCGATTCGCACCGCGAATCGAGTGATTGTAGCTACAATCACGTCGCTTGCTGCTCCCATATCAATTTCATTGATTGGGAGCGATTTCGCACGGCATGATTGCGGAATGCCGTGAAGGATGATCGCGTTCACTCCTCGCTCCTTTCACTCATGGCCTTGAGGGGAAGGCCGGTGTCTTACGCCAATCGTCCGTCGCGGGAACGGCGATGGGTTTGGACACTTGGAGCGCGGGAAATGAAAAGGCCTGGCGAAAAAACGCGGGGTCGGCGGCGCGTCATGTCCGTCATGCATGCGGACATGAAAAAGCCCCGGCCGTCTTGGTGACGGTCGGGGCGGGGGCGCGCGGGCTCCTAGATGATTTGCATGTCGGAGCGGACGCGTTCCGCGGCGATGTCGATGTCCCCGGGCCATGAGGGCACGCCGAACGTGAGTCGCACGCGGTCGAACGTCTGCGTGTCCTTGAGCGGTTTGAACATGCCGCGTTCGACGTATCGGGACATGTCGAAGATTCCGGTCGCCCCGTCGGAACAGGTGACCTTGAGCTTGTAGCCGGGCATGGGTTCGCATTGGGTCACTTTGATTGAATAGTCGATGGTCATGTCCGTCGCCTCCTGGCTCTCGTTGTATTCCATTCTAGGATATTGGAGTCCAGAGGACGGTAGCTGTCCTCTGGCCGCTGGAGGCGCCGCCCGCGTCGTGCGGGCGGCATCGTTCCCGGTCCGTCACTCGGCAGGGAACGGCTCGTCGTCAAACCACCAGTCCCTGATGGTGAGCATCCGGTCGTGCTTGTCGAGCTCGAGGTCGACGGGCGTGATGATGTCGGCGGTGTGGTTCACCCACACGAACGGTTCGATGCTGCACGGCTCCCATCCGTCGTCCCCGCCCCTGACGGCGTAGCGGTGCCACCCGTCCGGAACATCTTGGCCGTTGAGGCGCAGACTGCTCCACATCGCCTCGACGCGCCCCGCCTCCTCGGTCTCGAACACGACGTGCTGAAGGTCGGTTGATTTCTTTTCCATGGTTCCTCCTTGGTTCCGTCGGCGTTTCCTTTCGCCGGACATGGGGCAGCCTTGCGGTGCCGCCGCGCGGCGGAGGACGCGTGGGCCGTGCCCGTCGAGGGAGAATCGGGCGAAGCCCTTCCCGAGACGAAGCATGGAACACGCAGGCCCGAAGACGCGGGCGCGGTGTCGCGATGATGAACCATGGCCGGCCAACCATTCCCTTCCAGGCGACGCCTGGAAATACAGGAAGGGTTGGCAGTGGCAGAGCGCGGCATCCATGCCGCCGCTCCGTTTCCTCGGCGAAGCCAGGATCACGTCCGCGTGATCCTGGCGGAGCCGATTGTCCAAACCGGAGCCGTCCACATGGCGGGAGCATGGTTCATAGCCGGCATGGGCCGGATCTCGATAACGGAAAGGAACACGACCATGGCATCCGATTACGTGGACGACTTCCTGCGCGACGAACGCGAGTCGTTCAAGCGCAAGGAGGCGGCGGCGAAGAAGTTCGACAGCCGTCTCGACAATTTCCGCAAAAGCGCGCAGGCGCTGCGCGACGCGGCGAGGCAATTCGAGGAGGCATTCCCCGGCATGAGCCGGACGATGATCGCGGACAAGCTGGCGATGACCGGAACGGAGAAGAACGTCGCGTTCGATGCTAAGGGCGAGCTCGTCGCCGCGCCGGCCGGAAGGAAAACCCCGCCCGCCGAACCCGAACCGGAAACCGTCGCCGAATCGGATCCGGAGACGACCGGATCCGACGTCCAGGCGGCGGACGACGAGACCGCCCCGCAGGAGGCCGCAGCCGAACCCGACACCTCGGACGACGGACGGCCCGCATGGGCGTCCGGCAACTACTGATGATCGGACGTGATGCGAGATGCGACTGATCATCGCCGAGAAGCATTCGGTCGGCCAGGCGATCGCCCAGGCGGTCGGCGGGCACGCGGAAAAACACGACGGCTACATCCAGGTCGGCGGCGACCTGGTCACCTGGGCGCAGGGCCACCTCGTCGACCTGGCCGCGCCCGACGAATACAAGAATCACGATTGGGGAAAGTGGAGCCTCGACACGCTGCCCATCGACCCGACACCCGACTGGCAATGGAAGGTCAGCCGGGACAAGGGCGCGGACCGCCAGTACAAGGTCGTCGCGGAACTGATGCGCCGCGGCGATATCGACATGCTTGTCGACGCGTGCGATCCCGACCGCGAGGGCGAGGCCATCTTCCGCAGGATCGTGGCGCATGTAGGAGTCTCCAAGCCGATGCGACGCCTGTGGGTCGCGAGCCTGGAGGAGGACGCCATCCGCGGCGCCCTCGCGTCCATGAAGGACGAGACGGAATACCAGGGACTCGCCGATTCGGCGATGATCCGCGCGAAGGCCGACTGGCTGATCGGGATGAACGCGTCGCGCGCCTATTCGCTCGTCTACAACGCGAGATTCACCGTCGGCCGCGTGCAGACGCCCACGCTCGCCATGATCGTGGACCGCGACCGGCAAATCGCCGGCCACGTGGCCCGACCGTACTGGAAGGTCGTCGCCCCGATGGGCGGATGGAAGCTGACCGGCGAACGTTTGGACAAGAGGGAGAACGCCGAGACGCTGCTGCGGATCGTCAACTCGGACGATTTCACCTTCCAGATCCTCAAGGCCGAACGCAAGCAGCAGCACGACGCCCCACCGAGCCTGTACGACCTGACCGGGTTGCAGAAGGACATGAGCAGACTGCACGGCCTGACCGCCGCCCGCACCCTCACGGCGCTCCAGTCGCTCTACGAGAAGCGTCTGACCACGTATCCCCGCACCGACTCGCGGTACATCACCCACGACGACCTGGACACGTTGCGCGGCCTCGCCGAAGGCGACCGGCTCGTCACCGGCTTCATCGAACCGTCCGCGAAACCGGAACGGCCGCGACTCGAACTGACCGTGAACGACGCGAAGGTCGCCGGACACACCGCCATCCTTCCCACCATGCAGGCCGACAGGGCGGCGCTCGACGAACTCGGCGATGACGAACGCCTCGTGCTGACGCGCGTGGCACGCCGCATGTGGGAGGCCGTGGGCGACGACTACGTGCACGACGTGACGAACGTCGTCGCGAACATCGACCCGCATTGGTGCGAAAAGCATCCGGACGAAGGCCGCCTTCTGCCCGAAGGCGAATGTCGCTTCACCAGCCGTTCCGACCAGCCCGTCTCGCCCGGATGGCACGCCATCGAGCATGCCGCCCCGCAGGAAGACCAGGATGACACCGACGAGACCGCGGGCAACATCATCCCTGTCAACCTCACCGACGGGGTCTTCATCGCGCCGGTCCCGCAGGGCGGTGCGACACTGTCCGAGGGAAAGACGAAGCCGCCGAAGCCGTTCACCGAGGCGACGCTGCTCGCCGCGATGGAGCACGCCAGCCGCTGGGTGGAGGACAAGGAACTCAAGGCCGCCCTGGATGACGACGAATCCCACTCGGGAGGCATCGGCACGCCCGCCACCAGGGCGAACATCATCGAACAGCTCGTCCACTCCGGATACGTGGACCGCAAGGGCAAGCAGCTTCGCTCCACCGAACAGGGACGATCCCTGATCGACGTGGTCGCCACGAAGCTCAAGGACGTGGCATTGACCGCCGGCATGGAACGACGCCTCTCGGAGGTCGAGCACAACCACGCTGACCCCGCGCAGGTCGAAACGGAGTTCCGCGACCTCGCCGTGCGCATCCCGGCCGACGCGCGGTCCGCCGTCCGGCAGGACCATGTGCAGACGAAGACGCGGAACACGGAGTCGTTCGGCCCATGCCCACGCTGCGGCAAGCCCGTCATCAAAACGGGCAAGGTGTTCCAATGCTCCACCAACCGGCGCGAGAAACAATCCGACGGCACATGGAGGACCACGGAGGGATGCGGCTGGCGCGCCTGGACGACCGTAGCCGGCAAAACCGTCAACGACTCCGCCATACGCCGGCTGCTCGCCGGACGGAAGGTCAGCCTGAAGGGCTTCACCTCGAAGAAGGGCAGCAAATTCGACGCCTCGCTCGTCGTCGACAAGGATCGCGGCGTCACCTTCGACTTCGGCAATAAACACTAGAGAAAGGAGACTAAAGAGACCAACATCACCGGCGACCGGTTCAGTCCGTCGGTGATCCTGTTCTGGTTCAAGACCAGCATCGCCGCGAGCAGCATGCGAGTGCAGTGCAAGAGCCCGAACACCCTCCTGGGCGTGATCCCGCTCGGCTCGTCCACACAGACGATCCCGTTGCGCAACATCGCGTCCGTGGACACCAACATCTTCCTCATCGCGGGTCTCGCCTGCATGAAGGACAGCGCGCTTGTGGGGATCCTGTTCCTCGTGCTCGCCGCCGCGAACCTGGCGAACACGATGAGCGCGCAGCTTGACTTCGTCAACCAGGCCGGCGGCCGCAACACCGTCAAGGTGTCCATCCTGGAGAAGGCCAAGCTCATGCAGCTCGCGCAGGCGATCCAGCAGCTCGTCTTCGCCGACGTCGAAGGGCAACGCCACCAGGAGAGCATGGACATGGCCCAGAAGCAGTACGCGGCCCAGACCAACAGCGTCCTGATCCAGCAGCAAATGCTCGACCAGCAGCGTAAGGCCAACGCCGGCGACAACCCGCCGACCCCGACCGAGTGACGAAACCGGGAAACGCCGGGTCCGCCCTGCCGAAAACCTCGATTATACTAAAAGTATAATCGAGGTTCGCGCGGGCGGACCCGGCTTTCTAATATCCAGGAGGGATCATGGCGGAAGGGGATTGGAGCGAGTCCAAGGCGTGGATGCGCGCGACGCGCGAACGCATCGGCATGACCCAGCACGACGTGGCCGTGCTCGCGAACCTCACCGTGGACATGGTCAAGAAATACGAGTCGGAGAAATACCGGATCCAACCCTCGGATAGGATGAAGGACATGCTCGAGCACTATCTCGCCGAACACAGGCGCGCCGTCGCGGCCATCGTGGAACGCCACAGGGGAGAGGAGCGGGCCACGCTCTCGTTCTCGCGCGTCTCCAACCTGCCCGACGACCTGCCCGACTGGATCAAGGCCGAGGCATCCGCGAAACGGCGCGCCGCCGCCGTGCGTGAGGCCGCCGTGCTGCTCGAGGCGGAGGGCGTCGCCGTCGACTACACCTACCTGCCCGAAGAAACGGACTAGAAAAGAGAGAAGGAAGGACCGATCATGTTCGGACTCTATATGCTCGCGATATACCTGGGCGTCGCCATCATCGGTGCGGGCATCGTCGCACTGCTCGTCGTCGTCGCGCTGGCGGTGGGGTTGGTCACGCATCCCATCCGCACGCTCGCCCTTGTGTTCCACAAGCTCGCCGCCCTGGCCGCCGGCCTGGCATTGATCCTCGCTTTGATCGCCTGGTTCTGGACCGACCACTCTAAATCGGACTTCGTCCCGTGCTTCTGGGGATCCATCGGCGTGATCGTCGCATCCATCCTCATCCGTATGCTCGCCGAGTGGATTCTCGAGCGGCCAACCAGGGCCGAGCGCCGCGCCATGAAACGGGCCGCCGCACCCACGTTCGATTCGCGCCTGTAGAATTTATTTTCTGAAACGCCGAGTCAGAAAGGAAGGGGGAGCATGCCACGCAAGCTGATCATGTGCGGGGACCATCCGGTCCTTGCGTTCGAATACGATCCCGAGTCCGGTCGCGCGTGCTCCTCGGGCGAGGTCCTTGACCATGATCGTCTGCCCCTGGAGTTCACCACGCACGGCAAGAGCGCGCTGTATGCCAAGAGGATCGACGAATGGTGGAGGTCCCGCGCCATTCCCTCCACCCGAGACGGTATCCGCCGTGTGCTCGAATCGCTTGGCGCGGCATCGACCGACGAACTGCTCGACAGGACCTACGGGCTGAGCCTGTCGGACCAGTACTGGGTCAGACGCGAGGACGATCCGGTCGAATGGAAGGACGTCAACTTCTTCGACAATCCCTTCGACGAGGCGCTGGGCGAGATCCTGCTCACCTCGTACTCGTCGTCCCATGACATCAGCCTCAACGCTCCCGACGTGTCCACTGGCGGCGATCTTCCCAAACGCTGGACGATCGACAAGAACACCGGCAGGAGGCTGCTCGTCAAGTCGGGCCGTACGGGCCAGGAGCCGATGAACGAGGTCATCGCCTCGAAGCTCTGCGTGCGGCTGGGCGTTCCCGCCGTCCCGTATTCGCCGGCGCGCAGCGGCAACCGCTTGGTCTGCACGTGCGAGGACATGCTCACCAGCCATGAGGAGCTGGTCTCCGCCTGGCAGGTGCTCCAATCCGTCAAAACCACCAATGGACTCAATTCGCATGACCAGTGGATCCGCGCCGCAGTCGGCTTCGGAGTCGGCGAACGGGAGATCCGTGACGCCACGGACGATTGGCTTGTGGTCGACTACCTCATGCGCAACACCGACCGGCACTACAACAATTTCGGTCTGATCCGCGACATCGAGACGCTCGAGGTCCGTCCGGCCCCGATCTACGACACGGGAGCGAGCCTGTGGAGCGGCGAGCTCGACGTGGATGGCCGGGACTGGTTCGCCAAGCCGTTCTACACCGCGACCGGCAAGCCCTCGGCTTTGCGGCAGCTCAGACTGGTGGAGGACTGGAGCCGGTTCGACCTGGACGCCCTGTCGGACTGGCCGGACGAGGTGGCGCACGAATTGTCGCGCATGCGCATGTTCGCGCCCGAACGTCTCGACGCCATCCGGGACCAGCTCACGAAGCACATCGGAACGATTCGCAGGATCAGGGAGGGCAAGGCCCTTCGCACGTCCGATCCGATCCGCAACAGAGCGGATCTGCTGGACAGATTCGGCGACACGCTGCGGCAGAACCTTGCCCGGCAAGACGGGGATGGCAAGAGCGCCGGGATTGATTACAAAGGTCCTAGGCACCATATGGGTCATTAGACTGAAGGCCCTGGGCCACGAAATGAGAATCAGGGAGAAAGGGAATCGGGCGCGTCCGGTGCACGCACACCATGGAACCACCGTCCGGGGGGCGTCGGTTTGGACATCCGCCGGGGATGGGAAGGGCCCCGCGACGGATGCCGCGGGGCCCTGAAAGGGGAAAGTTAAGGAGAATCTAGGCGAGAGGGCAGAATTTGCCGGGCTCACACACGGAGGGTCCGACATAATCCCAGTCGAATCCGTCCGCTGCTCCGGCGTTGGGGTCGGTCCATGCCGATCCGCCCGATGACGAGGAGCCGGGCGAGCCGCCACTCGGTGTGGACGTGTCGCCGGAATAACCGTTGCCGGTGTAGCCGGTGTGGCCTGAACCGGACGAGGGCCAT
>ONZS01000430.1_pt1 | contig 40176 bp, 36 predicted proteins | sample 1670921 | NCBI WGS metagenome assembly ONZS01 (sample SAMN06348104, study PRJEB24527) | human gut metagenome | biome: human gut; feature: ankylosing spondylitis patient; material: feces | host: Homo sapiens | place: China | collected 2015-10 | reverse complement strand
TTCGACAACTCCTCCGGGATTATCAAGGGCGAGCAGCCCTTGATTCGTGCCTCCCGCGCCTCGAAAGTAGCGGGTGCTTTTCTGGTTCTCTTTTGGCACGCAAAAGAGAACTTAACCTCGCGTAACCGCGCTCTTCCCCCGCGCCACAAGCGCGTGAAGCCGCTTCCCTTTTTATTTCTTCGATCTGCCGCCTTGCAGCAGGTGTCAATTACGATAAAAAGTTGAATTGCTATAAAATAACGAGGTCTGATATGATTTTAGGTATTATGGGTGCCATGCCCGACGAAGTAGACCAGCTCTGTGCCAAGCTGGAAAACGTCACTGTAGAACCCTACGGCGGCGTGGAATATCACAAGGGCACGCTGGCCGGCAAGCAGGTGGTGGTCTGCTGCGCAGGCATGGGCAAGGCCAACGCCGCCGCCACCACGCAGGTGCTCATCACCAAGTTCGGGGCCGAGAAGATCATCTTCTCCGGCATTGCAGGCAATATGACCAATAAGATCGGCATCGGCGATGTGGTCATCGGCAAGACGGTGCTCTACCACGACGCCCAGCTGGATATGATCTGCCAGAACCCGCCCTTCCTGAAGGAGTACACCGGCGACGACGCCCTCATCGCCGCCGCCGAGAAAGCCTGCGCCGACGCAGGCGTCAAGGCTCTGGTGGGCAAGATCGCCACCGGCGACCTGTTCGTGGGCGACAGCGCCACCAAGGCCGCCATCGAGGCCAAATGCGCCCCCGACTGCGTGGAGATGGAGGGCGCAGCCGTGAGTCAGATCGCCGCCAAGAACGGCGTCCCCTGCGTCATCCTCCGCGCCATGAGCGACAACGCCGACGAGGACGGCCACGAAGTGCTGGTCGTCAAGAAGTTCAGCATCGGCGAGTATGTCGCTACCGCGACCAAGATCGTTGCCGCCATGGTCGAGTCCCTCTAACAGTGCCTGCAAAAAGCTCCTGCCGCATTGTCCGGCAGGAGCTTTTTCTATCGCTGCATCAGAAGTTTCAGCAAAGCCTCAAAGATACTGTTCCAGCTTCAGCCGATTGTCCTCCTCAAAATCCTGCAGTTTCTGCATCAGCCGCTTCGACCCGGGCGCGGCGTCGGGATAGTCCTTCTGGGATTTGATACAGTCCACGACCCCCATGCTGCTGCCCTGCGTGAGCATCTCGGCGAGATTGCGGGTGGATCTGTCGGTGATGGTCTTCATGCCGATGCTCACCTTGGTGTTGAGCTTTGCCATGGCGCTCTGGCCCTGTGCCGAGCCGCCGCAGGCGTCGATGGCCGCATGGGCCTCCTGATTGAGCTGGCGGTAGATGTTGCGCTGGCGCAGAAGCTCGGCCTTGAACTGCTCATTCTCTGCCATCGGCACTATCTGGTCGAGCGTGTTCTTTCCCATCTCGGTGTTCTGCACGATGGCTTCCAGCATATTGAGGTTGTCGTTTTTCTGGTTTTCCATACAAAAATCCCCCTTTTGAGTCTATTTTCTCTCAAAAGGGGGATCTTATGCATTCTTATTCGCCGTCGTAGACCCGGTCGCCGCCTGCGGCCTGCGCAGCGGCCAGCCGCTTTTGGCACAGGTCATAGAGGGCGTCCCAGTTCTTGCAGCGCACCTCACGGGTGCCGGCCACGCCGATGGACTGGGTAAAAGGCACCCGGCGCATCAGTCCAACCGAGGCCACACACTCCTTGGGCATCTCGGCGTAGATGGCTTTCAGCTCCTCTTCCAGCTCGCGGCGGGTGCGGTCGGCGCAGCCGATGGCAAACAGCGTGTCGCTCAGGCGGCAGACCACCCGCTCGGCAGGCTGGTCGAAGTGTTTTTTCCACTGGTTTGCCACGAAGCAGACCAGCTGACCCATGACCGCATCGTTCTCCCGGGCGGAAAGCGCCGCTGCGTCGTCGATGGATACCAGCGCCAGCGCCGCGCAGCGATGGCGGTCGGTCCATTCGTCGAGCTTGGTGCAGAACTCCGTCTCATAGTAGCGGCGGTTGAACACCCCCGACAAGAAATCGTGGTTCATATCGTCGCGGCACAGTTCCCGCTCCCGCGGGGTCATCCGGTCTTCGGGCAGGTCGCTGCCTGCCAGCGGCGCAGTCATCTGCATCTGCCATACCTTGCCGTCTGCCACGACGCAGCGGCGCAGCACACAGTCCACCTGACCGCCGCGCAGCTCGTAGTCCACCATCAGACCATCGTCCTGCCAGCAGCGTGCGGCGTCCTCGTCCACCTGCGTCAGGCTCACATCCTGAAACACAGGCCGCGAACTTTCGACGAATCGCCGCAGTTCCTGTTCCGTCCATTCCTTTTTCATGCGTTTCTCCCCATCTTCCGCGCCGGGTTCTCCTTCCCGGCGCTCTGCCTTTGCACAGTTCCTATACCCGACTGTATCTCCTTCGATTATAGCACGATGGCGAGTCGCTTGCCAGCAAAACGCACAATTTTCAAAAAGATTTTTTACAATTCCGTCAATTTGAGGTCTTTTCCTTTTTTTCGACCGGTTCCTTGGCGCGGCAGTAGACCGCACACTCGGCCTCAATGCGGCCGGCCAGCAGGGCCGTGTCGAAGCCGTCGGCGGCACGCCATGTCCAGTTGCCGCCCAGCTTGCCGGGGGTATTCAGATGGGCCTCCTCACCCAGCCCCAGCCAGTCTGCCATGGGGATGATAGCCCGGTCGGCCACCGAGCCGAGGGCGGCGCGGAGAAGGGCGGTGCGGGCGGCGTCCGTCCTGACGGCCCCCACCTCCTTGGCGGTGGGCTTACAGGGAGTCAGGTGGAGGTAGGCGGCGGCGTTGGCCTTCTCCTTGGCGGTGGCGGCGTTCACCCACCAGTCGGTGAGGGTGGTGTTGTCGTGGGTGCCCGGGTAGACCACGCTGTTCTTGACGTGGTTGTGGGGCAGATACTCGTTGTCTCCGCCGCCGAAGGCGAACTGGAGGACCTTCATACCCGGGAAGGTGCTGTCAGCCAGCAGCTTGCGGACGCTGGGCACGAGGTCGCCCAGATCTTCGGCGATGATGGGCAGCTTGCCGAGGGCCGCCTCCAGCGCACGGAACAGATCCATGCCGGGGCCGTTCTCCCACTTGCCGGTGCGGGCGGTGGGGCTGCCTGCCGGGATGGCCCAGTAGGTGTCAAAGCCCCGGAAGTGGTCGATACGGAGCAGATCGTAGATCCCGAGGGCATGGCGGACGCGGCGCACCCACCATGCATATCCAGTCTGTTTATGATACGGCCAGTTATACAGTGGGTTACCCCAGAGCTGGCCGTCGGCGGAGAAGTAATCCGGCGGGCATCCGGCCACGCGGGCAAAGCCGCCCTGCGCGTCCAGCTCGAACAGCTCGCCGCCCACCCATGCGTCCACCGAGTCGGCGGAGACATAGATGGGGATGTCGCCGAGGATCTTTATGCCCTTCTCGTTTGCGTAGTCCTTGACCTTCTTCCACTGAACTGCAAACTCATACTGCAAGAATTTCCAGAAACCGATCTCCTCTTCCTGCCCGGCGGCGAACTCTGCCAGCGCTCCGGCGTCCCGCAGACGGTACTCCCGGGGCCACTCGGCCCAGCTCTTCATCCCGTTGGCGGTCTTGAGGGCCATGTACAGCGCGTAATCGTTCAGCCAACTCTCATTCGTGAGGGTGAACGCATAGTAGTCGTCGGGGTAATAGTGGGCACAGCCGAAGCGTCCGGCGTACTTCTCCCGCCATGCGGCATAGGCCGCCCGCAGGACCTTGTAGCGGCTGGTGTAGAGGGTGCCGTAATCCACCGAGAGCGGGTCGGTGCCCCACGGCTCTGCCTTGAGCTGGGCAGCGGTCAGCAGGCCGTCGGCCTTGAGCGCGTCGAGGTCGATAAAATAGGGGTTGCCCGCAAAGGCAGAGCAGCTCTGGTAGGGGCTGTCGCCGTAGCCGGTGGGGCTGAGGGGCAGCAGCTGCCAGATGTGCTGGCCCGCAGCAGCCAGAAAGTCCACGAACTTGAGCGCCTCGGCGCCAAAGCAGCCAATACCATAAGGGCCGGGCAGGCTGGACACCGGCATCAGGATTCCACTTTCACGCATGATGATACCTTCCTCGTTTTTCAAATTTCCGGTTTCGCTGTTTTCTATCATAACATAAGCCAAGACTATTTTCCACAGGCAAAAAACGTGGTATACTTAGTCTTATAGTGGGATAATATCGTTTTTATTACAGGAGGTATCGTGCCATGCAGCGCACGGAAAAATATTTCGAGAAAGACGCATTCCGCAAGACTGCCGCCGGGGTCATCCTTGCGGCAGAGGCGGACGCAAAGACCGGCGGCGGGCGCATCGCTCTGGACGGCACGGTGTTCTACCCCGAGGGCGGCGGACAGCCCGCCGACCGGGGCACTCTGACCCTCGCCGACGGCACGGTGCTGCACGTCACCGATGTCCACGAGACGGGCGGCGTCATCTGGCACACAGTGGATGCCCTGCCCGAGGCGGCACAGCCCGGCACCGCCGTCACCGGAGCCATCGACTGGGCGTGGCGCTTCGACAAGATGCAGCAGCACACCGGCGAGCACATCCTCTCCGGCATCCTGCACCAGATGTTCGGGGCAGAAAACGTAGGCTTTCACATCGGCTCTGACGCCGTGCGGATGGACACCAGCGTGCCCATCTCTGCCGAGGGCCTGCGGGAGGCCGAGACTGCCGCCAACCGGGTCATCTGGGAGGACGTGCCGGTGGTCATCACCTACCCCACCCCCGAAGAGCTGGCCGCCCTGACCTACCGCAGCAAGAAGGAGATCGCCGGACAGGTGCGCATCGTGACCATCCCGGGCGCGGACGTCTGCGCCTGCTGCGGCACCCACACCGCCGCCACCGGTCAGGTGGGCCAGATCAAGATCCTGGCCTCCGAGAACTACAAGGGCGGCGTCCGGCTCAGCGTGGTCTGCGGCGGGCGGGCCTTGCGGGAGGCACAGGCCATGCGGAGCCGTCAGGCCGACATCGGCGCCCTCCTCTCGGCCAAGGCCGACCAGACCGCCGTGGCCGTCCACCGGGTGTACGACGAGTACACGGCCCTGAAATTTGCCCATTTCGGCCTCTGTCAGCAGCTGTTCGACGCCATGGCCGCACAGCTCGGCCCCGACGAGACCGCCATCCGCACCCTGCCCGGCCTCGACCCGGACGGCCTGCACCGTCTGGCTGCGCGGCTGAGCGAGGCCACCACCGGCCTGTGCGCCGCCCTGACCCCCAACGAAAAGGGCACCGGCTACTGCATCGCACACGCCGGCGGCGATGTCCGCCCCCTCACCAAAGCCCTCAACGCCGCCCTCAATGGCCGCGGCGGCGGCAAGCCCGGCATCTGTCAGGGCAGCTGCGCCGCCACACCCGAGCAGGTGGAGGAATTTTTGAGGAAAGCTCTGTAAGCACAAACTTTTTACGTCACAAGGAGAATACGATCTTATGAGAATGCGTTTCAAGCCCTATGCCCACGACGAACTGATGGCCGCCGATTTTCACGTCCACGACCCCTTTGTCTGGGGCGGCAAATGGCACAGCCAGTATGCCCGCCCGGAACAGCCCTTCGTGCTGGAGCTGGGCTGCGGCAAGGGCGGCTTCCTCTCCCAGCTGGCCTCTGCCCACCCGGAGAACAACTATCTGGGCATCGACATCACCGACAAGGTGCTCATCCTCGCCAAGCGGAAGATCGAAGCGGCCTACGCCGCCGCAGGCCGTCCCACCGACAATGTGAAGATCATGAGCACCGACATCGAGCGCATCAAGGGCGTCATCACCCCGGAGGACACCGTCAGCCGCATCTACATCAACTTCTGCAACCCCTGGAGCAAGAACGCGTCCTCCAACAAGCACCGCCTCACCTACCCCCGCCAGCTCATCCAGTACCGCGATTTCCTCAAGGACGGCGGCGACATCTACTTCAAGACCGACGACGACGACCTGTTCCGGGACAGCCTGAGCTATTTCCCCGCCTCCGGCTACGACATCATCTGGCAGACCTATGATCTCCACGAGAACGAGCCGGAGTGGAACATCCGCACCGAGCACGAGGGGATGTTCACCGAGATGGGCATTAAGATCAAGGCCCTCATCGCCCGCAAGAAGACAGGGGACGACTCTGTGACGTGGATCGAGCCGAAGGTGCTCAAGAAGCTGGCCGCACAGGCGGAGGCCGAAACCGCCGCCACGACCGCCGAGGGGGAAACCAATGTCTGACCCCTGTGAAGCCTGCCTGAACAACCAGCAGGACGAGTACGGCAGCTATTACTGCGCCGCGGGCAGCGCACTGGACGAGGATGAGATGGCCCGCTATCTCTCCCGCACCACGTCGGCCTGTCCCTATTTTGAGCCGGGCGACGAGTACAAGATCGTTCGCAAACAGAATTGAATGGAGGTGTTCCCTTGTCGTTTTTCCTCAACACGACCCTCTGCGGCTTTTCGCTCTACCACATCCTCGCATTTTTCCTCATCTACTCCTGTCTGGGCTGGTGCCTCGAGGTGGTGTACGCCGCCGCCACCACCGGCCAGCTGGTCAACCGCGGCTTTCTCAACGGCCCCGTCTGCCCCATCTACGGCTTCGGCATGATTTTGGTGCTCTTCTTCCTCACGCCGCTGGAGGACGACCTGCTCTTGCTGTATCTCGGCGGCGTCCTCCTGCCCAGCGCGCTGGAGCTGGTGGGCGGCTGGGTGCTGTATAAGCTCTACCGCACCCGGTGGTGGGATTACAGCGATAGGCCCTTCAACATCGGGGGCTATATCTGCCTCGAATTTTCGCTGCTGTGGGGCGTGGGTGCCCTCCTGATGGTCAAGGCCGTCCACCCCGCCATCGCCGCGTTGGTGGACGTCGTGCCGCCGCTGGTGGGCTTCATCCTCATGTGCCTGCTCTACGCCGTGTATGCCGCCGACGTGGTCGCTACCGGCATCTCCGCCTCCGATCTGGCCCGGGAGCTGGACGCCCTCGAAAAGGTGGCCGACAGTATGCACGCTGTCAGCGACGCCATGACCGAGATCCTCGGCACCACCGCGCTGGACATGGACCAGAAGATGGACGAGAGCCGGCTGCAGCTCAAGCTGGCCGCCGCCGAGGCCCGGGCCAACTACAACAAGCTGTCGCCCCGTGAGGCTGCTTCCACCATGCGCGCCCGCGCCGACGAGGCGATGGAGGCCGCACGCCGTGCCTCCCAGACCGCCCGCCTCAACGCCGCCGAGGCCGCCAAGGCCGTCAAGCTGGCCGCACAGGGCAAAGCCGAGCAGACCACCTCGCTGCTGCAGCTGGAACAGCTCAAGGACGAGCTGGCCGCACGGGCGCAGGTCATGCAGGCCCGCACCCGCCGCAGCACCCATCTGCTGGGCAAGGGCCGTATGCTCCGCGCTTACCCCAAGCTGAAGCATGGCCAGAAAAACCGCTCCCTCAACAGCCTTCTCGAACAGCTCGAGAAGGAATACCCGGATGTCTTCGATCACAACACCTTCGGCATCCAGTAAACAACAAAAACGGCTGGGAAGCACGCTGTCCCAGCCGTTTTTTCTGTTCAGGCCCAGAGGTTTTCCGGGTAGATCCCGTCCGCCGTTTTTCGGGCGATGGCCTCCACCACCACGGGCTTATCCTCGCGGTAGGTGACGCCGTACCACTGGTCGGTGCTGCGCAGCACCTTGACGGCGGCCTTCTTTTCGCCGATGAGTTCGCTGACCACCAGCGGCAGGAAATACTCGCACTTGAGCGGGTTCTTTTCCAGATTCTCGTCCAGCCAGCGGGCGAAGCGCCGGTCAGCCTCTTTCACGAAGCTTTCGCCGAAGCCCCAGAGGTTCATGCTTACGGGGGTGTCGCCGGGCAGATCGGCCCAGCTCTCGCCGCCATCCTCGGTGTAATGGATGCCGCCGGCGTAAGTCTCGATGCGGGTGCGCTCGGTGACACTGTGGAGGGTGCTGTCCTCGTTGAGGGCACAGATGCCCCGGGCCACGCTGCCGTTCTCCGAGACGGTGTTCCGGAGCAGGTAGCTCACCATGCAGTAATCGTAGACCTCACCGTCGGTGTGGGTGGAGAGATAGTCGTAGATGACCCGGAATGCCTCGGGGCCGTAGTAATCGTCCGCATTGATGACGGCGAAGGGGCCGTGAAGATAGGGCTTTGCCGCCAGCACAGCGTGGCAGGTGCCCCATGGCTTGACGCGGCCCTCGGGGATGGTGTAGCCCTCGGGCAGCTCGTCCAGCTGCTGGAACGCATACTTCACGTCCATCGCCTTGGAGACCCGCTCGCCGATGGCGGCCTTGAAGGCGTCCTCGATCTCGTGCTTGATGACGAAGATGACCGTCTCAAAGCCTGCGCGGCGGGCGTCGTACAGGGAATAGTCCACGATGACCTGACCGCAGGGGCCTACCGGGTCGATCTGCTTCATCCCGCCGTAGCGGCTGCCCATGCCGGCCGCCATGACCACCAGAACCGGTTTGTTCATATGTTCTCTCCTCCTCCGAAGGGTGTCTTGCAAAATACGGCCCTATTATACTCCAAATCCCGCCGGGCAACAAGACAGAGCTGTGCTTTTCTATGGATTCCGGTGCGCCTCCGTGCTACAATGGGGTAAAACAAAAGAAAGGAAGTCCCCGCCATGTACACTGCATCCTCTGCACGCTGTTCCACCCTGCCCTACCACTTCGGCGACACCGCCGCCCTCAACAACACCCGCTTCCCCGACGAAGAGCTGGACGCCATCGACCGGGCCTCCGGCTTTGCAGAATAAGGAGGAACCATGTCTAAGACTGTATGGATCACCGGCGCATCCTCCGGCATCGGCCGGGAGTTCGCCCGCCGGTATGCGCGCCTCGGCTTCCGGCTCATCCTCACCGCCCGCCGCACCGACCGGCTCGAGGCGCTGGCCGCAGAGCTGACCGTCAAATACAACACCTTCTGCCGCATCCTGCCCGCCGACCTCGAGCAGGAGAGCGAGTGCGCCCGCCTCTGCGAGGCGCTGGCCGACGAGCGGCTGGATATTTTTATCAACAACGCCGGCTTCGGCGTCTGCGGCAGCTTTCTTGAGACCAGCGGCGAAAAAGAGCTTTCCATGGCGAAGGTCAATGTGCTGGCCATGCACCAGCTGTTCAAGTTTGCCGTAAAGAAGATGGAGGCGCAGGGCTTCGGCACCGTGCTGAATGTGGCATCCTCCGCCGGGCTGCTGCCGGGCGGGCCGTATATGTCAGGCTACTATGCCACCAAGGCTTACGTCGTCAGCCTGACCCGGGGCGTGGCGGAAGAGCTGCGGGAGCAGCACAGCCCCGTCTACGTCTGCGCTCTCTGCCCCGGCCCGGTGGACACGGAGTTCAACGACCGGGCCGACGTGGTCTTTGCGCTGCGGGGCATCCGCCCGGAGTTCTGCGTCGAGGAGGCCATGCGGGGGATGCTCCGCCGCAGGACCATCATCGTGCCCTCGGCCCTCATGCAGGCCGCGACAGCGGCCCAGCGGCTCGTGCCGATGCCCCTTCTCATGCCCATCGTCGCCCGCCAGCAGAAGAAAAAACTGGGCTGAAGGGCCATTGTGTGCAACAAGCAGCAATCCCAGCTTTTGCAACCCGCCTTTTTATGACGATTTCACGAAAACGCAGTAAAATTCACAAAAATTTGCAGTAATTGTGCCAAGGAAACACCTTGACAGTCGGAATAAAGAATGCTACTCTAGTATACAAGAGGGCGCATGGCCGGACGGCCCGCCGCCGCTTCCCGTGGCGGCATATATGGGCCATTGGTATAGCCCGGCAGCGCAGCGCCCCGCAAAGCAAAATTTTGATTGGAGGACTTTATTATGGCACAGTGTACTCCCAAATCCTTTGACCTGACCGGCAAGGTCGCGCTCATCACCGGCGCATCCTACGGCATCGGCATGGCGATCGCCAAGGCAATGGCCGCAAACGGCGCTACCATCGTCTTCAACGACCTCAAGCAGGAGCTGGTCGATAAGGGTGTGGCCGCCTACGCCGAGGCTGGCATCAAGGCTCACGGCTACGTCTGCAACGTCTGCGACGAGGACGCCGTCAACGCAATGGTCGCAAAGATCACCGAGGAAGTCGGCCACATCAACATTCTGGTCAACAACGCCGGCATCATCAAGCGCATCCCCATGACCGAGATGACCGCAGCCGAGTTCCGTCAGGTGGTGGACGTTGACCTGAACGCCCCCTTCATCGTCTCCAAGGCTGTCATCCCCGACATGATCGCACAGGGCGGCGGCAAGATCATCAACATCTGCTCCATGATGAGCGAGCTGGGCCGTGAGACCGTCTCCGCCTACGCTGCTGCCAAGGGCGGCCTGAAGATGCTGACCAAGAACATCGCCTCCGAGTACGGTGCTTACAACATCCAGTGCAACGGCATCGGACCCGGCTACATCGCCACCCCGCAGACCGCACCTCTGCGCGAGCGTCAGCCCGACGGCAGCCGTCACCCCTTCGACAGCTTCATCGTCGCCAAGACCCCCGCAGGCCGCTGGGGCGAAGCTGAGGATCTGGGCGGCCCCGCCGTCTTCCTCGCCTCTGCCGCTTCCGACTTCGTCAACGGCCTCATCCTGTACGTTGACGGCGGCATTCTGGCCTACATCGGCAAGCAGCCGCAGTAATTTTCAACATATGAATTGCACCCGCAGCGCCCCTTTCGGGGGAGCACTGCGGGTGCTTTTCTTATTTTAAACATCTGAGCAACCGTCCTTTGTTTTTTCAATCTGGCATATCACATATCATCCGCAAAACAGAAAGAAGGATTTGCTCAAACTTTTTGTCCTTACAATTTTCTTCTCTGAAATTTCGGATAATACTCTCATCCACCTCCAGAGCCTTTGCATAGTCTCTTAAGAGTCTGTCCGACGGAAACTTTTCGCCGTTTTCGATAGCATGGATGTATGCGGGGGTAATGCTGAGCTGTTCTGCCAGTTCTTTAATACTCAGTCCTTTTCCTATTCTCAAAAGATGGAATATGTTTGTGTTACGTTCTGCTTTGGCCATAGTAAAGTTCCTCATCATAAGATGGCAATCGAATACATTGCAGAGCTTTCCGGCTAAGTCAAAAACGCATTGTTTTTAATATTTCTCCTTTAATTGATTTCTTTTCAAATTTTCATTTTGATTTTTTAGTATCCATTAATAAACCTCCTTTGATTCTCCAATACATCTCAATCGGATTTCTTATCGTATATGCGGTGCCTTTTGGCACCTTCGCCGTGAGGATAACTTGCAATATCCTTGTCTTTCCACTAAAAACATCCGTCCTTCCTAATATCTACAGTTTCGGAGTATTCAAATAAATTAAACTAATCAATAATGTCAAAAACTATATAATATGATGAAATCCTCATTGTAAAAAGTCACTTCTATTCATCATGACAAATCATATGCCTCGAAACATTTTATAAATTTCGATTTATAGATTTTATAATAAATATAAAAGAAATTCATAGTCTTAAAACACACATTGGCCGTTGTCTAATCAAATCAAAATATTTTCTCATAATTATTCAATCCTTTCAAATCAAGGCATTCATGGTTTATATATTTAAAATCCATAATATAAATAGTGCAAAAACAGTTCAGTCCCAGCTACTATACATTTCTTTCAGAAGCCTTTATAAAAACGCCGTCCTCAGACGCGGATGCCCGACGCATCCGCGTCTGAGGACAGCCTGTTCAACTCAGAGTTTCCGATGGGAGAAGAGTATCTTAAAGAACATCTTCAAGATACTGATTAGCTCCATAGTAAATTGATTCGCAATGTTTGAAAGCGTTGTTTCCAGCAAAAGGTTAATGAGGAGAATACTCATCCAGATTGCACCCTTGAACGAAGGATTTTCTCTCACTTTCGTACAAGCACCTGCTGCCTTCTTCCATTTCTTTAAAAGACATTGCTTCAATTTCTGTTTCCATGTACGTTTTTTCATAGCTGGCCTCCTGACTATTTTTTGCATCAGCCAGAAAGCTCTGCGATGTATTCGATTGTCAAAGAGCAAGAAATTAGTATGGCTATATATTATCACGGTATTTGATAAATGTCAACCAAGTTTAAATTTATATTCTTTGTTGTATTTTTCATCTTTAATTGTCCTATAATTCCATTATTTTACTAGATGATTGACTTTTCTTCTCCAACAGGATACACTTGTTATATAAAATGCGTTTTTTCCACCTTTTCGGAAGGGAACGCACAAATTTACGCTTACAGGAGGATTTTCCCCATGAAGATCGCACTCATCAACGAGAACAGTCAGGCCGCAAAGAACGGCATCATCGAGGCCGCTCTGAAGAAGGTCGTGGAGCCGATGGGCCATGAGGTGGTCAACTACGGTATGTATGCCGCCGATGACGCCGCCCAGCTGACCTATGTGCAGTGCGGCATCCTCGCCGCCATCCTGCTGAACAGCGGTGCTGCCGACTACGTCATCACCGGCTGCGGCACCGGCGAGGGCGCCATGCTGGCCCTGAACAGCTTCCCCGGCGTCATCTGCGGCCATGTGGAGGACCCTGTGGACGCCTACACCTTCGCCCACGTCAACGACGGCAACGCGGTCGCCATGCCCTTTGCCAAGGGCTTCGGCTGGGGCGGTGAGCTGAACCTTGAGTACTGCTTTGAGAAGCTGTTCGGCTTCGGCCACGGTCAGGGCTACCCCAAGGAGCGGGTCGAGCCGGAGCAGCGGAACAAGAAGATCCTCGACGGCGTCCGCGCCGCCACCTTCAAGCCCCTCATCGAGTGCCTCAAGAGCATCGATCCGGATCTGCTGAAGGGTGCCATCGCCGGTGAGAAGTTCAGCGAGCTGTTCTTTGCCTCCTGCAAGGACGAGGAGCTGGCCGCCTATGTCAAGAGCCTGCTGGCCTGAGCGGTGACGTGAAGATGACAGCCCTGTATCACCTGAACGAGAACATCGCCCATCTGCTGGAGGGCTTTCTGGAATCCGCCGTCCCCCTCATCGCAGGGCTGGCGGAGGCCATCGGCTTATTCATCATCGTGACGAGTCTGGCCCGGGCCACCTATCACTATGTGCGGACGACCTTCTTCCACGACCGGTACGACTTCCACCACGAGATGAGCACCGGCCTGACGACGGCGCTGGAGTTTCTCATGTCGGCAGAGATCGCCAAGACCTTTCTTTTGCAGAACCTCGAGTCGGTCGTGCCGCTGGCCGCGACCTTCGCGCTGCGGGCACTGATGAGCCTGCTGCTCCATGTCGAGATGCGGGCGGGCCACACCGAGGAAAAATGATGTCTGCCAAAGTTTTCTTTGCCCATTCTTTTCCAGTTTGTATAAAATGTCAAAAATAGCGTTCTGCTCTTAACACTTTGACCAAATCGCTCTATACTCTTGCCATCGAAAGCAAAGGCGCTGACGGATGAAGATCCGGTCAGCGCCTTTTGTATTTCCGGGGGAAACTTATCCCCTGCGGCCACTGGATGTGGGGCGGCGGCTGGCTGCAGAGCATGGGCTTCCATGACTTTGCAGGCTCTGCAGCAGTCCACAATGTGGGCGGTGTCATCGCTCTGCTGGGCGCATGGATGCTGGGTCCCCGCATTGGCAAGTACGACAAGAACGGCAAGCCTCACGCCATTCCCGGCCACAACCTGACCGCCGGTGCTCTGGGCGTGTTCATCCTGTGGTTCTGCTGGTTCGGCTTTAACGGCGGTTCTTCTCTGAGCCTTGCCACCGACGAGGCCATGACCATGACCGGTCTGGTCTGCTTCAATACCAACCTTGCTGCAGCCGTTGCCACCTGTGTGACCATGATTTTTACATGGCTGCGCTACGGCAAGCCCGATGTCTCCATGACCCTGAACGGTTCTCTGGCCGGTCTGGTGGCGATCACTGCAGGCTGCGATACCGTTTCTCCGTTCGGCGCATTCTTCATCGGTTTTGTGGCCGGCTTGCTCGTTGTTCTGAGCGTTGAGTTCTTTGATAACATCGCCAAGGTGGATGACCCTGTTGGTGCAGTTTCCGTCCACTTTGCAAACGGCGTGTGGGGCACCATTGCGGTGGGTCTGTTCTCCACCGGTGCCAACACCGAGCACGCAGGTCTCTTCTACGGCGGCGGTCTGGCACAGCTGGGCACCCAGCTGCTGGGCCTCGTTACCGTTGACATCTACGTTGTCGTTGTGATGTTCATTATCTTCAAGCTCATCGATAAGTTCATCGGCCTGCGCGTTCCCGCAGAGGTGGAGATCGACGGTCTGGATATCCACGAGCATGGTCTGGCATCCGCTTACGCTGGTTTCTCCATCTCCGATGCAAACTCTGCTGCCATGGTGCCCAACGAGAACACCGACCTCGGCGAGGACGATGTGACCAAGGCCACCGACAAGCAGATCAGCGCTGCCGTTCCTGTGGTGCGCGAGCCTTCTCCCGTGATCCACGATGGCGTATACGACACCGGCATGCACAAGGTGTCCATCATTGCAAAGCTTTCCAAGTTCGATCAGCTCAAGACTGCCCTCAACGATCTGGGCGTTACCGGCATGACGGTCACGCAGGTGATGGGCTGCGGCATCCAGAAGGGCACTTCCGAGAAGTACCGCGGCGTGCCTGTGGATACCACCCTGCTGCCGAAGATCAAGGTGGAGGTGATCGTCTCCAAGATCAGCGTGGACGCTGTGGTGGAGGCCGCCAAGAAGGCGCTGTACACCGGACACATCGGCGACGGCAAGATCTTTGTGTACAACGTGACCCGCGTGGTCAAGATCCGCACCGGCGAAGAGGACTTTGCCGCCCTGCAGGATGTGGAGTAAAGCTCCAATCCGAAATCTCTAAATGGCAACCAGATCAAAAGCCCCGCTTCTGCGCACAAAGGAGCGGGGATTTTGCGTAAAAGAGCAGCCCTGCGCTAAAAAATCTTTTTTCCTGCATCTATCCCTTGATTTTTTCGGCGGGACGTGCTACAATCAGCGTAGTTTCATCCTGTAAAAGCGATGATGCGGACAAACTGAGTTCCCATCTCCATGATGCAGAGAGGGCTGCCCCGCAAGGGCGCTGCAAGCAGCCTGTCATGTGCCGGAGCTCTACCACCGCAGAGCGCAGAGGAGAACCTCTGCCGGGTGCGCCCGTTACAGCACAGCGAGTGGCGTGCAGAAAAGCGCGCAATTCGGGTGGAACCGTGGAACGTTTCTGATTTTTTCAGGCGCTTCATCCCGTGAGTAAGTGTGCGGGATGAAGCGCTTTTTTGTTTTACTTTATCTGTCAAAGGAGCAAACATTATGAAGATCATCTATAAGGACGGTCATGTGGACGAGTGCCCGCAGGATCAGGAACTGCACGTTATCCGCCACACCGCAGCCCACATCATGGCGCAGGCCATCAAGCGCCTGTATCCGCAGGCTGACTTTGCTTTCGGCCCTGCCACCGAGAACGGCTTCTACTACGATGTCGATCTGGGCGACCAGAAGCTCAGCGACGAGGATCTGGCAAACATCGAAAAAGAGATGCGCAAGATCGTCAAGGAGAATTTGCCCATCAAGCCCTTCATCCTGCCCCGCGCCGAGGCCGTGAAGCTGATGGAAGAGCGCAAGGAGAACTACAAGATCGAGCACATGGCGGATCTGGCCGATGAGACCGAGTTCAGCTTCTTCCAGCAGGGCGAGTACGTGGATATGTGCATCGGACCCCACCTGACCTACACCAAGGCGCTGAAGGCCTTCAAGATCACCCAGCAGTCCGGCGCATACTGGAAGAACGACAAGGAAAACAAGATGCTCACCCGCATCAATGGTGTGGCCTTCCGCAATCAGGAAGAGCTGGATGCATGGGAGAAGGAGCAGCAGGAGGCCCGTGAGCGCGATCACCGCAAGATCGGCAAGGAAATGGGCCTGTTCATGACCGACGATCTGGTGGGCCGCGGCCTGCCCATGTTCCTGCCCGCAGGCTACACCGTCTGGCAGGAGCTGGAGAACTATATCAAGGAGAAGGAGCGTGCACGCGGCTACCTGCACGTTATGACTCCCTGCATCGGCACTGTGAACCTGTATAAGACCTCCGGTCACTGGGATCACTACCGTGAGAACATGTTCCCCGCCATGGAGATGGAGGGCGAGAGCTATGTTCTGCGCCCGATGAACTGCCCCCACCACATGATGATCTACGCAAATCGTCCCCATTCTTACCGTGACCTGCCCATGCGCATCGGTGAGATCGCCCACGATTTCCGTTACGAGTCCTCCGGCACCCTGAAGGGCATCGAGCGCGGCCGTCACTTCTGCCAGAACGATGCTCACCTGTTCTGCACCCCGGAGCAGATCAAGAGCGAGGTCGCAAACGTGTGCGACCTGATCTTTGAGGTGTACAAGGACTTCAACATTACCGATTACCGCTGCGTGCTGAGCCTGCGTGATCCTGCCGATAAGAAGAAGTACCACGACGATGATGCCATGTGGAATCATGCAGAGCAGGCCCTGCGCGAAGTGCTGACCGAGCTGGGCATCCACTTCACCGAGGAGATCGGCGAGGCCGCCTTCTACGGCCCCAAGCTGGACGTGAACGTCAAGCCCGCCGTGGGTGCCGAGTACACCCTGTCCACCTGCCAGCTGGACTTCTGCCTGCCCGCAAAGTTCCACCTGACCTATGTGGACAAGGACGGCACCGAGAAGACCCCCGTGGTCCTGCACCGCGCAATTCTGGGTTCTCTCGACCGCTTCATGGCCTACCTCATCGAGGAGACTAAGGGCAAGTTCCCCACTTGGCTGGCTCCCGTGCAGGTCAAGGTCCTGCCCGTCTCCGAGAAGACCCTCGAGTACGCCGAGGCCATCACCGAGAAGCTGGTGGAGGCCGGTGTCCGCGTGGCTCTGGACGACGACAACCAGAAGATCGGCTACAAGATCCGCGCCGCACAGCAGGTGGACCGCGTGCCCTATATGCTGGTCCTTGGTGCTAAAGAAGCCGAGGCCGGCAACGTCTCCGTCCGTGACCGCAAGGGCGAGACCACCACGATGGAAGTGGATGAGTTCATCGCAAAGGTCACTGCCGAGATCAAGAACCGCAGCCTGTAAGTGATATGATTCCTGATTATATTGATGAAGTCGAGCGTCTGAATGAGGAAACGATTGCCGCCATGTTGGAAGCTGAACGCATTGCGAAGGACCCCAACGTAAAGCACTACACCGATTTGGATGAACTTTTTGAAGATTTAAGGAAATAACAAATGCCGCTCTTCCCTTGATAGGAGAGCGGCATTTTTGTGCCTTGGAATCAGGTCATCCCTTTGGTTTTCTCGTCAATCAGCGAAAAAATCCTATCATATGTACCGTTCAGAATCGCCTGACGCGGCATCCAGAAATCAAACAGCTCTTTTAGTCCTGCCGAATCCCCGCAGATTTTTCGGGTCTGCTCATAGGCAAATGTATTCGCATCGACTTCATGCGGTTGTCCGAGATACAGGCTTGTAAAATATTCTTCGCTACCTTCTAATTTACATTTCAGATAATGATTTTCCACCAGTTTATAGCAAGTCCCGTCGAACATGATGATATACTGAACGCTTCGATTTATCGTCTCATTAAATCGCTCCGGTTCAAGATACTGGGATGCGTGCCGCAGCTCATGAAAAAGATAGAACATTCTTTCGTACTCAGGCTCTTTGTCCAGCCCCTCTGCATTTATAAACACAGTCCTGCTGGAAGCGTCAAATGTTCCCTTTGCTGTTTTGTATCCGGCAGGCATCTCAAAGGACAAATACAGATTCAGCCCATGCTCCCTGCAATACGCGTCGAAATACTTTTTATATTCAGTCATTCTCTCGTCACCGGCTCGCAATTCTTATGAAAAATGCCCCTGCCGAAGCTATTTTTAGCGTTCTGCAAGGGCATTTTATTTACCATTCGTTATTTCAGCAGGTTATCATCCGTAAAGTAATCGATCTTCATGGACTTGCGCACCTCGTCGAGGGTGGCAGCGGCGGTCTTTTCGGCCACGGCGCTGCCCTCCTTCAGGATTTCGACCACCTCGGGCAGACGCTGCTCCCACTCTTTGCGGCGGGTGCGGATCGGCTCCAGCTCGGCCTGCATGACGGCGTTCAGGAACTTTTTCACCTTCACGTCGCCCAGACCGCCGCGCTGATAGTGGGCCTTCAGCTCGTCGAGGTTCTGGTACTCGGGCAGGAACTCCGCAAAGTGCTCCGGGCGGCTGAATGCGTCCAGATAGATGAAGACGGGGTTGCCCTCCACCTTACCGGGGTCCTGCACCCGCAGGTGGTTCGGGTCGGTGTACATGGACATAATCTTCTTCTTGATGTCCTCCGGCTCATCGGAGAGGTAGATGCAGTTGCCGAGGCTCTTGCTCATCTTGGCCTTGCCGTCGGTGCCGGGCAGGCGGAGGCAGGCGGCGTTCTGGGGCAGGACGATCTCCGGCTCCACCAGTGTCTCGCCGTAGACCGAGTTGAACTTACGGACGATCTCGCAGCACTGCTCGATCATGGGGCGCTGATCCTCGCCTGCGGGGACGGTGGTCGCCTTGAAAGCGGTGATGTCGGCGGCCTGACTGATGGGATAGGTGAAGAAGCCCACCGGGATGCTGGACTCAAAATTCTTCTGCTGGATCTCGGCCTTGACGGTCGGGTTGCGCTGCAGGCGGGAGACGGTGACGAGGTTCATATAATAGAAGCTCAGCTCGGTCAGCTGGGGCACCATCGACTGGATGAAGATGTGCGCCTTGGCCGGGTCGATGCCCACAGCCAGATAGTCCAGCGCCACCTGCAGCACGTTCTGGCGCACCTTCTCCGGGTTATCGGCATTGTCGGTCAGGGCCTGCGCGTCGGCGATCATGATAAAGATCTCGTCGAACTTGCCGGAGTTCTGCAGCCGGACACGCTCCTTCAGAGAGCCGACATAGTGGCCGACATGGAGACGGCCCGTTGGGCGGTCGCCCGTCAGAATGATCTGTTTCATACGTTTCTCCTTTTTCATCAGGCTTATCTTTTCTCGGTTTTTCCAAAGGCTCCCCCATCCGGAGAGCTGGACGCCGCAGGCGGCCTGAGCAGTTCGTTTTTTATAAGTATATCCTCCACCGCATTTTCTGTCAACAAAAGCCGCGTCGGAACAAGAAAAAAGAAAAAGCGATGGAAAATTTCCATCGCTTTACTGGCGCCTCTTGCCTGACTCGAACAGGCGACACCCTGATTAACAGTCAGGTGCTCTAACCGACTGAGCTAAAGAGGCATCTATATAAAACGGCACATGACCGTTTTACTACTATAAAATGGTGACCCGTACCGGAATCGAACCGATGTTAAAGGCGTGAGAGGCCTCTGTCTTAACCGCTTGACCAACGGGCCATACGTCCATTTTGCATCGGGTGTTCGCTCCCGACTTGGCTATTTTAGCATAGCACGCCTGCTTTGTCAACACAAAAAATCAATTTTTTCAAAAAATCTCCCGCACCCGGGCCGCGCCGGTGTGGAACAGGCCCAGCGCCAGCCCCAGATATACGCCGATCACCGTATCGTTCTGGTCAAATTCCATCTGCTGGCGCTGCGGCAGGCCGGCCAGTGTACCCTTGTATACGCACCGCAGCTCTTCCAGCCGGGTGTAGTCGTTCGGGTGCATCAGGGTGCTGTGCTTGGGCAGCTCCATGGCACCGCTCTTTTCCAGCACCTCGCTGACGAACTGGGAGCAGAAATAGTGCCGGCGGCGCTTCCAGCGGATATGCATCCCGCAGAGCGCAAGACCGATAACGTTGAACTGGTAAAGTCTGCCGTGGGCCATCATGTGCTCGGCACGGCGGCGGGCACGGGTGTAGGCTTCATCGCTCACATCCAGCGCATACAGTGCGCAGGGCACGTTCTCCCGCAGACGGAACACGCCCCGGTTCAGGTATTCCCTGCTGGGCCCTGCCGGGAACATGGTATAGCCGTTTTTGCGGGTAGAGCTGTACAGGCAGCTCAGGTCTTCGTCAAAAGCCAGCGAAGCGTGGGTATAATTTGCACCGGTAACGGCGTAAACGAGGTTTGAAAGCAGGGTACCCGACCGGGTGAGCAGGATGTAAATGGTCTTCATGATCTTTTTCCTTTTTATATGCAGCACACAGAAAAAGCAGGGCTGTCCTTTTGTCAGATACAGTATACCACAGGCAAAGCTTCTTTGCCATGAAAATCGTCAAAATCTCGTAAATTTTGCACAAATCGGGCTGTGGAACGGTTCTGCCCTTCCCTGCCGCGCCGTTTTGTGGGAAGGGTTGCTTTTGTGCACGGGTTTTTCATGCATCCCAGCTCGTCAAAATTTTATCAAAAAATTGTTTTTCTGCCTTTCCACCTTATTTTTTCAGGTTTCGCCCCCTGCTTTTGTTTCCTGAAATTGTTTCAGGCAGTTAAATTTCTTAATGAAATTTGTTTCTTTTCTGCAAATAGCACGGTTTATTTATTGATTTTGCAAGGCTTTTATGTATAATGGTATACAGGAGAATTTGCATTTACAAACTGCAAGCCTTCTGCGCAGCGCCCGGCCCGCCGGGAAACGCTGTGCCCTATACAGGACGTATGGATCAAACGAAAGTAGAGGTATAGCGAATATGGCAAAGTTGGATCTTACCAAGTATGGCATTACCGGCACGACTGAGATCGTGTACAACCCCTCCTACGAGCAGCTGTTCGAGGAAGAGACCAAGCCCGGTCTGGAAGGCTACGAAAAGGGCCAGGTCAGCGAGCTGGGTGCTGTGAACGTTATGACCGGCATCTACACCGGCCGTTCTCCCAAGGACAAGTTCATCGTTATGGACGAGAACTCCAAGGACACCGTGTGGTGGACTTCCGACGAGTACAAGAACGACAACCACCCCGCTTCTCAGGAAGCATGGGCTGCTGTGAAGGCCATCGCTCAGAAGGAGCTGTCCAACAAGCGCCTGTACGTGGTGGATGCATTCTGCGGTGCCAACAAGGATACCCGCATGGCCATCCGCTTTGTCATGGAAGTTGCATGGCAGGCACACTTCGTCACCAACATGTTCATCAAGCCCACCGCTGAGGAGCTGGAGAACTTTGAGCCCGATTTCGTTGTCTACAACGCATCCAAGGCCAAGGTTGAGAACTACAAGGAGCTGGGCCTGAACTCTGAGACTGCTGTTGTGTTCAACATCACCAGCAAGGAGCAGGTCATCGTGAACACCTGGTACGGCGGCGAGATGAAGAAGGGCATGTTCTCCATGATGAACTACTTCCTGCCGCTGAAGGGCATGGCTTCCATGCACTGCTCTGCCAACACCGACCTGAACGGTGAGAACACCGCTATCTTCTTCGGTCTGTCCGGCACCGGCAAGACCACCCTGTCCACCGATCCCAAGCGTCTGCTGATCGGCGATGACGAGCACGGCTGGGACGACAATGGCGTGTTCAACTTCGAGGGCGGCTGCTACGCAAAGGTCATCAACCTGGATAAGGACTCCGAGCCCGATATCTACAACGCCATCAAGCGCAACGCTCTGCTGGAGAACGTCTCTCTGGATGCCGAGGGCCACATCGATTTCGCTGATAAGAGCGTTACCGAGAACACCCGTGTGTCCTACCCCATCAACCACATCAAGAACATCGTCCGCCCCATTTCTTCTGCACCCGCTGCAAAGAACGTCATCTTCCTGTCTGCTGACGCATTCGGCGTTCTGCCCCCGGTCTCCATCCTGAGCCCCGAGCAGACCCAGTACTACTTCCTGTCCGGCTTCACTGCAAAGCTGGCAGGCACCGAGCGCGGCATCACCGAGCCCACCCCCACCTTCTCCGCATGCTTCGGCCAGGCCTTCCTGGAGCTGCACCCCACCAAGTATGCTGAGGAGCTGGTCAAGAAGATGCAGAAGAGCGGTGCCAAGGCTTATCTGGTCAACACCGGCTGGAACGGCACCGGCAAGCGCATCTCCATCAAGGACACCCGCGGCATCATCGACGCCATCCTGAGCGGTGCCATCAACGAGGCTCCCACCAAGAAGATCCCCTACTTCGACTTTGAGGTCCCCACCGCTCTGCCCGGTGTTGACCCCGCCATCCTCGACCCCCGCGACACCTACGCAGATGCCGCTCAGTGGGAAGAGAAGGCCAAGGATCTGGCTGGCCGCTTCATCAAGAACTTCGCAAAGTACGAGGGCAACGAGCACGGCAAGGCTCTGGTCTCTGCCGGCCCCCAGCTGTAAGCTGACAGCGCCTCTTACATAAGGCCATAAGATCAAGACCCATCCGATCTCCCGCAAAAAGGAGTTCGGATGGGTCTTTCTTATAATCCATCTCGTTTTATGACACTCTGCGGAGGATACTGCACATGAAAAAAGCAACGGTCAACGACTACTTCCGACATCACTGGATGAAGCTCATGCTCTTCGCGCTCTTTACAGCGGCGGTATCCTTTTTCGCACCGCTGAAAAACTTCCAGCTCAAGTGGCTGATCGACTCCGAGAGCAAGCAGGAGGCGCTGGGCTATATGGGGCTGGTGTTCCTCATCACCTTCACCAGCTGGTTTTTCGAACGGCTGAGCCGCCGCTCCTTTACAAAACTCGCCTGCGGCGCAGTGGAGCAGGTACGGGGGCAGGTCATGGAGCGGGTGCTGCGCCGCCCGGTGTCCCAATACCAGCGGGAGGGCGACGCAGCCTATCTCTCCCTGCTGACCACCGACCTGCGCACCCTCTACGACGACTATTATATGTCCCTCTTCAACATCGCGTTCTGGGGCGGCATCATGCTCTGTGCGCTGGGGATGTACCTTTACATCAGCCCGGTGATGCTGGCGGCCATCCTGCTTGTGACCGTGCCACCGCTCGTCCTGCCCCGGAAGATGAATGAGCGGCTCAAAGCCTCCCGAGACGCTTTTTCGCTCCAGATGGCGGGCTACACCCAGCAGCTCAAGGAGCTTCTGGGCGGGTTCGAGGTCATCCGGGGCTTTCTGCGGGAGGACGCCTATGCTGCCCGCCACCGGGATGCTGCCCGGCAGGCCCGCGACAGCGAGCAGGCCTACCAGCAGAGCCTCAACGCCATGGTGGTCAACACCTCTCTCATCAGCAACCTCATCTTCCCTATCGTCATGCTGGTGGGCCTTTTTCTCGCTTTCGACGGGCGGCTGACGATGGGCACCGTCTCCACCGCCGCCAGCATGGCGAACTTCGTCATCACGCCCTGTAATCAGATCGCCCAGTGCTGGGCCAAGGTCAGATCCTCGAAGGGCATCCGTCAGCGGCTGGAAGCAGCCATGTCCGGCCCGGAAAAAATCTCTGCGGGCCGGGCCATCGGTAAACTCGAGCACATCGAGTGCAAGGACACCGGCTTTGCCTACCCCGGGGCCGCTGCACCGGTGCTGCGCGGTGTCCGGCTGACGGTCTCCGGGCAGGAAAAAGCCGTCCTCGTGGGCGAAAGCGGCTGCGGCAAGTCTACACTGGCAAAGCTGCTGTTCCAGTACTACCCAGACTATACCGGCAGCATCCTCTTCAACGGCCAGCAGCTGCGGGACATCGACCGCCGGAGCCTCTACCAGCGGGTAGGTTACATTGCCCAGACGACCTATCTCTTCAATGACACCCTCCGCAGCAACATCTGCCTCGGCGCGGACTTTCCCGAGGCTCAGCTTTCCCACGCCATCGGGACGGCAGGCCTCACCGACTGGGTGAGCACCCTGCCCGACGGCCTCGACACCCTCATCAGCGAGAACGGCAAGAATCTCTCGGGCGGGCAGCGCCAGCGCATCGGCATCGCACGGCTGGCGCTTCGCCGGTACGACCTCATCATCGCCGACGAGATCACCGCCAGCCTCGACCCCGACACCAGCGGACAGATCATGGAAAATCTGCTCGCTCTCCCCTGCATGGTGGTGGCCATCACCCACGACGTCTCGGGGGCGTTCATGAAGCAGTTTGACAAGGTATACCGGGTGGAACACGGAAGCGTCACACAAGCATAAAAAGGAAGGAGGGCCTGTGCCGGGTTTCGGCACAGGCCCTCCTCTCTTGTTTTTACCGGTTATTTTGCCGCATCAAACTCGGCGAGGATGTCGGCCTCCGGGGCCGGGGTCACAAGGCTGACCACCACGCTGACGCAAACGATGGTCAGGCAGCCGGAAAGGCTCTGGGCGTTCTCCACCACAGCGCCCCAGCCTCCGGCCACGACGATGCCGTAGCCCAGAACGGCCACGAAAGCCAGCGACATGACCACCGACTGGATGAGGTCGGTGGTGGTGACGGCCCGGAAACCGCCCAGAATGGGATAGCCCACGATGACGAGGGCCGACACCAGCATGGCGGCCATGTAGTCCACCCCGAAAAGGCTGTGGAACAGCTTGCCGCAGACCGCCTCCTTTTCAGGGGACGGCCCGCCGGTTTGGATGAAGAAAATGATGAAAACAGAGAGGATGTCAGCTTATTTTGCGGCCTCGCCCTCGGGGAAGATGATCTTGTTCACAAAGAAGAAGATGACCATCGAGATGCCGCCGTTGAGCACCGTGGTGCCGATGTTGTAGATGAAGTCGGGCACCAGCAGGCCAGCCACCGCCACCCAGATACAGTTGATGGAGTTGACGATGCAGGTGATGAGGCAGAAGGCCAGCAGATACCAGCCGATCTGTTTCGCCAGATCGCCCTTGCTGCGGAAGACGAGGCTGCGCTGGATAGGGAAGTTGATGCACTCGCCGATGATCATGGCCACCATGTAGGCACAGAAGTAGGGCAGGCCGCCGTGGGCCGCATCGTAGCCGAGGATGTTCCACTTGAAGGTCTCCCCGAAGAGGGTGATGTCGATGCCCGGCCAGCCGAAATCCACCACCGGCAGGCCGACAAAAGCCTTGGGCAGAAATTGCAGCAGCAGATACTTGAACACGGTGATGAGGTTGGACACGATAACGAACAGTCCGCCCTCCCGCACCCATTTGGCCGCAGCCGGATGCTTTTGGGCAAAGGTATTCCAGAAATTCACGGTCGTTCCTCCTTCTCAGCCCTGACGCAGCCGCTTTTCCAGCTGGGCATTCAGGATGGCATTCTTGATAAATTCGTAGATGACCCGGACGATGCCCACCAGCCAGAAGCCCTTCAGCTCCCAGACGAGACCGTCCACCATCCCCATGCTGACCATGCCGTTGGTCATCTTGGCCAACGCACGGAGGGGCATATTGTACTGGAAGACGGTGTTCAGGTCGGGCTTGCCCTTCGCAAAGCTGGCGTCGAGGCGGCTGCGCAGCACCTTCTGGGCCAGCCAGCCCAGCGGGCTGCGGCCATGGTCCATCTCGCCCAGCGTCATGTTCCGGTCGATACGGACAACATCCTCCGGGATGGGATGGCCCAGCAGGGCCTCGACCTCGGCGTCGGTCACATAGATGATCTGGCCGGAGACGTAGTGGGTCAGGCTCAGGCCCGCGTAGGGGTCAGGGGCATCGGTGCCCTTGATGGTGATGTCTGCCGTCAGGCGGATGTCCACGCTGGACGCGCCCACCCGGAGCTGATAGCTGCCGCCCTCGACCTCCCATGCGTTGGTCTTGACGTTCCAGTAGCGGAATGCCTTATCGTCCAGTGCGATGGTCACGGTCTTGCTCTCGCCGGGGGTGAGAGAGACCTTTGCAAAGCCCTTCAGCTCCTGCTCGGGGCGGAAGACCTTCGCATCCGGCTTTGCGACGTAGAGCTGGACGATCTCGGCACCGGCGGCGCTTCCGGTGTTGGTGACGGTGAGGGTCACGCCCGTTTCGTCGGCCTTGAGACCGCTGTATCCGAAGGTCGTGTAGCTCAGGCCGTAGCCGAAGGGGAAGGCAGGCTTCACACCGGCGGTCTGATAGTAGCGGTAGCCCACATACAGGCCCTCGCGGTACTCCACGTTCCGGCCCTCGCCGCCGAAGTTTGCCTTGGCGGGGGTGTCGTCGTGGGCCTTTGCCCACGTCTGGGACAGCTTGCCGCAGGGGCAGAGCTTTCCGGTGAGGATGTCCGCTGCCGCACCGGCACCCGCCTGTCCGCCCAGTGCGCCGTAGACCAGCGCCTTGCACCGGCCCACCCACGGGGTCTCCACCGGCGCACCGGCGCTCAGCAGGACGACGACATTCGGGTTGACGGCAGCCACTGCATCCAGAAGCTGCTGCTGGTTCTCGGCCAGCGCCATATCGGTGCGGTCAAGGCCCTCGCTCTCCCGCAACTCATCGAGGCCAAGGCAGAGCAGGACGGTGTCGGCCTGCTTTGCGAGGGAGACGGCCTCCTCCTGCTTTTTGGGGTCTGCGGCCCCCTGACGGTCGAAGCCGGAGGCGTAGCCCACGAAAGAGATGCCGCTGTCGTCGGCTTTGATGCAGTCCAGCAGAGCATCTACCTGAAGCGCATTGACGGCGCTGGAGCCTGCGCCCTGATAGCGGGGCGTCTGGGCAAAGTCGCCGATGACGGCCAGCTTTTCGCCCGCCTTCAGGGGCAGGATGCCGTCCTCGTTCTTGAGCAGGACGATGCTCTCGGCGGCGGCGCGGCGGGCCAGTGCGTGGTGGGCAGCCGCGTCAAAGGTGCGGGGGGCTTTCTCCACTGCCGCGTGGGTGGAGAGCACCAGCTCCAGCAGCTCGTCGAGGCGGGCGTCGAGGTCGGCCTCGGTGACTTTGCCGTCCTTCACGGCCTTCATCAGCTCCCGGATGGAGTCGCCGCCGGGGCAGGGCATCTCGAGGGTGGAGCCGTTCTTCACGCCGAGGGCGTGGTCGTTGGAGCCGCCCCAGTCGGTGACGACCGCCCCGTCGAAGCCCCAATCCTTCCGCAGGATGTCCTGCAAAAGATGGGCGTTCTCGTTGGCGTAGGTGCCGTTGATGAGGTTGTAGGAGGTCATGATGGTCTTGGGCCGGGCCTCCTTGACCACGATCTCGAAGCCGGTCAGGTACAGCTCCCGCAGGGTGCGCTCGTCCACCACCGAGTCGGAGGCCATCCGGCGCAGCTCCTGACTGTTGACCGCGAAGTGCTTGGGGCAGGCCGCGATGCCCTTTTTCTGGATGCCCCGCACATAGGCCGCAGCCATTTTGCCTGCAAGGATGGGGTCCTCCGAAAAATACTCGAAGTCACGGCCGCAGAGGGGGCTGCGCTGGATGTTCAGGCCGGGGCCGAGGAGGACAGCCACCTCCTGTGCGGCGGCCTCCTCGCCCATCGCCTCGCCCACGGCCTCGCCGAGGGCCTCGTCCCAGCTGCACGCCGTGGCGGAGGAGGTCGGGAAGCAGGTGGCCGGGACGCTGGGGTTCAGGCCCAGATGGTCGGCCGCCCCCGCCTGCTTGCGGACGCCGTTGGGGCCGTCCGACAGGGTAATGGACGGGATGCCCTTGCCGGGCAGGGCACGGGTGGTGAAGACCGTCTCGCCCGAGAGCAGGGCACATTTCTGTTCTAGGTTCAGTTTCCGGATGATGTCAGTGTGCTTCATCGCATTTTCCTCATTTATCCCTGAGCGGGGCAAAGGCCCGCTGTTCATTGCAGCGGGCCTTTGCCATCGGTTTTGTTCAGGTGCTGCACGGAGAGTGCTTACGTCTTAGACTTCTTCCTCTTCCTTGCGCTTTTTGTAGTTCTTGATGGCGGTGTACTCCAGACCCACGAGAAGCAGTGCGGCGACGACGTCTGCACCGATCAGGATGATCTTCCACTTTGCCATACCGGGGTTCAGGTTCTCCTCATCGTAAGCGCGGCTGTTGACCACGGTGTAGAGGATGTTCTTGGCAGCGGTGCGCATGGCCTGCTTGCTGCTGTTGGTCAGGACGGTCACGTTGTTGTAATCGTTGCCCGTGGTGCAGAGCATCAGGTCGCCGCCGTTGCGGACAGCCTGATCGGCGGTCATGTAGCCGTAGACGCCGAAGTAGTCGGTCTCGACGAAGCCGAGGAAGCCCCACTCGCCGCGCAGGACGTTCTGCAGCAGCTCAGAGCAGCCGCCGGCCCAGCGATTGCCGATGTAGTTGAAGGAGGACATGACTGCGTGGCAGTCTGCATCCTTGACCGACATCTCGAAGGGCTTGAGGTAGATCTCACGGATGGCCTGCTCGTTGGACCAGGTGGCCGCCATGCAGTTGCGGTTGCCCTCCTGATCGTTCAGGGCAAAGTGCTTCATGTAGGCGTAGACGCCGTGCTCCTGTGCGCCTGCGATGGCACTTGCAGCCATTGCGCCGGACAGGACGCCGTCCTCCGAGTAATACTCGAAGTTACGGCCGGAGAATGCGGTGCGGTGGATGTTCATGGCCGGGCCGTACCAGCCGGAGGTGTTCATCTCGTTGGCCATCTTGCCGATGCTGTCGCCGAAGTCATGGGCCAGATCCTTGCTCCAGGTCATGCCGATGAGGGTAGCAGCCGGGAAGCCGACCGAGCCGACGCCGGTGAAGTTGTTGTTGATGGAAGCGGGGCCGTCGCAGTCGTTGGTGCGCACCTTGCCGACGCTGTCCACCGCTGCGGTCTGATAGCCGCCGAAGCCGATGGTCTGCTGCAGGTCGTCGATGCTCATCTCGTCCAGCAGGTCATCCCACTTGGAGTCGTTGTAATCCACGCCGCGCAGGTCAGCCAGCTTGAGGCCGTTCTTTGCGCCGGTGGTAATGTCCTCTGCGTTGGGGTCCTCGTCCTTCTCGTAGCCGGACTCGGTGTAGGTGAAGCAGTTCTCGAAGCCAGCCTTGACCTCGTCACTCATCTCGTAGGTGGCAGGAGCGGCAGTGGCTTCATCGTAGTTTGCGAAGCCGTCTGCACGGGACAGATAGGTGATCTCGCCCTCGGCGAAATCGAACTGGTTGGTGGCCACGACCTCATCGCTCTCGCGCTTGTTGGACTCGTTGTAGACGATGTCCGAAGCGAAGGTGCAGGTCTTGGAATCCAGAGCGGTGTGGGAGTCTGCATTGGTGCTGATGACGTAATCGCCAGCCTCCAGCACATAGCAGCCGTTGTTCTGGTAATCGTAGGAAGCCAGCTCCTCCACCGGGATGGTGAAGTCGATGGTCTCGCTCTCGCCGGGAGCCAGCTCGTCGGTCTTGGCGAAGTCCAGCAGGTTTGCGGAGGCCTTCTCGATGCCGCCGTTGGTATACGGAGGATCGCTGTAGATCTCGACAACATCCTTGCCGGCAACAGAGCCGGTGTTGGTGACAGTGACGGAGAACTTCAGGTCTGCGCCATCGTTGGTGATGTCGCTCATCTTCTGGGTGAAGGTGGTGTAGCTCAGGCCGTAGCCGAAGGGATAGACCACTTCCTTGTCGTAGTCGATGAGGCCCTCATCGGCAGCCGTCTCATAGAACTTGTAGCCGACGTAGATGCCCTCGACGTAGTTGACGAAGGAGGGAGTGGTGCCCTCGGGGTCGAACATACTTGCATTGGAGTTGAACTCGGAAGCGTTGGTGTACTTGAAGTCGCCGAAGTTGTTCCACCACGGAGAGGCGGTCAGGTCGGTGACATAGGTGTCTGCGGTACGGCCGGAGGGGTTGACCTCACCGGCGACCACGCGGCCAAAGCCCTCAAAGCCGGACTGGCCGGTGCCGGGGCAGAGCAGAACACCCTTGATCTGGGGGTAATCCTTGACCCAGCCCATCTCGAATGCGTTTGCGCCGTTGTAGACGACGATGACGTTGTCGAAGTTGGAAGTGACCAGATCGATCAGCTCTTCCTCGCGGTTAGACAGCTGCAGGAAGTGGTCGCCTGCATCCCAGTCGTTGCCCTCGTTCAGGCTGTCGTCATAAGAGCCGTTGTAGTAGCCAGCGCCGCGCTGAGAGCCGCGGTAGTCTGCCACACGGCGGACCCAGCTGCCGTCCACGACAGCAGCCATATCGGTGGGAAGGTCTGCGCCCTCGCCGCCGACGCGGGTGATGACCACCATGGCAGTGTCAGAGTATTCCTTGGCGTTTGCCATCATCTCGTCGGTGTACAGGCTGACGTTCGGCTCGGGCAGAGTCCAGTCCTGCTGTGACATACCGACGGTAGGACGGGTAGCGCAGTAATCGGTGTAGAACTTGCTCAGCTCGTCGTTGGTCTCGATGCCCGCATCGTGCAGGCCGGTGAGCAGGTCGGTGACGGGATAGGCGTCGTTCAGTGCGCCGGAGCCGGTGCCGCCGTAGCAGGGGCTGGTGGAGGCCCAGCCAAAGACGTTCAGCTTGGAGCCGGAGGCCACAGGCAGGATGTTGTCATCGTTCTGTGCCAGAACGATGCCCTCCTGCGTGATCTCGTTCACCAGCTCGGTCGCCTCTGCGGAGGTCTCCTCGCTGATGGAGCCTTCACCGGAGACCAGATCCAGCATGGTGGACATGGGGCCGGTGCAGATGAGGTTGGCAACGATGACCAGTGCCAGCAGAATGGCGACACCAGACTGCGCACGAACCATCTTCTTCTTGGCTTTCGGCAGCTTCTTGGCCGCAAACATCGCAACGAGTGCGACCACGACCACGACGCCGAAGGCGATCAGGTAGTTCTGGATGTTGGAAACTACCTGCATTACATCATCCATATTGACGGACAACATAATTCTTCCTCCTTATTCTGAATTCATATTTCCCGGGCACAGCTCCCGAACTGTCGGAATCCATTATAAAGGAATTCAATGAAAATTTACAAAGATTTTCACAATCTGTCATTTCCGAGGCATATTTTGCAGAAGTTTCATTTTGGTTTCAAATTTTATTGTGCTTATCCACAAATACAGGCCCGGCTTTATTGTGCAAAACAGAAAAACCTCTCCGTCATTGCTTCGCAATGCCGGAGAGGTTTTTCTTTATTCCGGGATCGGCAGCAGGATCCGCAGCGTGAACCAGCCGTCGGCCCAGTGAAGGGTCATGGTGCCGTCGTGGTCCTGTGCTGCCGCCTGCACGCCCCGCAGGTCGTAGCCGCCGTGGGTGTTGTGGCGGGGCAGGCCGTCTGCGCCCAGCTCCACGGGCTGGGCGCAGTAATTCTCGAAGCGGAGCATCACACAGCCGCTCTGGTCGTAGATGGCCACCCGCAGCAGCCGCTTTTCAGGGTCCGGCTCGGCCATGACGCACTCGATGGCATTGTCCAGCGGCGCGCCCACGAGGGTGCACAGCTCCCGGGTCGTCAGAAACCCCAGCTTGCTGCCGTCGGCCACGCTGGTCATGTTGATGCCCCGCTGCTGGCAGTCCATGCTCTTTGCGGTGAGCAGGGTGTCCAGCACCGGATTGCCGGTCTTGTTCTCGGCCTCATACCGGCGGATGCCGCTCTCCATCCGGGCCAGCGCAGCGTCCTGCTTGGCCCGGTCGCGCTCGGCACGGATGTCTGCGATCTGAATTTTCAACTCATGGTAGCGGCTGTTGATGAGCCGGATGCCCTCTTTGCTCCGCTTGTACTGCTCATACTGGCGGTGGAGCACCTCGTCCATCGCCGCAAGCTCGCTGTGGAGGGCCGCCTCCCGCAGCTGCTCGTGCTGGACGGTCAGGATGAGGACGCCGCAGATGTCCACCAGCGTGCGGATGTAGTAGACGCTCATGTCCACCTCGCGGTCGCCCAGGAAGAGCAGGTTGCTCACCGCGAAGACCATCGCCGCCATGACGACGGCCACAAGGGCCGCTTTTCCGCTGATGACGATGCGGCCCTTGGGGCTGGCGTGCTTGTGCTCCAGCAGCCAGATGCAGCCAAAGACCCCGCTGTAGACCACCGCCAGCAGCGCCAGCGACAGGCCATCGGCCCCTCTGCGCTGAGGCCAGAGGAAACAGTGCAGCTGCCACTCGGCGCTGGCGGCCAGCTCGGCCAGAACAAAGGCCCGGGCGCAGACATACCCGGCCTCCAGCAGCGAGATGGTGCGGGTGAGCCAGAGGTAGAGGTACTGCATCGCCACCGCCGCCGCCATGCAGGGGATCCACCACGCCAGCGGGACGCTGCCCGTGGCCTGCAAAAAAGCGCAGAGGACAAGCGCCCACGCCGCGCTGACGGCGAAGGTGGCTTTTAGGCCGAAGCGGCGACCCAGCGGCAGGGCGTAGATGCCCACGGCCAGACACTCGGCCAGCGCCGTGTAGAGGCGCGGGATATTGGGCAGCGCCGTCATGCGCCCCCACCTCCGATGTGGTCGGCCAGCGCCGCGAGGAAGGCTTTTCGCCGGGGCCGGCTCAGCTGCAATTCATAAGGTCCTACCTGCACCATCCCCTGCTGCACCCCCTTCACCTGCGCCAGATTGACGAGGTAGCCGCTGTTGCAGCGGGCAAAGGGCCGCTCGGCCAGCTTCTCCTCGAAGGCTTTCAGGGTGCCCGCCGCCGCGAAGTCCCCCTCCTCGGTGTAGAAGCGGACGCGGTGGCCCTCGCTTTCCAGATAATAGATGAGGGCAGAGTCCAGCCGCCGCAGCCCGCCCTCCACCGGCAGGGCCAGATAGTGCCGCACCCGGCGGCGCAGCTGCTCCTCTGCCTTCCGGAGCTGCTGCGAAAAGGCAAAGTAGGGCACCGGCTTCAGCACATAATCCAGCGCGCCCACGGCGTATCCGCCGATGGCGTACTGGGCCATATTCGTGATAAAGACGATGATGACGTCCTTGTCCAGCTCCCGCACCCGCCGGGCCGTCTCCATCCCGTCCAGATGCTTCATCTCCACGTCCAGAAACAGGACATCGTATACCGGGCGGTAATCGTCCAGCAGCTCCATCCCGTCGGCGAACTCCGTCACGACGAACTCGGTGCCATACTGCCGGGTGTGCCGCTGCACATAGCCTTGCAGCTGCGCCCGCACCTCTGCCTCGTCCTCCACCAGAGCGATGCGTATCATTGCCGCACCTCCTTTTTCCGCTATTTCTCTGGTTTTTATTGTAACACGAAACTGGGCCGGTGGCAAATGGGAAGGCCCTTTTTCTGCCGCGTCCCGGATGTGTTTCATACAACTCTGCCCTTTTGCCAAAACTTTTGACATCCTCGCTCCCCTGTAAGAAATTTATACAACGGGGATGCAGGACGGCGCAGCCCTCATCCGTCTTGTCCCCCAGTCCAACGGCTAAGTGCAAAAAGCAGCAGCCTCACTCTGCGTTCGGTGAGGCTGCTGCTTTGTTATTTCAGGGAAACTCTCAGTTCGTCTTGACTGCCACGAGGATACGGATCTTCTTTCCGCCTGCGCAGCCGAAGTTGTCGTACCAGCCGATGAGCTTGTAGTCCTCGGTGTTGACCTTGGGCAGTGAGGTGGCGAAATACTGGCCGTTCGACCACAGATAGACCTGCATATCGTCGGCGGTCTCATACCGCTTGTCCCCACTCATGACCGAAGCCGCGCCCAGCCTGTCGATGACCACCGGCGAGAGCTGGAGCATCCGGTTGATGGTCTTGCCGTCGGCAGAGCGGCCGATGGCGATGCCGCCCGCCACGATGGGATACTTGGTGGAGGTGCTGTAGGCCACCTGCTTGCCGTCGGTGTAGCAGACGTAGGTGGCGCCCTCGCCCAGATAGTTGAGGAAATCGCCCAGCGTGCCGCCCACGCTGTCGCCGGTGCGGCGGAGCACATAGCTGAACAGCTGATCCGTCTTGCCGGTGAGGGTGTTCCAGGTAGAGCTGACGATGCTGCCGTCGATGAGGCCGTAGAGCACATCGCTGGTGCTGGGCACCAGAATGTTCTTCACGTCCTGAAAGGTCTCCGCATCGGTCTTCTTCGCCGTGGTGGTCGTTGTCGTCGTGGGGAGGCCTGCGGCCTCCTTTGCGGCGTCCTGCGCCTTCTCGCTGATCTTCTTGTCGATCTTCTTAGCGGCTTCGTCCGTCAGGCGGCGGACGGAATCCAGCGCGGCATACTCCCACAGGTCGCCGGTCACATCGTTGAGGATGACCCGGTCGATCTCACCGGCGGCGTTAGTGGTGTAGTAGCGGACGTCGTTCTCACTCAGCGTTACCCCCGATAGGCGGCTGGGGCGAACCGCCCCAGCCACACCCTCCGACGTCGTATCAAGGATCTGCACGTTGTCTGCAAACGGGGTGTCGCCCAGCGCAGTGCCGTCGGCGCGGATGGTGCCGCTGACCGGACGGGGCGAGATGGACTTGACGCTCTCGCCGCCCTCGTCCACGCGGATCTCCACCAGCTTGCCCGCCGGGAAATTGAGCTTATTATTTACATTGACGGTACGGGCCGTGCCGTCGGTGCACATGATGGAGACAGCCTGCTGCACCTCGGCGCCGTTGGTCTCCACGAGGGTGCGGGATGAGGACTGCACCACGCCGTAAAAGACGGCGTCGGCCTCCTCCCCGGTGAGGACGGAGACTGCTGCGTCGTTCATACCCAGCAGCAGCGTGACCACCTGACCCACGCCGCCGCCGGACAGGGAGGACAGCTGGTAGGCCACGGAGGGCGAGGCGATGGTGTAGCTGACCCCGGCCACAGTCACAGAGGTCGGGGCGCTGGCCGAGGGCGAGACCGCCGTCACACGGCCTGCGGCACGCTTATTGTAGATCCACACGGTGCGGGCGCTCTCGTTATAGTAGTAGACATCATAGGGCGAGAGGGCCGCAGAGGTGGTGACTTCGTCGTTGCGGTAGATGGCCGCCGGGGCAAAGGGCAGGGCCGTGGCCGCATCGGCCACGAAGGGGCCTTTGACGTTGTCCAGCAGGACGGAGGAGATGTCCACCTGACCGTTGCTCACCGCAAAGCCCAGCGTGGAAGCGTAGACCTGACCGCTGCCGTTCATGGCGGTGAGGGCGTTGTAGAAGAGCACCGTGCCCTGCTCGAGAGTCAGCACCTCGCCCTGACGGGCGCTGATGTCATTGCGCAGGCCCAGTGCGCTTGCCTTATTGAGCTGAGCCGAGGGAAAGGTGCCGCCGAGGCTCGCCACATCGTAGCCCAGCAGGCGGAGGGCCATGGTGCAGGCCTCCTCCAGCGTGACGGCATTGTCCGGGCGGAAGCTGCCATCGGAGTAGCCGGTCATCCAGCCGTTCTGGACGGCGGTGCGGATGTAGACGGCGTAGGGCGAATCGCTGTCCACATCGCTGTACAGACGGCCGGTGCGGCCCTGTGCTGCGGCGGTGTCGCGGTAGGCCGAGAAGGCCGTCAGGAGACGGGCCGCCTGCCCACGGGTGAGGGGTGCCCCCAGAGAAACGGCCTGCTCGGCGGTCAGCCCGCCCAGCGCCGTCGCCATCTGGACTGCCGCGTTGGAGCCGACCGCCGAGGCGGGCAGCACCAGCATGGAAACCGCCACGCAGACGGCCAGCAGGAATGCGAGGAATCTTTTTTTCATGGTAAACTCCTTATAGAATCAACGCCATCGCCTCTCCCCTTGGGAGAGGTGGCGAGCGAATGCGAGACGGAGAGGGCAAGCCGCCCGACAAAAGAGGAGCATCCTTGCCCTCTCCGTCACCTTCGGTGACAGCTCTCCCAAAGGGAGAGCCAGAAGCATTCCGGAGAGGTCAATCATACCTCAACGCCTCGATGGGGTTCAGGCGGGCGGCACGGCGGGCAGGCAGGAAGCCGAACAGGACGCCGATGCCGCAGGAGATGCCCACGGCGATGGCCGCCGCGTCCGCCGAGGGGGTGACGTTCAGGGTGATGTCCGTCAGGACGAACGGAAGGATCTGGTTGATGATGGCCGAGACGATGTAGCCCAGCACGATGCCGAAGCAGCCGCCCAGCGCCGACGTGACGCCGGCCTCTACGACGAACTGGGTCAGGATGGTGCTCTCCTGTGCGCCCAGCGCCTTCCGGATGCCGATCTCGCGGGTGCGCTCGGTGACAGACACCAGCATGATGTTCATGATGCCGATGCCGCCCACCAGAAGCGAGATGCCTGCGATGGCCGTCAGGACGCCCACCATGACGTTGATCATGGAGGACATCTGCTTCATGGCTGCGCTCAGACTCATGACGTAGACATAGTCGTCCTTGCTGACCAGCTTCTTGATGCTTTTTTGCAGATACTCCTGCGCCGCGTCCGAGTGGTCTGCATCCTGCAGCACGACATAATACTGGCTGACGCTGCTGCCGCTGCTGAGGCTCAGCAGGGTGGTGTAGGGGATCAGGACGACATCGTCATTGCCGCCCTCATACTGGGCGGCGGGTCTGGAGCGGCCTTCCAGCACGCCCACGATGCGATACTCGTCGGCCCCCACTTTCAGGGTGCTGCCGAGGCCGTTGCCGCCGAAGATCTTACGGTCCACATAGTCGCCGATGACGCAGATGTTCTTGTTGTCCATCAGGTCGGCGTACTGGATGCCCCGGCCCTTGGCCACCTTATAGTTGTTGATGGCCAGATAATCCTCATTGACGCCGCTGATGTTGGTGCGGCGGTACTTCTCCCCTGCCACCCGCAGCGGATCCGTCCCGGCGCTGGCGATGGGCGAAAGACCCCGGTAATACTCCGGCTTCTGGTTGATGATGTTATACACATCGCTGACCTCCACCGTGCGGGTGCTGGCGGTCATGACGTTGACCGCCAGAATATCGCTGCCCATGTCGGAGTAGAAGTCCTGCATCATGTGGGTCATGCCATTGCCGAGGCCGACGATGACGATGACGGCCATAACGCCGATGATGATGCCCAGCATGGTGAGGAAGGTGCGGACTTTGTTGCTCCACACGTTCTGGATGGCCTGCTTGAAGGTCTCCTTTATCATGCGTTCGCTCCCTCCTCTCCGGCTTTCGGAGCCGACATCATGAGGTTCGGCTGCACGACCGCCTCGGGGGCGTGGGCGTCGCCGTCGTAGACGACGACACCGTCCTCCAGACGGATGATGCGCTCAGCCTGCACGGCGATGGAGTTGTCGTGGGTGATGAGGACCACGGTGTGGCCCTGTTTGTGCAATTCCTGAAGCATCCCCAGCACCTCCCGGCCGGTATGGGAGTCCAGCGCACCCGTCGGCTCGTCGGCCAGAATGATGGGCGGGTTGCGGACAAGGGCGCGGGCGATGGACACACGCTGCTGCTGGCCGCCGGAAAGCTGGTTGGGCTTATTCCGGAGCTTGCTGCCCAGCCCCACCTGTTCCAGCGCTGCGATGGCGCGGCTGCGGCGCTCGCTGCCGCCTACGCCCGCGTAGATGAGGGGGACTTCCACATTTTCCAGCAGGGTCAGCTTGGGCAGCAGGTTGTACTGCTGGAAGATGAAGCCCAGCTTCTCGTTCCGGATAGCCGCCAGCTCACGGCGGTTCATCTTGCCGACGTCGCTGCCGTCCAGCAGATACCGGCCGTGGGTGGGCACATCCAGACAGCCGATGATGTTCATGCAGGTGGATTTGCCGGAGCCGGACTGGCCCACGATGGCCACGAACTCGCCCCGCTCTATCTTCATGGAGATGTGGTCTGCCGCTTTGACGAGGGTGTCGCCCATCTGATAGTACTTGCAGACCTCGTCAAACTCGATCAGGGCGCTCATTCGTCGTCTCCTTCGGCAGACGCCATCATGGTGCTGTAGAAGTCGGTCGCGCTGACCGTCGAGGTGTCGTAGGCGATGGTGTCGCCCTCCTGCAGGCCGCTCTTCACCTCGATGTAGTCATCGTCGCTGATGCCGGTGGTCACTTTGACGTAGACATAGCCGTCGGGGGCAGTCATGGAGGCCTCGGCGTTGGCGGCGCTGGGCGAATCCTTCGTCACCAGCACATAGCTGCCCCGGACGAGGGCGGCGTTGGGCAGAGCCAGAACGTCCTTGACGCTGGCAGTGGTGATCTTGGCCGAGGCATTCATGCCGGGCAGCAGGTCGCCCATCTCGTCGATGCGGACGGTGACGGGATAGCTGGTGGAGCCGTTGGCGGTGGTGCCGGCCACGAGGATGCTGCTGATGGTGCCCTTGTAGGTCTCGCCCGGGACGGCGTCGGCGGTGATCTCCACCTCCTGCCCGACCTTGAGCGAGCGGATCTTCAGCTCGTCCACGTTGAGCTTCAGCTCCAGATAGCTCATGTCGTAGATGGTGCAGAGGTTCTGCATGGCTGCGTCGTTGGCGCTGAGCTTATCGCCCGCCTTGACCTTTTTGTCCACGATGGTGCCGCTGATGGGCGCATCAATGGTGTAGTGGCTGATGTTCCGCTCTGCGGAAGACATCCGCAGCTCGGCGGAGCGGAGATTGTCGGCGGCGTTCTGAGCCTGCTTGTCCAGATCCTTGCCGGTGATGCGGAGGAGCACATCGTCCTGACGGACGGTGCTGCCCTCCCTGACGCAAAGCTCGGACACGGTGCCGGAGGCAGCGGCCACGACGGTCTCCTCGCGCTGGTACGCAAAGTGGGCCGAGTTGAGGGAGCTGACACCGTTCACCTGCGCCATTGCGGCCTGCGCGGTGGTCAGGCTGCCCGTGTTGGGCACCGCGATGGTGACGGTGCAGGTCATGAGGCTGGCGTCACCGGAGGGGTCTGCGCCCGACACCGAGCGGATGGTGCCGTTCAGCACCTCAAAGGTGGTGTCCGGCATGACCTGCGCGGCCTGACCGACAGCGAAGCTCTGGGCCTCGGCGGCGGGGAAATCCACGGCCAGCAGCATCACCGAGGTATCGCGGACGGTGGCGACGGTCTGCCCGGCCTGCACCGCATCGCCTGCGGCCACAGCAAAGGAGCTGACCACGCCGCCGATCTTCGTGCGGACGTTCCGGGCGTCGGCGGCATCATCGTAGCTGCGCTGGGCCTGAGACACCGAAAGCTGTGCGCTCTCGAGGTCGCCCTCCACATCCGAGCTGTCGATGACGTAGAGGACATCGCCCTTCTGGATGGTGTCGCCCAGCTCAAAGTCGGCGGTGAGCACCGTGCCCGTGACGAGGGACTTGACGGTGTAGGAATCGGCGGCATTGATGGTGCCGCTTCCGTCGTAGACGTTCACGATGTCGCGGCGTCCCAGCGTCTCCTGCACATACGCCATGTCCGCCGATGTGCTGCGGCTCCTGCGGGGGATGACCACCACCGCCAGCACGGCCACAGCCACGACCGCCGCGATGCAGCGCTTTTTGTGGGTCCTGATAAAGTGGAGCACCTTATTTTCTCCGCCGGTGTTCTCCTGCGGAGAGGCGTCCTGTGTCTTTTTGTTGAAACCTAGCATGAAAAGCCTGACCTCCTGTGTTTTTTCTGTAGACCTGTGAAAAAAGAATGTGTTCTTCCTGCATTCATCGCTCTGCGCCCTTCCCGCTGCACCTGCAAAAATCATCCCAGCTGCGAGATACTGCACGGATCCGCTGCGCAAATCAATGTTATGATAGCATCTTATAAAACGGACTACAAGGAAGTTTTCCTGCATGATTTGCAACTTTTTTGAAAATTTTCCCATTATCCATCCTCGCTATGCCTGCAAATAAGGTTCCCGCCCTCTTGCCGTTCTTCTGCTCCGCAAGCGTCGGGAGTTTTCAGAGCTGTCCTTCATTCAGATACACTTCGTGTAAAAATCGCCCAAAACGCACACGTTCGTGTGCTAAAACATTGTCAGAGACCCGCAATGGTGCAGGACCAGGAGATTTCTGCGCCCTTAGAGCGTCTGCCGCTGACGATCTCCATCCCGCTGGTCGTCGCAGCTACGGTGCTGCTGAACGAGCAGAACTCCAATATGGCCCTGAAGGTCGCAGACTACGCCTATGTACTGGAGACCGGCAACCTGACCCTCTCCGGCACCGGTGCCGAGCTGCTGGCCAATGAGCAGGTCAAGGCCGCCTATCTGGGCAGAAAGCGCACCGTCTGATCCCTGCTGCCCTTCCCGGACAGCTCTATCGTTTGGCATGAGAAAACCAAAAGCCGGGAAAATGGCCGGGCTTGAGCGCTCCTCGTCACTGGGCTGCGACCCATGGCAAGATAAAAAATCGACAAAGAAAATGGCTGCGGCACAAAGCAATGTGTCACAGCCATTTCTTGCTTTTATATTACCATAAATAAGGTTCCCGCAGCAATGAGCGCACCGCCGATCAGACTTTTGGCTGTGAACGGCTCATGCAGGATGAAAAATGCCAGTGCCAGCGTGATGACCACGCTCAGTTTATCAATGGGAACCACCTTGGACGCTGCACCGATCTGTAGAGCGTGATAATAGCACAGCCAGCTTGCACCAGTGGCAAGGCCGGATAGGATCAGGAACAGCCAGCTTTTGTGAGAAATATCCCCGATGCCGGTCTGCGTTCCTGTCAGAAACACCATGCCCCAGCTCATCAGGAGCACAACTGCGGTGCGGATCGCCGTGGCAAGCGTAGAATCCACCCCATCAATGCCGATCTTTGCAAGAATAGAAGTCAATGCGGCAAATACCGCTGACCCCAACGCAAAAATAAACCACATACTGCTTCCTCCTGTTTTTTCAACTCTACCACCATTTCAGACCTATTACAAGTGCTGTTTCTCAAAACCCTTGTGTGCAGCCATGCGGTACGATAGCTGGTCAATGCTGCTATCCTTTGAGGACGTTATGCATATCACGACTGCGCAAGCAAATACGCTTATTCCGCCTTCCCTTCCAGCCTGTTTTTATACCC
>ONZS01000401.1_pt1 | contig 41984 bp, 33 predicted proteins | sample 1670921 | NCBI WGS metagenome assembly ONZS01 (sample SAMN06348104, study PRJEB24527) | human gut metagenome | biome: human gut; feature: ankylosing spondylitis patient; material: feces | host: Homo sapiens | place: China | collected 2015-10 | reverse complement strand
TTCCTGCCGTACTTCTTCCCCGACACGTTCTACGAGGGCAACGATCCGAGCATCGAAGGTCTCGACAACTGGCGTAAAGCGCGTCGTGCCATCCTGCGTTCCCCGATTTCGCGTATGGGCTACGGCGGATACCTGTCGCTGGCCGCGAAGTTCCCGAAGTTCGTCGATACCGTCACCCACATCGCCGACGAGTTCCGCGACATCCATGACCGTACCGGTGGAGTCGCCGCCGAAGGCGAGCTCAACGTGGCGATTCTGAACTCGTGGGGCAAGATGCGTTCGTGGATGGCGTTCACGGTCGCCCACGCGCTGCCGAACAAGCAGACGTATTCGTATTACGGCATTCTGGAGTCGCTGTCGGGCATGCGCGTGAACGTGCGGTTCATCAGCTTCGATGACGTGCTGGAGCATGGCGTCGCCGACGACATCGACGTGATCATCAACGGTGGCCCGGTCGACACCGCGTTCACCGGTGGAGACGTGTGGAAGAACCCGAAGCTGACCGAGACCCTGCGTGCCTGGGTGCGCGGCGGCGGAGCATTCGTCGGCGTCGGAGAGCCCAGTTCGCTGGCCCGTTTCCAGGCTGGTCGTTTCTTCCAGCTGGCCGACGTGCTGGGTGTGGACGAGGAACGCTACCAGACGCTGTCGGTGGACAAGTACTTCCCAACCGTCACGCCGGAGCACTTCATCACCGCCGACGTGCATGTCGATCCCGCCGCCCGCGAAGCGTGGGAGAAGGCCGGATACCGCATCCCGCTGTCGGGCTGCGGCGGTGGCCAGGGTATCAAGCCGCTTGGCGGCATCGACTTCGGCGAGCCGGTCGCGAACACGTTCCCGGTCAACGAGGACGTGACGCTGCTGCGTGCCGACGGTGGTCAGGTGCAGCTCGCGGTCAACGAGTACGGCAAGGGCCGTGGCGTATACGTCTCCGGTCTGCCCTATTCGGCCGCGAACGCCCGTCTGCTGGAGCGAATCCTGTTCTGGGCCTCCCACAACGAGGACAAGTACACGGCATACAGCTCCACCAACCCCGAGTGCGAGGTCGCGGTGTTCCCCGATGCCGGCCAGTACTGCGTGATCAACAACACCGACCGTCCGCAGTCCACGGATGTGGCTCTGCCTGACGGTTCGGTCGAGCATTTCGACCTCGACCAGAGCGCCATCGCTTGGCGCAACCTCTGATCTGTGCAGTCCCCGTCCGTCCCGCGGCATGATGCGGGACGGACGGGGACAGATGGATCGGACAGCAAGACTTGAGGATCAGGGCTTCCGTGCTTTCCTTCTCCTTCCTCCGGAGGCCCTGACACTCAGACCCATCGGTGGGGCAAGGCATGACGATATGCCTTGCCCCACATATTCGTCAAGGATGTGCGAACCGCGCATATCCGCTGTTACGTAAGGACACAACACATGACAGTGCAGGATACAGCACAGCAGACACCTGCCGACCGCTTCCGCGTCGGCATCGACATCGGCGGCACCAAGATCGAGGCCGTTCTCGTCGATCCGCAGGATAATGTTCGCAACGACGTGCGCATTCCCGCACGACGCGGCAACGCGCAGGTCATCGACGACGTCGTATCGATCACCCATGAGGTGGCCGGCGATCTGTTCGATCAGGTCGCCACGGTCGGCATCGGCATCCCCGGACAGGTCAATCCAGAAACCGGTCGTGTCGACAACGTCGTCAACCTCGACATCGATACGCTGGAGCTTGGTGCCGAAGCGGGCAAGCGCCTCGGTATTCCCGTGCACGTCGAGAACGACGTCAATGCGGCCGCGGTCGGCGCCGCGCGTATGGTCGGCGGATCCCACCCCGAAGGAACCATCGTGTTCCTCAACTTCGGCACCGGACTCGCCGCGGGCATCGTCGTCGACGGCGTCGTCCAGCACGGTTTCAGCGGGGCCGCCGGCGAGATCGGTCATATCCCGATCGACCCGAACCGCTTCCCGTGCCCCTGCGGGCAGAGCGGCTGTCTTGAGACCGTGTGCTCCGGAGCGTCGGTCGGCCGTCACTGGCCGGTCGAAGGCAAGCCTCCGATGCCGGATCTCATCGAGTGCGCCCGTCGCGGCGAGCCTGACGCCCAGCGCATACTCGTCATGGTCACCCACGCCATCGTCGACGCCGTGCAGATCGTCGCACAATCCTATGACCCGCGCATGATTATCTTCGGTGGTGGCATGGCGAAGACCGGCCAGCCGCTCATCGACGTCACCCTGGACGAACTGCGCGTGCGCGAGCGCACCTGCCCGTTCCTGACGGGCCTGCATCTCGGCGAACGCATTAAGCTTGCGCAACTCGACCAGCCGGTCGGAGCGTTGGGCGCCGCGTGGGCCGCGCCGGAGGCCTGATAGGCACACCGGTACCGGCGACGGAGTTTCCAAAACCACCCGAGCCGCACGGCCGGATGTGAGCAGAACATGAATCGAGGGCCGCTCCCTGAACGGGGGAGCGGCCCTCGATTCATATCGCAAGGACCTTTCGGTGGTTCTCTCAGTGACCGTTCTCGATGTAATGATGAACCACGTCGATGGCGGATCCGCGCAGCGCGATATCCGAACCCACCTGGCACCGTCGCACGGAGGTATGCTTGTGGAACTTCGACGACGACACCATGTCCACACGGCGCTGCGTCGCCTCCAGGAACGCCGCGTTCACGATGTCCGGCGGGCCGTACACGCATATGTCGTTGATGTCGAGCAGGCCGATTGGCATGGCGAGCGCCGCGGCGAGCTGCTCGCCGCAGGATCGGATGATGTCCAGCTGCTCCTCGGGCGTCGACGCGCGGCGAATCCGCTCGCGAATCACCGGCGATGTGACCATCGTCTCCAGGCACCCGCGCTTGCCGCACGGACACAACACCCCCGACTCCGGGTCGAGGGAGATATGCCCGATCTCGCCTCCGGCATGGTTCTGCCCGATCACCGTCACATCGTCGATCAGCGTCGCGGCACCGATGCCACGGTCGATCTTGATGAACAGCATGCTCTTGTCGCCATGCCCGAAGAATCGCTCCGCGAGCATGGAGCAGACGACGTCGTTGCTGATGGTGACGGGGAATCCGAAACGACGTTCCAGCATGCCTCTCAGATCAAGGTCCCGCCATCCCAACACCGTCGATTCGCGAATGACACTGTCCTCGACGACACCAGTCGCCGCTATGCCGATGCCGATGATCGTGTCGGCGTCGATGTCGGTGCGCAGCTGGTCGACCAGCTGCACGATCATGTCCGCGTTGATGTCGTTATCCGGTCCGAGCGCCATTTCCATGCGCTGCTGTGGCGTGCCCAGCAGGTCGGTCACGGCTCCCTGCACCAGATACTCCTGGGACAGGTCGACGCTGATGATGTGCAGACGCGACGTGTCGATGCTCAGCAGCGTGCCGCGCTTGCCCTTGCCGGAGGCGTTGACGTCGAAACCGCTCTCGCAGATCAGCCCCTCGTCGAGCATGCTGTTGGCGACTCCCGATATCGCCACGCGCGAGAGTCCGGTCTGCCGTCCGAGGTCGGCGCGGGATAGCTGCCCGTTCGGGAACAGCAGCCCGAACACCAGGGAACGGTTGTTGCGACGCACGTCGGCGGGACTTGCCTTCGTCGTCCTGCCGGGCGTGTGCAGGGGGAACGAGATGGTGTTGGCGTACGAGGTCATTGGTTCAGTCGTTTCTTGTCAGAGCGCTCATGATTCGGATCATGCGAGCTGCGGTGTGGTCATGTTCAAATCCACAGTCTTTATATTATAGCAATAGAAAAGGGGATTCAGGAACTATAAACGCCGAAGAATGGCGGTTTGTCATTTATGTAACTATAATTAACAAATAACGGTGCGTATGCGCCAACAGCTGCTGCGTCGCAGTGGCACAGCAGCTTCAGATAGGGGGTCGTTGTGGCGGTGAAGACCGGCGGCAACCTGCGGCACAACAAGGAAAAGAGGGTTCCACATGACTGACATTGATCCGAAACTGGCGGCCATCGTCGATCGGTTCGCCATCGACGGCGACGTCAAGGACATCACCGCATACGGTGACGGCCACATCAACGTCACCTTCCTGATCAACACGGATCAGCACCGGTACATCCTGCAGAAGATGAACACGGACATCTTCCCGGACACCGTGCACCTGATGCGCAACATCGAACTCGTCACCGCCTACCTGCGCTCCAAGAACCAGGAGACGCTCGACATCGTCCCCACCAAGGACGGCGCGAGCTACATCGAAAACGAGGAGGTGGACGGCGCCTGGAGGATATACAAGTTCATCGAAGGCACCATCTCCTACAACCTCGTCCCCAACGCCGACGTGTTCCGCGAGTCCGGCGCCGCGTTCGGCGAGTTCCAGAACTTCCTGGCCGGTTTCGACGCCTCCCAGCTGACCGAGACCATCGCCCACTTCCACGACACGCCGAGCCGCTTCCGCGACTTCAAGGCTGCGCTGGAAGCCGACAAGATGGGCCGCGCCGAAACCTGCAAGCCGGAGATCGACTTCTTCCTCGCCCACGAAGACCAGTACTCCCGCATCATGGACGGGTTGGCCGACGGCTCCGTTCCGCTGCGCGTCACCCACAACGACACCAAGCTCAACAACATCCTGATGGACGCGAAGACCGGCAAGGCCCGTGCCATCATCGACCTCGACACCATCATGCCGGGTTCCATGCTGTTCGACTTCGGCGATTCCATCCGCTTCGGCGCGTCCACCGCGCTTGAGGACGAGAAGGATCTCGACAAGGTCCACTTCAGCACTGAACTGTTCCGCGCCTACGCGGAGGGCTTCGTCGGCAAGGTGCGCGACAGCATCACCGACAAGGAGGCCGAGCTGCTCGCGTTCGCCGGCAACATGATGACGATGGAATGCGGCATGCGCTTCCTCGCCGACTACCTCGCCGGTGACACGTACTTCGCCACCAAGTACCCCGAGCACAACCTCGTGCGCGCTCGCACCCAGATCAAGCTCGTGCAGGAGATGGAGCAGAAGGCCGACGAGATTCGCGCCATCGTCGACGACGTCATGGAAAGGACCGCCCGCTGATGACCACGGAAGAGAAGAAGGACGACTGCGCCTGCGGCGGACTCGACGCCGTCTACGCGAGCATCGACGCGCTCGTCGACTTCGCGCGCAAGCGGCTTGAACTCGACCCGCGCGACGCCGACTGGACGCGCAACCGCATCTTCGAGCTGTTCTCGCTCGACTCGTACCGTCCTACCGGCGCGACCAGCGACGACACGCTGCCAGACGACCTGCTGACGCGGTTCCGCGCCGCGGCCGTCGCGGCGGGGCTGTTCGACGCCGACGAAGGACCCGTGTACGCGGACATCGTGATGGGCATGCTCTCCGGCACGCCGTCCGCCGTGCAGGACCGGTTCGAGGCAGTGGAACGCGAACATGGCGGCATGGAGGCCATGCGCTGGTTCTACGACTACTGCGTCGCCAACAACTATGTCAAGAAGGGCGTGCTCGACAAGAACCCGCGCTTCGATTCCCACGGCCTGGTCATCACCATCAACCTCGCCAAGCCCGAATTCAAGAACATGAAGAAGGCCGCCGCGGGCAACTCGGTGGCCGGCGGATACCCCGCATGCACGATCTGCCATGAGAACGAGGGCTTCGCGGGGCGCAACAAGCGCACGCTGCGCACCATCCCCGTCACGCTCGGCGACGAACCGTGGTTCTGGCAGTTCTCCCCGTACGGGTACTTCTACCAGCACGGCATCTGCGTGAACGACGAGCACACGCCCATGCACGTGAGCCGCTCCACGTTCGGGCACCTGCTTGACTTCGTCGACCGGTTCCCCGGATACTTCCTCGGGTGCAACGCCGCGCTGCCGCGCATCGGCGGCTCCGTGCTCGCCCACGACCATTACCAGGGCGGCGGCGAACTGCTGCCGATGCACAAGGCGGCCGCCTGGGCGACGATGACGCTGCCGGAATACCCGGACGCGACCATCGAGATCCTCGACTGGCCCGGCACCGCCGTGCGCGTGGTCGCCAAATCGCGCGACACGATCATCGAGGTGTGCGACAAGATCCGCGAAGGCTGGATCAACTACTCCAACCCCGAGCTGGACATCATCTGCGAAGGCGAGGACGGCAAGCGCTCCGCGGTGTCGCCCAGCGCGATCATCACCGAGCGCGGCTACGAAATGAGCCTGATCTTCCGCAACAACTCGGTCAGCGAGGAACTGCCGGAAGGCATCTTCCACGTGCATCCCGAGTTCTGGCCGGTCAAGCAGGAGCCCATCGGCCTGATCGAGGCGCAGGGGCTGTTCATCCTGCCCGGCCGCCTCATCAACCAGCTCGGCCTGATCGAGGACGCCCTCGCCGAGGGCAAGCCGCTGCCGGAAGAGGTCGGCGAGTTCACGCTCGAATGGGACGAACTCACCGCGACACTGAACGGCGAGCGCGACCGCGACGCCATCCACGCCGCGGTGCAGGACGAACTCGGCAGCGTATGCGAGCGCATCCTGGGCAACACGGCTGTGTTCAAGCACAAGGAACTCACCCGGGACTTCATGGAAGGCCTCGGATTCCATACTCAGCATTAGAATGACTGTTGGAGTCATCCACAGCTGTTTTTCAAGGAGGAACACATGACTACCATTCTGGTAACGGGCGGCGCGGGCTACATCGGTACGCACACCGATGTCGAGCTGCTGAACAAGGGGTATGACGTTGTCTGCGTGGACAACTACAGCAACTCGTCGCCCAAGGCGCTCGATCGCGTCGAGGAGATCACCGGCAAGACCGTCAAGCGCTACGAGGGCGATGTTCGCGATGAGGCGCTGATGGACCGCATCTTCACCGAGAACGACATCGACTGGGTGATTCATTTCGCCTCGCTCAAGTCCGTCGGCGAGTCGGTCGCCAAGCCGATCGAATACTACGACAACAACCTCAACAGCACCATCGTGCTGCTCAAGGCCATGCGCGCCCACGACGTCAAGAAGGTCATCTTCTCGTCGTCCGCCACCGTCTATGGCACGCCCAAGGAGCTGCCGCTGACTGAGGAGAGCCAGACCGGCGGCACCACGAACCCGTACGGCACGACCAAGTTCTTCGAGGAGCAGATCCTGCGCGACGTGCACGTTGCCGACGACTCCTGGACCGTCGTCATCCTGCGCTACTTCAACCCGGTCGGCGCCCACGAGTCCGGCCTGATCGGCGAGGATCCGAAGGGCATTCCGGCAAACCTGACCCCCTACATCGCCAAGGTTGCGCTCGGCGAGCTCAAGGAGGTTCAGGTGTTCGGTGACGACTACGACACGCCCGACGGAACCGGCGTGCGCGACTACATCCACGTTGTCGATCTGGCCAAGGGCCACGTCGCCGTCATCGACAAGGTCGAGGGCCCCGGCGTGTTCACCTACAACCTGGGTACCGGTCACGGATACTCGGTACTTGAGGTCATCAAGGCGTACGAGAAGGCTGCCGGCCACGCGATTCCGTTCGCGATCAAGCCGCGTCGCCCCGGCGACATCGCCGCCTGCTACGCCGACTCCTCCAAGGCCGAGCGTGAACTCGGCTGGAAGGCCGAGCTCGGCATCGACGACATGGCTGCGTCGTCGATGAATTGGCAGACCAAGAACCCGAGCGGTTACCGCGACGCCGAGTGACATCGGCCCGTGCGATCGGCCGATCGGCGTGATTTGATCGTCTGGCCGTCTTACGAATGATGCCCGGTGGCTCCTGAGATTCAGGAACCACCGGGCATCATTCGTTTTTTGCCGTTGATATTCGCCGGAACGTTGGCAAGGTCATGGGTCAAGTCGCGTTTGCGTGCTTAAGTGCGCGTCGGAACGACGAGTGCGCGAACATAGGAACGCAAAACCGGTGGTTTGCGTGCTTAAGTGCGCACGGTCGTCGTTCCGGCGCGCACTTAAGCACGCAAAAGGGTACGGACAGGCCCGATATGTGTGGTGTTCGTTCAGTGGATTGCCGTGAAGTGATGCGTGTGTCGGCAAGGCGTACCGAAGGAAGCGGTACGAGGGTACCGCGACTGAGGAACAATGCAGCCGACACTCCATCACTCCTCGGCAACGAGGTCGAGATATGAATCGTTCCACAGATCCTCGTCCCCGTCGGGCATCAGCAGGACACGTTCGGGGTTCAGGGCCTGGACTGCGCCCTCGTCGTGGGTGACGAGGACGATGGCGCCTTCGTATTTGGCGATGGCCTTGAGGATTTCGTCGCGGGAGGCGGGGTCGAGGTTGTTGGTGGGCTCGTCGAGGAGGAGGACGTTGGCGCGGGAGGTGACGAGCGTGGCGAGGGCGAGACGGGTCTTTTCGCCGCCGGAGAGGACCCGGGCGGGTTTGAAGGCGTCGTCGCCGGAGAAGAGGAAGGAGCCGAGGATGGAACGAGCCTGAGTGTCGTTGAGCTCAGGGGCGACGTGGGTGAGGTTCTCAAGCACGGTGGCGTTGAGATCGAGGGTGTCGTGCTCCTGGGCGAAGTAGCCGATCTTGCAGCCGTGGCCGTATTCGACGACGCCGGTGTCGGGGTCTTCGATGTGGGCGAGCAGGCGCAGGGTGGTGGTTTTTCCGGCGCCGTTGTAGCCGAGGATGACGACGCGGGAGCCTTTGTCGACGGCGAGGTTGACGCCGGCGAAGACGATGTTGGAGCCGTATGCCTTGGAGATGTCCTTGGCCATGATGGGGGTGCGGCCACAGGGTGCCGGTTCGGGGAAGCGGATGTCGGCGACCTTGTCCTGCTTCTGGGCGTCGGAGGTCTCGGACAGGAGCCGTTCGGCGCGGCGCATCATGTTCTGGGCGGCGACGGCCTTGGTGGCTTTGGCGTGCAGGCGGATACCCTGTTTCATGAGCCGGTCGGCTTTTTTCTCGGCGACCTCGCGTTCGCGGCGACGACGCTCCTCGTCGACGACGCGCTGGTGGAGGTAGGCTTTCCAGCCGAGGGAGTACATGTCGATCTGGCCGGTCTGCGCGTCGAGATGCCAGACCTTGTTGACGACTTCGTCGAGCAGCTCGGTGGAGTGGGAGATGACGAGGAATCCGCCTTCGTATTTCTTGAGGAATCCGCGCAGCCATTCGATGGAGTCGGCGTCCAAGTGGTTGGTGGGCTCGTCGAGAATGAGGGTGTCGGCATCGGAGAAAAGGATGCGGGCGAGTTCGATGCGGCGGCGTTGGCCACCGGAGAGGGTGCCGAGGGGACGCTGCATGACGTCCTGGGGGAGGCCGAGGCTGTCGGCCATGGCGATGGCCTCGGATTGTGCGGCATAGCCGCCGGCCTTGTCGAAGTCCTGCATGGCCTTGTCGTACCGGTTCATGGCTTTGGTCATGATGTCCGGGTCCGGGTTGGTCATGTCTTTTTCGGCTTTGCGGATGCGGCTGATGATGGAGGCGATGTCGCGGGCGCTCATCATGCGGTCGAGCGCGGTCTGCTCCTGGTCGGCGGCATGCGTGTCCTGGGGGAGGTAGCCGAGCTTGCCGGATACGCGCACCTTGCCGCTGGTGGGGAGCATGTCGCCGGTGATGACGCGGGTGAGTGTGGTTTTGCCGGCACCGTTGCGACCGACCAGACCGATCTTGTCGCCTTTGGCGACGTGGAAATCGGTGGGATGGAGCAAGGTGCGCGCGCCGATCTGAATCTCAAGTCCCTGCGCCTCAATAGCCATGTGTCCCGCTCGTCTTTCTGTTGTTGTCCGTATTCGTTGAAGTCCAACCGTCCATCATAGCGAACACGTGCCGACTGGCGGTCAGGGTACTGACTCAGGGGTGTCTCGGGGTTGTCATCCCCGCGGATCATAAGCCGTTTCGTCCCCGTGGCCGATGGCCGGGAAACCTTACGAATCCTAATGTTTACGGTGATGCTGCGATGACGGCAGACCAGTGAAGGAGCGACAGACATGGAACGGATGATGACGGGAGACGGGCGCGTTCGGACGTTCGCCGAGTGCCGGAACAGAAGGAACCGCAGGACGCTGCTGCGCGTGTCAGTCGTGCTGGGCGTCCTGCTCGCCGCCATACTGGCGCTGCTGTTCTGCCTGGGGCGTTTCGCGGGCCGGGGACCGTTTGCGCCCGGCGCCGCACAGGCGAAATACTCTCCGTCGAGCTGGAGTCTGATTGTCGTCAACCGGTGGAACAGGATTCCCGACGACTATCCGGCACCGAAACTGACCAGGCTCAGCAACGGCGAGAGCGTGGATTCGCGCATCTACCCCGATCTGCAGCGCATGTTCGATGACATGCGTGCCGCGGGGCTTCACCCGGAGGTCACGTCGGCGTACCGTACGGAGGCCGTGCAGCGGCAGCTGCTGGACGAGAAGATATTCCTGTATCAGAACGAGGGCGCGTCGAAGGAGGAGGCGAGAAGACAGGCGTCGCAATGGGTGGCCGAGCCGGGGACCAGCGAGCACGAGCTGGGCCTGGCGGTGGACATCAACGCGAGCGGGGCTACCAGCACCAAGGACAGCGTCAACGAGCACCAGTGGCTTGCAGACAACGCGTGGCGGTACGGATTCATCCTGCGCTATCCGCGAGGGAAGACCGACGTGACCGGCAACGCGTATGAATCATGGCATTACCGGTATGTGGGAGCCGAGGCGGCGAAGGCGATGCATGAGTCCGGCCAGACGCTTGAGGAGTACGCGAAGTAGCTGGACGGGCCGTTGCCGCAGTATCAATCTATGCCGACGCGATGGTGATGGTGGCGCGGAACGATTGCTCGTCCGGCCTGTCCAATTCCAGCGTCGCGCCCATGGCCTCGCATGCGGCGTCGGCGATCGACAGGCCTAGGCCGACGCCGGGCTCGGCGCTGATGCGTGAGTGTTCGCCGCGGTGGAACGGCTGCTTCAGATTCATCAGATCGTCCGGCAGCGTTTCGTCGGTGCTGTTGGTGATGGTCACGATGATGGCGCAGTGCTCCTGCCTCGCGGCGATGTCGAGTGTGCCCGAGCTGATGTTGTGCATGATGGCGTTACGCAGCAGGTTGCCGATGGCCAAGTCCATCAGCGATTTGCTGGCCTGGACCTGCACGTCGCTTGCGACATCGCGCGTGGTGACGAGGATGTTGCGCTTATCGGCCTGCTCCTCCACCTCGGCCAGCTCGTCGTCGATGAAATCGGCGAGCTGCAGGGCGGTGACGTCCTCGGCATCGATGACGCCGCTCTGAATGCGCGAGAGCGTGAGCAGTGCCTGCACGAGGTCGCTGCCGCGACGGTTCGCGGCGAGCGCCCGCCTGATGGCGGGCTCCACGTCGGCCGGGAAACGGCCTTGGGACAGTGGGGCGTCCAGATTGGTCGCGACGGCGGCGATGGGTGTTCGCAGCTCGTGGGAGGCGTTCGACACGAACCGACGCTCCGCTTCCGTGGCGTTCTGCAGTCGGTCGAGCATGCCGTTGATGGATTCGATGAGCTTGCCGATCTCGTCATCGCTGCCGTCGGGGGCGATGCGAGCGTCGAGATCGCCGGGCTTCAACGCCTCCACCTGCTTGCTGATCTTGGCCACGCGTTTGGACAGGCGAGAGCCGACGAGCCAGGACGCGATGAGCGAGAGCACGGCGAAAATGATGAACGTGCCGATGGAGATGAACTGCATCATCGTGATGAAGGAGTCGGTCAGGGCGCTCGCCGTCTTGCCGATATGCGTCACCTCAATCTTGGTGACGGGGGACTCCGGGTCGGAGGTCTCGACGGTATCCTCCTGTACCGAGGGCATCGGGGAGCAGACGGCGGTGGCGGAGCTGCCGACGGCGTCCGGCTCATCCTCCAGATCGAGGTCGGAGCTGGTCTGGTTCTTGTCGAAGTACACCGTGATCAGTTTGCCGGTGTCCTTGTCGGTGCACATGACGATGTTGTTCTTCTGCTGCCGTGCCGCCTGCGAGACGATGATGTTCTGCGTGATGATGACGGTGGCCAGCATCGCCAGGGCGGCGATGGATATGGTGGCGATGAGCCGGCCTCGGAACGTCGACGGCCAGGGGAATCGGCGGCGACGGCGTGTATGGCCATTGCCGCCGGCGGTGTCTTTGGCGGCGGCCGTTGCCGCGGCCGTGTCGGTGACCGGGGCCGCCTCCGAGGTTGCGTCTGAGTCTGTTGCGGCGTCTGCTGCGTGTGATGCGGTCATGACAGACGGTACCCCTTTCCTCTGGTGGAGGTGATGCCGTTGCCCTCGCCGAGTTTGCGTCGCAGCGAGTATACGGTGGTTTTGATGGCGTCCGTGAGGTCGGTGGCTGATGCGCCCGCCCACACGGTGTCGAACAGTTCCTCGGCGTTGACGTAGCTGCCGTCCGCCTTCATGATCTCCAGCAGCACGCCGTATTCCTTCGGCGACAGGTTGACGGGCTTGCCGTCACGGGTAACGGTGTGACGGACCGTGTCGAGGACGATGCCGTTGTGTGAGAATTCGGTGCCGGAGAAGTCGCCCTTACCGGCACGGCGTTGCAGCGCCCGTATGCGCGCGAGTAGCTCGGGATAGGCGAACGGCTTGATCAGGTAGTCGTCGGCGCCGAGTTCGAGACCGTTGATGCGGTCCCTGACCTGCGCTGCCGCGGTGAGCATCAGCACGGACACGGGGATGTCGTTCGAGGCGATCGTCTCCATCACCGCGTCGCCGGACATGATCGGCAGGTCGCGGTCGAGCAGCACGATGTCGATGGATTGCTCGGCGAGCATGCGCACCGCTTCCAGCCCGTTGTATGCGACGCGGGTCGCATACCCCTCGAACCGCAGCGCGTCGTCCAGCGCGGCGGCGAGGTCACGGTCATCTTCGACGATCAGTATGCGCATGGGAACCTCCTCGGATACGTAGGTTGCGTGAGAACCAATCCGTTTCCATTATTGTCGCGGTTTTCAGAGCTGAGTGAGCACCGGCGGCTGGTCATGGAACACTCAAACGTTATTAAGAGGATACGATGAAAGTTGTATAGGAACCATGGTCGGCATGCAATGAATGGTATCGTATTCCGCCATCGGAGTATGAAGATGGGCATGGTCGCCCATCCGGCTTGTTCAACGGATCTCTTACTGGAAAGAAAACGCTTATGAGTGGTAAACGGTTGATGGGGGAGCTGACATGCGGCGTTGTGCTATGTGAGGGAATGTCGCGCCAAAGGATTCACCTTGGTCAAGGATCCCGCCCGTACTGGAAGGAGTGACAAGCCTGGCAAAGGCTCTGTCATCGTCGGCGACGAATGGGCGTTCTCGCAATACTCGGACTAGGAGGAGATGATACGCCGGATTAGTGCGATCTACGTGCGCACGAAATCAGGCAACGACGAAAGGATTCGCCGTATCCTCGCCCACGCGGCGAACATCGGCGGCTCCGGCGTGTACGTCACCGCGTCGGCTGACCTGTCACAGGCGAGAAACACCGAGGACGACTCGCTGACGACGCTGGGCCTGATGATCGGCGTGATAGCGCTGATCGTGGGCGGCATGAGCATCGCCAACATGATGATCGTCACGGTCATGGAACGACGAGACGAAATCGGCTTGCGACGGGCACTGGGCGCTGCGCAGCGAATAGATGACGGCGCGTGCCGGATTCGTGCGTCGTCTTGCAGCGAATATTGTGGCATCGCACAACGAATACCCGTCAAATATGTGGAGTATTTCGTCAGCCGGACATGGAATGGCGGTATATTGAAACCATCATATTGGACTGACACAGAAAGAAGTTAGCCATGACATATCCGCAGCAGCCCGGCCCGCAGCAGCCGCAAGCCCCGCAGCAGCCCGCGTATCAGGCGCCTTATGGTGCGCCGCAGGTTCCTCAGGCTCCGCAGCAGCCCGCCGGATACCAGTATCCGCAGGGGTACCAGCAGCAGCCGGGGTATCCCCAGCAGCCCGGCTACCCGCAGCAGCCCGGCTACGTTCTCCAGCCGCAGGGGCCGAGCTTCCTTGACACGATGAACGTGCGCGCGGTCACCAAGATCTCCGCCATTCTCATGGTCGTGTTCATCGGCATCGAGACGTTCCTGTCGTTCCTCGGACTTGTCGGTGCCGGCAACAACATGAGCGGATTCGGCTACAAGTTCCTCTTCGGCTCGACTCCGTGGCTCATGCTCACCGCAATCCTGGCGGTGTGGGTCATCGGTCTCAACGTCGTGCAGCGCGGACCGCAGTGGTTCAAGATGGCCGCGTTTGTCGCCATGGTCGCGGCCGCCGGCCTGAGGGTGCTCGCGTGGCTCATCTACCTGTTCTCCGGCAATTCCGGATATTACGGCTACGGTTACTCGAATGGTGCCGCCACCGCGATTTCGTGGATTGGCTTCTTCGCGCTGCTCGGCCTGCTTGCTCAGGTGATTGTTCTGCTCGTCGGCTGGCTGCAGCAGCGGGTGTGATGGCGTGTGCATGATCGTGTGACGGTCGCGGAACGGCCGTGATGCGGTTTCGCCGTGCAAAGCCGGATGGTCTGATGGCCGTCCGGCTTTTGCGTATTCGGGGGCGTCGCGGATCGGACGGTGTATAGTCCATGTGTTTGAATATGGGACACGCCATCGAACTGATGTTCGACATTTGTCTTGAAGTCGGGTATTGTTGAGCATGATTTACCGTTGATGATGGGATGTGCGAGGAAAGGCGGGGTTGTGACTGGACGCAAGACGTTGAAATCGGGCGGCGGGGACGTCGTGATCGAACGTGTGATGAGCAGCGACACATTCCTGTCGCGCGAGATCCGCAAGGCGCCGATGCGCAAGACCGACTCCTCATTGGTGGCGGACATCTCACATATCCCGAACGATCTGAAGATCACCATCCAGGGTGCGCGTGAACACAATCTGAAGAACGTGGATCTCGCCGTGCCGCGCAACAGGATGGTCGTGTTCACCGGACTGTCCGGCTCTGGCAAGTCGTCGCTCGCGTTCGATACGCTGTTCGCGGAGGGGCAGCGCCGGTATGTGGAGTCGTTGTCCGCGTATGCGCGTCAGTTCCTCGGGCAAATGGACAAGCCGGATGTGGATTTCATCGAGGGATTGAGCCCCGCGGTGTCGATCGACCAGAAGACCACAAACCGCAATCCGCGTTCGACCGTGGGCACGATCACCGAGATTTATGACTATCTGCGACTGCTGTTCGCCCGCACAGGCGTACCGCATTGCCCCGAATGCGGCGAGCTGGTCAGCGCGCAGACCCCTCAGCAGATGGTGGACACGCTGCTGAAGAACCCGGAACGCACGAGATTCCAGATTCTCGCGCCCGTTGTACGCGGCCGCAAGGGAGAGTTCGCCGATCTTCTGGAGCTGCTGCGCGGCGACGGCTATGCCCGCGCGCTGATCGACGGTGAGGAGCGCCAGCTGTCCGACGACATCAAGCTCACCAAGCAGAAAAAGCACACCATCGAGGTCGTGGTGGATCGTCTGATGATCCGCGACGGCATCCGACAGCGGCTTACTGATTCGATCGAGACCGCGCTGCGGCTGTCCAAGGGTGTCATTGTCGCCGATTTCGTGGACTTGGACGAGAAGGACCCGAATCGGCGTCAGCCGTTCTCGGAGCACAGGGCCTGTCCGAACGGGCATCAGCTGCAGTTGGACGAGATCGAGCCCCGCACGTTCTCGTTCAATGCGCCATACGGGGCCTGCCCTGTGTGCGATGGCATCGGCTACAAGCTGGAGATCGACCCCGATCTGGTCATCGCCGATGATTCCAAGTCGCTGTCCGACGGCGTGATCGAGCCGTGGGGAGGCGGCAAGACCACGACCGAATACTACGGGCATGTGCTGCAGGGCCTGGCCGACGAACTCGGATTCTCCATGGACACCCCATGGCGTGATTTGCCTGAGGACGTGCGGCATTCGATCCTGTACGGGCATGATTTCAAGGTCAACGTCTCATATCGCAACCGGTGGGGGCGGCTGCGCGAGTATTCGACCGGATTCGAGGGTGTCGTGCGCACGCTGATGCGCCGGTATCACGAGACCGACTCGGACCAGATGAAGCAGTACTACGAGTCGTATATGCGCGAGGTTCCCTGCCAGGCGTGCAATGGCAGGAGGCTGCGCCCCGAAGTGTTGGCGGTCACCGTAGACGGCGAATCCATCGCCGATGTATGCGACATGCCCGTCGAACGCGGGCTAGCGTGGATCAATGGGCTGAAACTGGAGGGAGCGGCGGCGACGATCGCCGGCGAAGTGGTCAAGGAGATCCGGGCCCGGCTGGGATTTCTCAACGATGTCGGCCTGAACTACCTGACGCTGTCGCGCGCGGCCAAGACGCTGTCCGGCGGCGAGGCCCAGCGCATCAGGCTTGCCACGCAGATCGGCTCCGGACTGGTCGGCGTCATGTACGTGCTCGACGAGCCATCGATCGGACTGCACCAGCGTGACAACGCGCGTCTCATCGAGACGCTGCACCATCTGCGCGACCTCGGCAACACGCTGATTGTCGTCGAACACGACCAGGAAACCATTGAGAGGGCGGATTGGGTGGTCGACATCGGCCCCGGTGCCGGCGAGCACGGCGGCGAGGTGATTTACTCCGGTCCGGCGAAGCGCCTCATCGAGGCGCCCCGGTCCGTCACCGGCGATTACATCGCCGGCCGACGGAGCATCGAAGTGCCGGCCGTGCGGCGCAAGCCGCATGCCACGAAGCGCCTTCGCGTGGTGGGGGCAAGGGAGAACAATCTGAAGAACATCACCGTCGATTTCCCCCTTGGCGTGATGACTGTGGTCACCGGCGTCTCCGGCTCCGGCAAATCGACCCTGGTGAACACGATCCTCTACCCGGTGCTCGCCGACAAGCTCAACGACGCGCGCATCGTTCCGGGCAAACACACGCGCGTCGAGGGCCTTGACCAGTGCGACAAGGTCATCCACGTCGATCAGAACCCGATCGGGCGCACTCCGCGCTCGAACCCGGCCACATACACCGGCGTGTGGGACAAGATCCGCACGCTGTTCGCTAAGACGCCGGAGGCGCAGGTGCGCGGTTACGGCCCGGGGCGGTTCTCGTTCAACGTCAAGGGCGGCCGCTGCGAGGCGTGCCACGGTGACGGCACGCTCAAGATCGAGATGAACTTCCTGCCCGACGTGTACGTCGAATGCGAGGAATGCCACGGCAAGCGGTACAACCGCGAAACCCTGGAGGTCAAATACAACGGCAAGACCGTCGCCGACGTGCTTGATATGCCGATCGAGGAGGCCGCCACGTTCTTCAAGGCGTACCCGTCGATCTCCCGCTACCTCGACACGCTCGTGCAGGTCGGACTGGGGTATATTCGCCTCGGGCAGTCCGCGCCCACGCTGTCCGGTGGAGAGTCGCAGCGCGTCAAGCTCGCCACCGAGCTGCAGCGCAGGTCCACCGGCAAGACAGTGTATATCCTCGACGAACCGACCACGGGCCTGCACTTCGAGGACGTGCGCAAACTGCTGCTCGTGCTGCAGGGGCTGGTAGACAAAGGCAATACCGTGATCGTCATCGAGCACAATCTCGACGTGGTCAAGTCCGCCGACTGGATCATCGATTTGGGCCCGGAAGGAGGCGACGGCGGCGGCACGATTGTCACGCAGGGCACACCCGAACAGGTGGCGCAATGCGAAGCGTCCTGGACGGGCAAGTTCCTCAAGGACATGCTGTGACGAACGATATCGAGCGGCATTCACCCGAAGTGTGGAGAAAAGCGGCCGATTCGCTGCGCGGGGAGGCGGACGCTTCGGATGCGGTCGCCAAAGTGAACAGGAACGGGGCTCCGCTGCTGGGGGACACGCGCGACCTGTTCCGGCCGAAGACCGGAGATATCCCCGCCCAGCCCGGAGTCTACAAATGGCGGGACGGCGAAGGACGCGTGATCTACGTCGGCAAGGCGAAAAGCCTGCGCAACCGGTTGACCAACTACTTCCAGCCGCTGTATCTGCTGCATCCGCGCACGCAGACGATGGTGCTCACCGCACGTAGCCTCGAATGGACGGTCGTCGGCACCGAACTGGAGGCGCTCACTCTCGAATACACGTGGATCAAGGAGTTCGATCCCCGTTTCAACGTGCAGTTCCGCGACGACAAGACCTACCCGTATCTGGCGATATCGTCGGGGGAGGCCGTGCCTCGCGTATGGGTCACCCGCAGCCGCAAGAGAAGGGACGCCCGCTACTTCGGCCCCTACGCGAAGGTGTGGGAGCTGAGACAATCGTTGGACAAACTGCTGCGCACATTCCCGGTGCGTACCTGCACGACCAACGTGTTCCACAAGGCCGAACTCACCGGGCGACCATGCCTGCTCGCGTCGATTGGCAAATGCTCGGCGCCATGCATCGGGAGAATCGCGCCCAAAGAGCACCGGCGCATGTGCGAGCAGCTGGTCGGCGTGATGACCGGTCGGCTCGGCAAGAGCTACATCGCCCAGCTGACGCGGGACATGAAGGACGCCAGCGCCGAACTCGAATTCGAGAAGGCTGCGCGGCTGCGCGACGAAATCCAGATGCTGCAGACCGTCATGCAGCAGAACGCGGTCGTGTTCGATCAGGACGTGGACGCCGACGTGTTCGGCATGGCATCCGACGAGCTTGAGGCGTCCGTGCACGCCTTCATCGTGCGTGACGGCTCGATTCGCGGAGAACGCAACTGGAGCGTCGAACGCGTCGAGGACGTATCCGACGGCGAACTCATCGACGACCTTATCATGCAGGTGTATTCAGACGTGGCCGCTGACAACGGATTGAACGTCGATCCTCATGATGGAACGGCCCCTTCCATGGCCTCGCCCTCCGGGAACGGGGGCGTGTCGACGGCCGAAGGGGGAGCCTCCATCGTGGAGAGACGCGACGCCATCGGCAGCACGCAGACGGTGACGGCCAAGAGCAGCGTCGAGCGCGCGCAGGCGACACGCACGAGACGCGAACGGCAGGAACAGACCGGTCGCGCGGACCTGCTGGCGCCAATCGCCCCAGTGCCGCGCGAGGTCATCGTGCCGGTCGAGCCGGCACGCCGTGCAGAACTCGAATCATGGTTGAGCGGGCTGCGTGGCGCCGTGGTCACCATCCGCGTGGCAAGCCGCGGCGAGAAGAAGGCGCTGATGGACCGGGCGAACGAGAACGCAGGGCAGGCGCTGCAACGCAGCAAGATGAGCCGCATCAGCGACATGGGCACGCGCACCGCGGCCATGAACGACGTCGCGAAGGCACTCGGGCTCGCTCAGGCACCGCTGCGCATAGAATGCTACGACATTTCGAACACCGTGGGCGGGGCGTTCCAGGTCGCCTCGATGGTCGTGTTCGAGGACGCCATCGCCAAGAAATCCGAATACCGCAGATTCGCCATTCGCGGTGATGACGGCAAGGGTGCGCTCGACGATCTGAGCGCCCTTTACGAGACGCTGACGCGACGGTTCAGACACGGCAACATCGCCGGCGACTCCGGCGACAGCATGGACAACGAACGTCGTGCCGAATCGTCCGATACATCCGCATCCACGACGACGGCATCGTCTCCTGACGGCATACGGGACGCGGGAGTCGTCCAGCAGAACACGAACCGGCATCATTTCGCCTACATCCCGAATCTGGTCGTCGTCGACGGCGGCCATCCGCAGGTCATGGCCGCGGCGAAGGCTCTGGCCGATTGCGGCGTGAACGATGTGGCCGTCTGCGGTCTGGCGAAGCGACTCGAAGAGGTCTGGGTGCCGGACGACGAATACCCGATCATCCTCAAACGCCAGTCCGAAGGCATGTACCTGCTGCAGCGGGTGCGTGACGAGTCGCACCGCTTCGCCATCACCTATCATCGTCAGACGCGACGCAAAGGCGCGTTGCGCTCCGCGCTGGATGGCATTCCCGGCGTGGGTGAGACCTACCAGAAGCGCCTGCTGAGCCACTTCGGTTCAGTGCGTGCGATGCGTGACGCCAGCGTCGAGGAACTCGAAGCGGTCAAGGGCATAGGCCATGCCAAAGCCGAAGCCATCCACGCCGCCCTTCACGCCGAATAACCGCACACCTCGTTCGCCCCCGCTGGCGGTCTATGGACACCGCCCCGTCAGCGGGGTGCCATGGACTCCGTCCCCGCTGGGGCGCGAAGTCCATATCCCGCCAGCGGAATTCAGTGGTCTATGACGATTTTGTTAAGAACATTTACGGTACGATGGTGGCAGTGAATGATATAGGCAGTGAGCAAGGAGGGGTATGACCGTGATTGCACATCGTTGCGCCGTGCTCGGCAAGCCGATAGCCCATTCGTTGTCGCCGGTGCTGCACAATGCTGCATACAAGGCGCTCGGGCTGGATGACTGGGCGTACGAGCGGCACGAGGTCGGCGAAAGCGATCTCGACGGATTTCTCAAAGGGCTCGATCCGACCTGGCGCGGTCTGAGCCTGACCATGCCGCTCAAGAAAACCATTCAGCCCTATGGCACTCCGTCCAATATGTGGGCGCAGCGTCTCAAAGTCGCCAATACCGCGATTTTCGACTGGCCCGCCGAACCTGGCATCACCCCCGGTGCCACCCCCGACGGCACCTCCGCAACGGGCTCGCTGCCAGCGATCCGCCTCTACAACACCGACGTCATGGGCATCGTGCTCGCCTTCGACCATGAGCTCAAGGCCCTCGGGGAACCTGACCGTTGGAAGAGCGCAACCTCCGCCGCCGTCATCGGCAACGGCAACACCGCGGCCTCGGCCGTCGCCGCATGCACGGTCATGCTGAAGAACGGGCAGACGAACAAACGCATCACTGTGGCGGCGCGCCACCCGGGCAAGAACCGGCAGCTGCCGGACATCATCGGCGAGGGCGACGCCATCGCATACGAGGAGAAGACGATCGACGCATCGGCAGACACCCTGCGGGACGCGGACATCGTCATCAGCACGATTCCCGGCCACGCCGCCGACGCGGTCGCCGAAGCCATCGGGAACGACGACTCCTTCCGGCCGCGTGGCATCCTGCTCGACGTGGTCTACGACCCCCGCCCCAGCGCATTGACCCGCGCATGGAGGGCCAAGGGAGGGCTGGCGATCGGCGGCGAGGAGATGCTGCTGTGGCAGGCCATCCTGCAGGTCATCCTCATGACCGGCGCGGACACGGCCGACAGCTCCCTGACGGATGTGCTGGAACCCGCGATGCGACATGCCCTTGAGGAGGCACTGTAATGAACGATCACGCAACCATGAGCCCGGCCGGCGCGCCCGTGCCGCCGGCGGGCGGGAACAGGCCGGAGCCCGCGGACGACTTCGAGGTCCTGCTCATCACGGGCATGTCCGGCGCCGGTCGCTCCCATGCCGCCGACTGCGTGGAGGACATGGGATGGTACGTCGTCGACAATCTGCCACCGAAACTGCTGGTCCCGCTGGTCGACATGATGACCAATGCCGGCAAGGACGGCGTGCACAAGCTCGCGGCCGTCATCGACGTGCGTTCGCGCGAGTATTTCGACGACCTGTCAGCCGTGCTCAGCCATCTCGACGACCTGGGGGTGCGCGCCCGCATCCTGTTCCTTGACGCCAGCGACGAAGTGCTCATCAAGCGGTACGAGTCGGTGCGCAGGCCCCATCCCCTGCAGCGTGGAAACCGTCTGATCGACGGTATCCTTGAGGAGCGCAGCCTGCTGGACAACCTCAAGGAACGGGCCGACATGGTCATCGACACATCCTCGCTGAGCATCCACCAGCTGTCGACCAAACTATACGAGGCGATGCTCGGCTCCGGCCCGTCCACGGTGGCCGTGCACATCTTCAGCTTCGGATTCAAATACGGGCTGCCGATGGACGCCGATTTCGTGGCGGACGTGCGGTTCCTGCCGAACCCATTCTGGGTGCCGACGCTGCGAGAGCTCAACGGGCAAGACAAGCCCGTCAGCGATTACGTGCTGTCAAGTCCGGGCGCGGGCGATTTCCTGGACGCATACGAGCGGGCCATCCTCGTGGCGTTGGAAGGCTACGCTCACGAGGACAAGCATTTCGTGACCATCGCCATCGGATGCACGGGCGGGCAGCATCGTTCCGTCGTCATGAGCGAGGAACTTGCGAGGCGGCTGCGCGCGCACGGCATATCCGTCACCGTATCGGCCCGCGAGCTGCATCGGGCGCGCGCATAGCGAGACCGTGCAGCCACTATGCAAACATTTCGTTTCCATAATCCGGCAGCATCGCGTATTCTTGTCCAAGTGATTAGGTATCACAGTAAGCCGGTGGCAGTGCAGGGAGCAGAACCCAGCAGGCCGGGGAAACATTGAGAAGAAACAGGACATAGGAGGTTGGCTCTTGGCTCTTCTGGATGATGTCAAAAGCGAGCTGGCCGCAATCGATAACGAATTGCCTGCGGCGAAAAAGGCGCAGGCGACCGCTATGATTCGTTTCGGCGGCGGGCTGCGGCTGGTACAGCGCCAGATCATCGTTCAAGCGCAGTTTGACTCGCTCAAGGCCGCCCAGTGGCTTCAGGACACCATCAGGGATCTGTATGGGCATGAGGCGGTCATGACCCAGGTTTCTCGCTCGACGCCCAACGGCGCCACGGTGCAGCGATACATGATCCACGTGGAGCGCGGCGGTGCAGCGTTGGCATTGCAGACCGGCCTCCTCGATCGGCGCAAGCGTCTGGTGCGTGGACTTCCCGCGGATATCATCAGCGGCAACATCGCTCAGGTGAAGGCCGCATGGCGTGGAGCCTTCCTGGCGCATGGCGCTCTTTCCGACCCGGGCAAAGCCGGCTTCCTTGAAATCATCTGCCCGTCGAACGAGGCCGCCCTCGCGCTTTCGGGCGCCGCACGCAGGCTCGGCATCACGGCGAAGCCCCGACAGCTGCGCAGTTCGGAGCGTATCACGCTCAAGGACCCCGACGCCATCGAGCGCATGCTCATCCTCATGGGCGCCCCGCACTCCGCAAGGGAGTGGACAGGCAAGCGCACCGACGGCGAGGCACGGGGCAAGGCGAACCGTCTGGCGAACTTCGACGACGCCAACATGCGCCGCAGCGCGAAGGCCGCTGCCGAAGCCAGCGAGAAAGTGCGCCGCGCATTCGAGATTCTCGGTGACGACATCCCCGAAAACCTTCGTGCCGCGGGCCAGCTGCGCCTTGAGCACGGGGATGCGAGCCTTGAGGAACTCGGACGTCTCGCCGACCCGCCCATCACCAAGGATGCCATCGCAGGCCGCATCCGCCGTCTGCTGCAGCTCGCCGACAAGACCGCGAAGACCCGCGACCGGGAACAGTCCGGCGCATCCGTCGGACACTGACGGCGTCCCTCTGCTCCTGATAAGCGCCGGAATCAAATCCCGTCATGCACCGCGTCCATGTTCGCTATGGGCGCGGTGTTTTGTTCCGTGCCGCTTGTAATATTCGAATTGGCTAAAACCGGCCATTCCTCGCATATGCGGATAGGAAAGGATACACATGAAGACACTCAAGGATCTCGGAGATCTCAAGGGCAAGCGCGTTCTGATGCGCGCCGATTTCAACGTCCCGCTGGACGGCACCACGATTACCGATGATGGCCGTATCAAGGCCGCGCTGCCGACTATCACGGCGCTTCGCGAAGAAGGCGCCAAGGTCATCCTGATGGCCCACCTCGGCCGTCCGAAGGGCAAGGTCGTCCCTGAGCTGTCTCTGGCCCCGGTCGCCAAGCGTCTGGGCGAGCTGCTCGGCGTCGAGGTCCCGCTGGCCAAGGACACCTACGGCGAGGATGCCCAGGCCAAGGTCGCCGCAATGAACGACGGCGACGTGGTGCTGCTGGAGAACGTTCGCTTCAACCCGGAGGAGACCAGCAAGGATCCCGCCGTGCGCGCCCCGTACGCCAAGAAGATCGCCGCCCTCGGCGAGGTCTTCGTCTCCGACGGCTTCGGCGTGGTCCATCGCGCTCAGGGCTCCGACTACGATGTGGCCGCCGATCTGCCGGCCGCCGCGGGCAAGCTGGTTGAGAAGGAAGTCAAGGCCCTGTCCAAGGCCACCGAGAACCCGGAGCGCCCGTTCACCGTCGTGCTCGGCGGCTCCAAGGTCTCCGACAAGCTCGGCGTGATCGAGAACCTGCTCGAAAAGGCCAACCGCCTGGTCATCGGCGGCGGCATGGTGTTCACCTTCCTCAAGGCCAAGGGCTACGAGGTCGGCACCTCTCTGCTCGAAGAGGACCAGCTCGACAAGGTCAAGGGCTACATCGCTACCGCCGAGAAGAACGGCGTCGAGCTCGTGCTGCCGACCGACGTGGTCGTCAACGCCGGCTTCCCGGCCGGTGACACCCCGGTCGCCCCGGAGGTCGTTGCCGCCGATGCCATCCCGGCCGACAAGATGGGCCTGGACATCGGCCCGGATTCCCAGAAGCTCTTCCACGACAAGATCGTCGACTCCAAGACCGTCGTGTGGAACGGCCCGATGGGCGTGTTCGAGGTTCCCGAGTTCGCCGCCGGCACCAAGGCCGTGGCGCAGGGCCTCGTCGACGCGACCGCGGCCGGCGCATTCACCATCGTCGGTGGTGGCGACTCCGCCTCCGCCGTGCGCAACCTCGGCTTCCCGGAGGACGGCTTCTCGCACATCTCCACCGGTGGCGGCGCCTCCCTTGAGTTCCTTGAGGGCAAGGAGCTGCCGGGGCTGAAGGTCCTCGACTGATCTTCACCCGCAATTCGGCTCCCCGGGCGCTTGACGCCGGGGAGCCGCTCCATACGGAAAGGACATCAATGGCGTCACGCATCCCGCTGCTCGCGGGCAATTGGAAGATGAACCTCGACCATCTTGAGGCCACGTATTTCGTGCAGAAACTCGTATGGCTGCTTCGTGACGCACGCTTCGACTACTCCCGCTGCGAAATAGCCCTGATGCCGTCGTTCACGTCGCTGCGCAGCGTCCAGGTGCTGGTCGAAGCCGACAAGCTCAAGATCCGCTACGGTGCGCAGGCCGTGTCGGTGACCACACAGGGTGCGTTCACCGGCGATGTCTCCGCTGACATGATCGCGCATCTCGGCTGCTCGTACGTCATCGTCGGGCATTCCGAACGCCGCAAGTACCATCCCGAAGACGACGTCAACATCGTCGATCAGGTGCGTGCCGTATTGGCGGCCGGCATGCAGCCGATACTGTGCGTCGGAGAAAGCTTCGAGGAACGCCGCCAAGGCATCGAGCTCGACTTCGCCGTCGGACAGGTGCATGACGTGACCCGTGACCTTTCCGACAAGGAGGCCGCGAAGCTCATCATCGCGTACGAGCCGGTCTGGGCGATCGGCACCGGCATGGTCGCCACTCCGGACACCGCCCAGCAGGCCGCCAAAGCCATCCGCGACGACCTCGGCGAGATGTTCGGCCCCGCCGTCGCCGATACTGTGCGCATCCTATACGGCGGATCGGTGTCGTCCAAGAACGCGACGCATCTGATCGGCGAGCCGGATGTCGACGGATTCCTGATCGGCGGCGCGTCGCTCGACCCCGACGAATTGGCGAAGATCGCCCGGTTGACACTCAAGGCGACACGTCGATAGGGAAACATGCGCATATCCGCACGTTTTTCAATGCCCTGCGCTATGCTATGACACAGTACGTTTAATGGAGGTTTCCCCGTGCATATTCTGAAGATCGTTCTTGAGATCATCGTCGTCATCGCGTCCATCCTGCTGACGCTGCTCATCCTCATGCACAAGGGCAAGGGCGGCGGTTTGTCCGATATGTTCGGCGGTGGCCTGACCCAGAACGCCGGCACGTCTGGTGTCGCGGAAAAGAACCTGAACCGCTGGACCATCTTCATCGCACTGGTCTGGGTCGCCATCATCATCGCCCTCGGTCTGATGACAAAATTCAACTTGGTGTGAGCGCGATTCGCTGAAGCACTGTATGCAGCACGTTGAGCCATGGTCACTTGATCATGGCTCATTTCATTGGGCAACGTTTATCGGATATCGTTTGAGGAGCATCTGACATGGTCACCATGAACAGGAACAAAGTCGTCATCGTCGGCACCGGGCAGGTCGGATCCACCGCGGCGTTCGCCATCGTCACCCATGGTCTGTGCAACGAGCTCGTACTCATCGATCATTCCGCCGGCAAGGCGCTCGGCGAAAGCCATGATCTCGATGACGGCAGCGAATTCCAGGACCGGCATGTCAAGGTGCGCAACGGTGACTACGGTGACTGCAAGGACGCCGACATCGTCGTCATCACCGTCGGACGCAAGCCACCGGCCAACTCAACCCGACTCGACGAACTCGGCTTCACCATCGGACTCGTCGGCGACGTGGTCGACCGGGTCATGGCATCCGGGTTCAACGGCGTCATCGTCATGGTCTCCAACCCGGTCGACGTCATGGCATGGTACGCGTGGAAACGCTCCGGCCTGCCGCGCACCCAGGTGCTGGGCACGGGAACCGCGCTGGACACCTCGCGTCTCAAGACCATCATCGGTGAGGAGACCGGGCTGGACCCGCGCAACGTCGGCGGTTTCGTGATGGGCGAGCACGGCGATTCGCAGTTCACCGCATGGTCGACCGTCTCGCTCGGCGGCAAGCCGTTCACGCGATTCCTGAGCGACAACGCCGACCGATTCTCATCCGTCTCCACGCATGAGATCGAAGAGAAGACCCGTACGCGAGGCAACGAGATTGTCGCGGCGAAGGGCGGCACGAACTTCGGCATCGCCTCGACGGTGGCCGGCATCGTGCAGACCATCCTTTGGGACGAACGCCGCATCGTGCCGGTATCGACCCTGCTCGACGGCGAATACGGCGAACGCGACGTGTTCCTCGGCGTGCCGACCGAGCTGCGTGCCAACGGCGCCAACGAGATTGTCGAGTTGGAACTTGCCGACGACGAGCTCGCCAAGCTGCATCATTCCGCGGAGCTGGTCCGCTCCTACTGCGAAGGGCTGCTGTAGCCGCAGACCGGCACGATTCTTTTTCCCCCTGACAGGCTTTACGGAGAAACGCCATGACCAACCCTGAACAGCGACTCATCGTCACCGACCTCGACGGCACGCTGCTGCATGACGCCCCCACCTTCGAGGAGCGGTTTATCACGCAGCGCAGCATTGACACAGTCAAACGCATGCACGATGCCGGTTACCGGTTCGCGGTGGCGACCGCCCGTCCGGTGAGCACCGGCTTCGAGTACGCGGGTAAGTTGCCGGTCGACGCGTACATTTATCTCAACGGTGCCCTGATTGATTTCGCGCCCGAACGTTCCGATTACGATCTGCTCACCTCGGGGCGGCTCCCCTCCGACGGGCATCTGCTGAAGGTCGGCTTCTCCTCCGCACGGGCCTGCGAGGTGTGCCGGTATCTGCTCGACGAGATACCCGGCCTCAGCCTCGGCGTCGTCATGGATGACGTGCGCTACACGAACTTCGACGTGAGCGTGTACTGGAAGACACAGACTTGGCAATTCACCGATTTCACCGACGTCCCCGACGGTATCGCCGACAAGATCATTATCTTCCCCAAGTCGGAGCAATGGGCACATCTGAAGACGCTGGTTCCGCCCGATTTCGACGTGGCGATCTCCGAAGGCTCGATGTGGATGCTGATGAATCCGCTGGCGAACAAGCGGCAGGCGTTGAAGACGCTGTGCGAACGCATGGACGTGCGGCTCGACGGTACCGTCAGTTTCGGCGATGACCTTATCGACATCGGCATGATGACGACATCGGAAACGGGTGTGGCGGTCGCCAACGCGAACCCCGAGGTCATCAAGATCGCCGACGAGATCTGCCCGCCCAACAACGATGACGGCGTCGCGCAATGGATCGAACGGCATCTGCTGGCATGACGGCGGACAGCTCCGGGCTCGGCACGAAACCGGTCGCGCGGCTCGCCCTGACGATGTCGGTTCCGACCATCGTCGCGCAGGCGGCGAACGCCTCATACACCATCATCGACCGACTATTCATCGGGCATATCCCCGAGGTCGGCGACGCCGCGATGACCGGCGTCGGCATCTGCTTCCCGATCCTGCTGGCCGTCACCGCGTTCGCGTCGCTGATCGGCGCGGGCGGCGCGCCGAGGGCGTCCATCGAACTGGGTCGCGGCAATTTCAAGAAGGCCGAACGCATCCTAGGCACCAGCGCGGCGTTCCTCGTGGCCATCGCCCTGACGCTCACCGTCATCCTGCAGGCGACGAAGGAGCCGGTGCTGCGCGCTTTCGGAGCCAGCGATGCCAACATCGGATATGCGGTCGACTTCATCACCATCTACCTGGTCGGCACGGTGTTCGTGCAGCTCACACTCGGACTCAACAACTTCATCTCCGCGCAGGGCAAGACCACCATCGCGATGACCTCGGTGCTGATCGGCACCGGCACCAGCATCATCCTCGACCCGGTGTTCATCTTCGTGCTCGGCTGGGGCGTAAAGGGCGCGGCCGTCGCGAACGTGATCGCCCAGTTGATCTCATCGGTGTGGATCATCCTGTTCCTCGCCTCCGGGCGCAGCGCCATCCGGTTGAGGCCGTCCAACATCCGCTTCAATCGAGTCATCGTGCCGATCCTGACCCTCGGGTTGGCGCCGTTCATCATGCAGATCACCGAATGCCTCATCAACGTGGTGTTCAACGTCGGGCTGCAACGATACGGCGGTGACGACTATGTCACGTCGATGACCATCATCACCTCGCTCATGCAGGTGGTCAGTGTGCTGACCAACGGTTTCCAGCAGGGCATCCAGCCGATCATCGGGTTCAACTTCGGTGCCCGGCGCATGGATCGCGTGCGGCAGGCCATCCGCGTGGCATTCATCGCGCAGATCACTTCGGCCACGGTGCTGGTGTCGCTTCTTGCCGCATTCCCAAGCGTGTTCGCCGCATGGTTCACGTCGTCGCCGGAAGTCATCGGCATCGTGACCCGCATGATGCCGGTCTTCGTCGCCGGATGGGGCGTGTTCGGCATCCAGATGGGCGCGCAGTGCGCCCTTGTCGGCATGGGGCAGGCCAAGCAGTCCGTGTTCCTGGCGATCTTCCGCAAGATCATCATGCTGGTGCCGCTCGCCCTGACACTGCCTCACTGGATCGGAGTGACCGGCATCTTCCTCGCCGAGCCGATCTCCGACGCGACTTCCGGCATCGTCGCGGGCATCCTGTTCTACGTCACCTACCGTTCGCTGACACGGGGCAGGATCGCGGATGATGCCAAGAACCGGTGAAGGCGGCGCCCGCCGTATTGCCGGCTGCCAATGCTCATTGGGGGGGGGCATGTTCGTGCAATGGTGTCATGGGAAGGAGGCGGGAGCGCCCGGACCGGGCGAGCACCGGCTTGATGTCGAAGGAGACATGATGACGATGCGTTCATATCATCAGACGAGGATGCGGGTTCCGGCAATACTGGCGGTCTTAGCCATGATACTGGTTTTTGCCGGATGCGGCGGTCGGGTCGTTTCCGTGGCCTGTGACGCCGGCGTGCAGTACGGCAATCTCAGCGATGCCGTCGCTGCATCGGATAGTCACCGTTGCCACGATTGACAGGATGAAGCAAGCCGATGGCGACCAACAGGATCTGTATGACATGACGCTGAAATCTGGAAGCGTCTCAAGGGGTCTGTGGAAGGTAGTGATATCACGGTCACCGTCAATCTTGGATGCGAAGGAGCGGGCGCCAAGGACGATTTCATCGCGAAATATGGTGCGGAGACCAAGATCATTGTCCTGCTCGCCAAAACGGACGATGGAGCCTATCAGCTCTCTAATCTGACCCAAGGTATCCGGCGATACGATGACACGGCCTTCAAGGAGTGTCGGACGCCGTAGCGTAGTTTGTGATGACCACCCCAGTCGTCCTACGCGTTCCATCTCCTATCTCGATTTCGAGGGGTTGATTCCGGCGTCCCGGAACATCTATCTGCGTTTCAAGGGGTTGCCTGAATGCGGTACCCGGAGTATATCGGGGTGTTCAGCATTGGAATCATGCGGTTCCCATGGTGTTTATACTCGGGCACCAACCCCTCGAAACGCAGTTAGATGTCTGAGCGAGCCTCAATCAACCCCTCGAAACGAAGATAGCCCTCGAATCAGTCGGTCATCGTTTGAACGACGAATGTGCAGCACTGTCAAGCACGCCGATGAGCAAGCCTGCCAGCGCCGGAATGATCCATCCCAGCTGGAATTGCTGCAGCGGCAGCATGTTCAATATGGCCTCTAGCCATGGCAGGGAGCCGCCGAATACCGTGACGATGCTCGCCAGACATGTGGCGAATGACACGATGGCCACCAGCAGTACCATCCAGAAGTACACGCGCGGAAAATGAGCGGCGAGGATTCGATGGGTCAATGCGAGCGTCACCAACACGATGGCAATCGGATACAATGCGGCGAGCACGGGCACGGACACCTTGATGATCATGCTGAGTCCGGCGTTGGACACCACGAAACTGAACACGGTGAACAGTGCCTGCCATGCGCGATAGCTCACGCGGCGACCGGCGACGGTGGCGAATCGCGTGTGGAAGTATGTGGCGCACGTGCAGATCAGACCCGTGCAGACATTCAGACAGGCGATGACGAACACGATGCCCAAAAATACCATGCCGAACGTGCCGAACAACGAGGCCGTGAGATTGGTGAGTACGGTCGCGCCCGTATCGGCCGTTGGATTGACCGAGGCAATGCTCCCGGACACGACACCCACATAGCCGAGCACCGCATAGATCACGATCAGCAGGATCCCGGTGCCGAGACCGGCGTATGCGGTCTCCCGACGAATAAGCGTGTTGTCGGTGACATGCATGGCGCGGACGTTCGCCGAAATCACGATGCCGAAGTACAAAGCAGCTAGCAGATCCATGGTTTGATAGCCGTCCAGGAAGCCCCGGGACGCCTGATGCACCGCATAATCGCCTGTCGGTTGCGTCGGTGTTACCGCACCATGCGCCAGGCAGGCTATGAACAGCACTGCGATGAACGCCAACAGCAGCGGCCCCATGAACCGTCCCAACACGGCCGACAGTTTCTCGGGATGCTGGGCCAGCAGGAAAGCCACGGCGAAGAACACCAGCGAGTACGCCAGCTGCGTCGTCCAGCCGCCCCATCCAGTGCGGGAGGGCAGGAATGGCGCCACCATCATCTCGTATGACGTGGTCGCCGTGCGTGGGATGGCGAAGCACGGGCCGATGGTGAGCATGATCGCCACGCCGAGCAGCGAGGCGAACGCCGGGGACACACGACGGGCGAGCTCGTCGAAGCCACCCGCGAACGTGACGGCGAGCACGCCGAGAATCGGAAGGCCGACCGCCGAGACGATGAACCCGATGATGGCGGGAACGGTGGCAGCGCCCGCCTGCGCCCCAACGAACGGGGGAAAGATGAGGTTGCCCGCACCGAAGAACATCGAGAAGAACGTGAACGCCATGACGAGGCGTCCGGAGAACGGGAGACGGCGCCGACCGCCGGATTCGGCGGTGTTGATGTCTGTTGGTATGGGAGTCGTTGCCATAACGGTACTGCTTTCTGTTGCGGCGGCTCGGCGCCTGTCTTCTCGGCGCCTGTCTTCTCGGCGCCTGTCTTCTCGGCACCTGTTTCGGACTCGGTTCCCGGCGGTCGGCATGAATCCACCCGCGTCGGGTGGCCCGACCCGTGATAAGCCCATGGCAGCGCAGTTTAACACATTGCTGTGCGTTGGGGAATAGGTCAGTGGCGGGCGGTCGCCCATGCCGCCGTGGAATGCGCGTGCGCGAGCATCATGCCGATCACGGCCAGCAGACAAGCCAGAGCGACCATGAGGATGATGTCCTCATGTCCTTTCGACTGTAGCGCCGCGCCCGTCAGCGCTCCGAGAAACATGGCCAATACGGCGACGGCGCGCCGGCCGAGTTTTGACATCTCATGGCCGTGAGCGGATGTGTCGGCGACGATGCCGGTCACGGTCATCGTCAGCACGGTCGTCGGCAGGTCGGGCACTGCGAGCCGCCGGGCAGTGGAGTTCTGGATGCCCATCGCGGGGGCGATCAGCACGATCAGCATCAGATGATGGACGTCGATGTGGCGGGCGGTGGGGAAGTTGAGGCTCGGCTGCGATGACACCTGTATACTGCCCATGCCCAGAGCCGGTTCCGCGGAATAGTGGTTCAGCAGGTACAGCCCGATCAGCGCGGCGAGGATGAACGCGGCCTGCACGATCGACGAGATCAGCAGATGGCGGGCCCGGTGTTCTCCGAACCGGCGTATGATGCGGCCTCCGATGAACGCGCCGAAGGCGAAGCACACCAATGTCAGCGCCGATGTCCACCAGACGAACCCCTGTGCGTGGGCGAGCGCGAAGCCAAGGAAGACGATGTTGCCGGTGACGTTCGCCACGAACACATGTCCCAAGGCCAAGTAGCTCAGTGCATCGACCAGACCGGCGATGAACGTCATCAGCACCATGGCGGGGGAGAGCAGCCCGTATTCGTCATCCTTGCGGGGAATCAGCGTGCGTCCTGCCTCTGCCAGATGCAAGTTCATGTGGTTGACGGTCCTTCTGTTTGTAGTTTCTGCTTGAGTGATGCGCTGGCGCATGTTCGCGGCGAGAGAAATACCCTTCGGCATGATACACGAAGGGGCGTCATTCACGGCCTTTCCCGGTTTCGACATGGCGTTCGTGTGCGGTCTAGCAGTGTATCACGTGAGAAGCCCCCGGCCGTTATCGGGTCGGGGGCTTCTCACGATTATGTGGTCAGGCGTATGTCACGCTTGACCGGTCGGTCTCAGGCGTTCACGCGGTCGATGCCGGACTGCACGTCGGCCAGCACGGAATCCCAGGACTTGATGAAGGCGGCGACACCGTCGGCCTCCAGCTTGTCGGTGACGTCCTTGAGGTTGATGCCCAGCTCGGCCAGCTTGTCGATGACGGCGTGGGACTCCTCGTAAGTGCCCTCGATGGACGGAGCGCCGTTGCCGTGATCGGCCAGAGCGTTCAGGGTCTTCTCGGGCATCGTGTTGACGATGTGCTTGGCAACAAGCTCGTCGACGTACTTGCAGTCGGAGTAGGCGGCGTTCTTGGTGCCGGTGGAGGCCCACAGCGGACGCTGGACCTTGGCGCCCTTGGCGGCCAGGTCAGCCCAGCGAGGATCGGCGGCGAACTTCTTCTCAAAGAGCTCGTAGGCGAGGCGGGCGTTGGCGACAGCGGCCTTGCCCTCAAGGGCCTTGGCCTCATCGGAGCCGTTGGCTTCAAGCAGCTTGTCGACCGCGGTGTCCACGCGGGAGACGAAGAAGGAGGCGACGGAGCCGATGTGCTTCAGGTCGTGGCCGTTGGCGGCAGCCTGGGCGATGCCCTCGATGTAGGCGTCGATGACCTGCTCGTAGCGCTCCAGCGAGAAGATCAGGGTGACGTTGACGGAGATGCCCTTGGCGAGGGTGGCGGTGATGGCCGGCAGACCTTCCAGGGTCGCCGGGATCTTGATCATCGCGTTCGGGCGGTTGACCTTCTCCCACAGCTCGACGGCCTGCTTCTCGGTGTTCTCGGTGTCGTGGGCCAGACGCGGGTCGACCTCGATGGAGACACGGCCGTCGACGAAGTCGGTGGCCTCGGCGATCTCGCGGAAGATGTCGGTGGCGTTGCGCACATCGGTGGTGGTGAGCTCGCGCACGGCGGTCTCGACGTCGACCTTGCCGAGTTCCTTGAGCTGGGCGTCGTACGGGCCGACCTGGCTCAGGGCCTTCTGGAAGATGGACGGGTTGGTGGTCACACCGACGACGTTCTTGTCCTTGATGAGCTCCTGCAGGGAGCCGGACTCGATACGGGTGCGGGACAGGTCGTCCAGCCAGATCGAGACGCCGTTGTCGGACGTGCGCTGAGTTGCTTCAGTCATATTGTTTTCTCCTTTGATTCCGTAATGGAACAAATCTTCAATGGCGCCCCTCCCGCGAGGGGCTTGTCGGCCGTGCCGACCGGGAGGGAGCCGCCCGCCGCGTATTCGCCTCGGCGGGCGGCTCCCAATGGATCACTTGGCGGCTTCGGCTTCCGCGATGGACGCCTTGGCGGCCTCGACCACGTGCTCGGCGGTGATGCCGAGGTCGATCATGTTCTGCGCGCCATCGCCCTGCAGACCGAACTGCTCGATGGAGACGGGCTTGCCGTAGGAGCCGAGGTACTTGTACCACGGCATCGCCACGCCGGCCTCGACGGACACGCGGGCCTTGACGGAAGCGGGAAGCACGGCTTCCTTGTACTCGGCGTCCTGCTCCTCGAACCATTCCATGGACGGCACGGACACGACGCGAGCCTTGACGCCCTCACCGGCCAGGGTCTTCGCGGCGTCGACGGCCCACTGGACCTCGGAGCCGGAAGCCATGAGGATGACGTCCGGGGTGCCCTCGGTGTCGACCAGGACGTAAGCGCCCTTGCGCACGCCGTCCTTGGCCTTGGCGGCGGTCTCGGCGAGCACCGGGACGCCCTGACGGGTCAGCACCATGGCGCCAGGCAGCGTGTTCTTCTTCTCGAAGAAGTAGCGGTAGGCCTCGGCGGTCTCGAAGGCGTCAGCCGGGCGGATGACCTCAAGCTGCGGGATGGCGCGGAAGGAGGCAAGGTGCTCGACCGGCTGGTGGGTCGGGCCGTCCTCACCGACGGCGACGGAGTCGTGCGTCCACACGTACAGGTTCGGGATCTCCATGAGGGCGGCCAGACGGACGGCGGAGCGCTCGTAGTCGGAGAACATGAAGAAGGTGCCGCCGAACGGACGGGTGTGGGAGCCCAGCAGGATGCCGTTGGTGATGCAGCCCATCGTGAACTCGCGCACGCCGAAGTGCAGCTGACGTCCGAACTCGTTGCAGACCGGCCACTGCTTGGTGGCGCACTCCGCAGGAGCGAAGGTGGCAGCGCCCTTGAGATCGGTCTTGTTGGAGCCGCCGAGGTCGGCGGAGCCGCCCCACAGTTCCGGCATGACGGCCGCGATGGCGTTGAGGACGGAGCCGGAGGCGCCACGGGTGGCGACCTTCTTGCCGACCTCGAAGGTGGCCTCAAGATCATCGAGGGCCTTGTCGAAGCCTTCCGGCAGCTCGCCGGCCTTCAGACGGTCGTACAGGGCGGCCTTGTCCGGGTTGGCCTTGCGCCAGGCGTCGAACTTCTCGTCCCATTCCTTGTGGGCTTCCAGACCGCGCTCGGCGACCTTGCGGGCGTGGGCGAGGGCTTCCTCGTCGACGTGGAAGGACTCTTCGGGGTCGTAGCCGAGCAGCTTCTTGAGGCCGGCGACGGCTTCGGCGCCCAGCTTGGAGCCATGGGAGGACGGGTCGTTGGTCTTGCCCGGGGTCGGCCATGCGATCAGGGAGTGGACCTTGATGAGCTTCGGCTGGTCAGGCGCGGCCTTCTCGGCCTTGGCGATGACATCGGCCAGACCCTCGATGTCCTCCTTGTAGGAGCCGTCGGGCTGGATGAAGCTGAATTCGTCGGTGTACCAGCCGTAGGCCTGGAAGCGCTTGAGCACGTCCTCGGCCAGCACCAGGTTGGTGTCGCCTTCGATCTGGATGCGGTTGGCATCGAAGATTACGGTGATGTTGCCGAGCTTCTGGTTGGCGGCAAGAGCGGCGGCTTCGCCGGAGATGCCTTCCTCGATGTCGCCTTCACCGCAGATGGCCCAGATCTTGTGGTAGAACGGGGACTCTTCCTTCGGGGTCTCCGGGTCGAGCAGGCCGCGCTGGAAGCGCTCGCCGTAGGCGAAGCCGATGGCGGAGGCAAAGCCCTGACCCAGCGGGCCGGTGGTCATTTCGATGCCTGGGGTCAGACCGTACTCGGGGTGGCCCGGGGTGCGGGTGTCCGCGCCGCCGCGGAAGTGCTTGAGGTCGTCCAGAGTGACGCCGTAGCCGGAGAAGTACAGCTGGACGTACTGGGTGAGCGAAGCGTGGCCACCAGAAAGGATGAAGCGATCGCGGCCTTCCCAGTTGGGGTCGTTCGGATCATGCTTGATGAAATGCTGGTAGAGGGTGTAGGCGACGGGCGCCAGGGAGACGGGGGAACCGGGGTGGCCGCTTCCAGCCTTCTCAACCGCGTCGGCCGACAGGACCTTGGCCATGTTGATGGCGCGCTCGTCCAGCTCGGTCTCCTTGAATTCGGTCATGGATGTACTTTCCTTCCAATACTTCGGGCACCACGCATTTCGGCTTATGCCGCGCCATGCATGCCCTCACATTGCAATCCCATACTAACGTTGTGAACAGACTTAGTGGTTCGCTTTTGGCGTGTTTTGGTAGATTATGTTATGTTAGCGCTCACAACTTGTGACTGACTCATGCCGGCGGCTGCGTCATGAAATCATCTGATAACGAACGCGTTAGCACTCAAGGGCAAAGAGTGCTAATACTGGGTACGTCATCGTTCGACCGACCCACTCCGGGAGTGTCGGGCGTGTCGTGAATACGGGAAAGCCGTGAAGGCGTGAATGCCGGGGAAGAACAGGAGGAGACATGGCGCAACCACGACGCATGGTGGTGCTTCGCGCCATCGTGGAGGATTACATTCGATCCCAGGAGCCGATAGGATCGGCCGCTCTGACGAAGAAGCACGACCTCGGCGTCAGCTCGGCGACCATCCGCAACGACATGGCGTCCCTCGAGGAAGAGGGGTATCTCATCCAGCCCCACACGTCCTCGGGCCGCATCCCGACGGAGAAGGGCTACCGGTACTTCGTGGACCGCCTGTCCACCGTCGTCCCCCTCTCCGACGCGCAGCGCAAGGGAATCGCGGCGTTCCTGTCCGGATCCGTCAGCCTGCAGGACACGTTGCAGCGCGCGGCCAGACTGCTTTCCCACATAACCGGTCAGGTGGCCGTGGTCGCCTCCCCGTCCCCGGCCAAGGCGAAGGTGCTGCGCGTGCAGATCGTCCCCGTCTCATCCACGTTGCTGCTGATCGTGGTCATCACCGACGCCGGCAACGTCGCACAGCATACGCTCGCCCTGTCGCCCCAGCCGACGGATATCACGCTCGCCGACGTGGGATCCGTCGTGAACGGAGCCTGCCTCGGGCTCACCTTCGCGCAGGCTGCCGAACGGGTCCGTTCCCTCAAGTCGTCGCGGCGGGAATCCGTTGCGCTGCTTGAAGGGCTGGCGCAGGTGTTCGAGGCGATGGGAGACAACGAAAGGTCCAGTGAACTGTATATGGCCGGCGCGTCGCACCTGGCCCATCGGCGTGACATCGCCGACATGGCGCCGCTGTTCGACGCGCTGGAGGAGCAGATCGTGCTGATGAAACTCATGAGCGCGCTTTCGGAGGACACCGACGCCTATGGGGTCGGTGTAGCCATTGGTTCGGAGACGCACACGCCGGAATTGCTGCATGCTTCGGTGGTCACCAGCGGCTACGGAAACTCGCCGGCATCCCGGACGGAACCGGCGGAATCGGACGCGGGACATGAAGACGGCGGTGGATCCGCGCTTGGCGGCGCGGCGCATGCCAATACGGCTCAGACCGGCATGGCGAGGGAGCTCCGCATAACGGATGACGCCGACGCGGAGCCCGGCAAAATGGACGATGGCGATAGCGTCGCGATGCCATCTCTCGACGGCGGGTCGGGCGGGTCGGGCGAATCCAGCGGGCCGGTGGCCTTCGTCGGCTCCATCGGACCGACGCACATGGACTATGCCGCGACCATAGCCGCCGTACGTGCCGTGGCCCGGTACCTGACCCGTGCGATATCGTCGTACGATGACGGCGACGGCAACTGACTGAGCCTTATGGCACAATAGCTCCCCGAACACCAACAAGAAAGAACGAGCAGTGGCAGATTACTACGAGGTGCTGGGCGTCGACAAGTCGGCCAGCGACGATGAGATCAAAAAAGCGTATCGCAAGATGAGCCGCAAGTATCATCCCGATATCGCCGGCCCCGAATACGAAGACAAGTTCAAGGAAGTGAACAACGCCTACGCGGTGCTCTCCGACCCCGACAAGCGCCGCATGTACGATTCCGGCGTGGACCCCAACGACCCCAATGCGGGCGGATTCGGCGGCGCATCGGGATTCGGCATGGGTGACATGTCCGACATCTTCGGCCAGTTCTTCGGAGGAGCGTTCAGCGGCGGCTCGCAGGGCCCCGTTCCCCGCACCCAGCCGGGTCGCGACGCGCTGGCGAGCGCCACCATCGATCTTAAGACGGCGGTCTTCGGCGGCACCACGCACATCAAGATCAATACTTTCGGTCTGTGCCAGCAGTGCGGGGGCTCGGGCACCGCCAACGGTTCTCAGCCCACCACCTGCCCGGACTGCCACGGCCAGGGGTTCCGGCAGAAGGTCGTGCGCACGATGCTCGGCCAGATGATGACCTCCGCGCCCTGCGAGCGGTGCGAGGGACACGGAACAGTGATCTCCGACCCCTGCCCGTCCTGCATGGGGCACGGCCGCGTCCGGACATCGCGCGAGGTGGGGATCTCGGTTCCCGCTGGCATCGCGGACGAATCGCGCATACGCCTCGCCCATCAGGGCGAGGTCGGTGAAGGCGGCGGCGCGGCCGGCGACTTGTACGTCGACGTGCGCATCAAGGCCGACAAGCGCTTCACCCGCAGCGGCGACGACCTGCATTGCTGGATTCAGGTGCCGATGAGCTGGGCCGCATTGGGTCACGACATGGAGATCGACACCTTCGACGGCAAGCAGAAGGTGACCGTGCCGGCCGGATGCCAGCCCGAGGAGACGATTGTCCTGAAGAACCTGGGCGTCACCAAGCTGCGCCAATCCGGCGAGCGCGGCGATCTCGTCGCCCATGTCAACGTGCACATCCCGACCAAGCTGACCGACTCGGAGCGTTCGCTCATCGAGCAGTTCGCGGCCAGCCACGACGCCTCGGCGTCGCACATCGCGCAGAGCTCGCGCCCCGCCACCGGCAGCCAGCGCAAAGGGTTTTTCAGTAAGTTGAAGGACGCGCTGAGCTGAATTCGGCTATGCCCGTCCATGCTCGGCAGCGCTCGTCATTCGCGCCGATCAGCGGCTTCGGCATTGAAAAGGGCTTTCAGCCACTCTGGTCTGAAAGCCCTTTCCCGTACATATGCCTCTTGTTGCGGGCTCCTGCTACTTGAGCAGCGAACGGCACATGGAACGGTATTCGCTGATGTACCCGCCGCCGAAGAACACGCAGTGCCCGGCGATCGGATACAGTTGCCACAGCGTCGTGCGCTCCTGCCATCCGGCCTTCAGCGGATGCACGCTCTGGTAACCGTCCATGATCTCGGTCAGATAGCTCATGCCGAACAGGTACAGCATCGCGAGATCCTCCTCGCGGTGACCGCCGTGTGCGGCCGGGTCGATCAGCACGGCTTCGCACGAGCCTCGGTCGTCGGCCCACATCACGTTGCCGCTCCACAGATCACCGTGCACTCGTGCCGGCTTGTCCTGCGCCGCACGCCCCAGAAGGTCGGGCATCGCGTCGATGACGCGGTTCGTCAGGTCCATGTCGGCCTGGGTCAGCTCTCCGCGACGCATGCCCAGTTCGACCATCGGGACCAGCCGCCCCTGCGCGAAATAGGTGATCGGGTCATCCCACGCGCCGGTCGCCATCGGCACCGGATCCTGCAGCGGCCCGAAATAGCAGGTGCCGTCATATCCGGCCGGAGCCGAGCCGAAGTGGTCCGTCCCCGCGTCATGCATCCGCGCCAGGGCCGCGCCGAAATCGTGGGCCGCCTTGGCCGTGGGGGAGCGGGGGGATACGCGTTCGATGTCGAGAAAATCCTTGCCCCATTCGTAGACGTCCACCACGCGGGGGCCGCCCTGCGCCTGCGCCTCACCGAGCCATTGCAGGCCGCGGCCCTCGCACTCGAAAAAGCCCTGCGGCGCCCACATCCTTGACTTGCGGTATCGTGCCATAATTCCTCCCCGTGACGTCCCGACTATCCACCCCTCATTGTGGGTTTTCTGTACGACAATACGATGTTTGGCACGTTCTTAGGGGACGTTGAGTACCCTTGTCCACGGTAAAGGACGGACAATCATTCAAGAGGGATCATGAATTTCTTCCAAGCGATCATTCTGGGAATCGTGCAGGCGCTCACCGAGTATCTTCCGGTGTCGTCCAGCGCGCATATCCGCATCATCGGAGATCTGATGCTGGGCGCGGATCCCGGCGCGGCGTTCACCTCCATCATCCAGATCGGCACCGAGCTCGCGGTGATCCTGTATTTCCGTCGTGACATCATCAACATCCTGTCGCACTGGTTCGGATGCCTGTTCGGCAAGAACGGCCCGGACTGGCGTGCGCGCATGGGTCGCGGCGACAAGTACGCGACGCTCGGATGGAACGTCATCGTCGGCTCGATTCCGATCATCATCCTCGGCTTCACGCTGCAGAACATCATCGAGACGTCGCTGCGCAACCTGTGGATCACCGTTACCGTGCTGTTCCTGTTCGGTCTGCTGCTGTGGATCGTGGACGCCCGCTCCCGGCAGATCAAGACCATGGACGACATGAACTATCGCGACGCCTTCCTGTTCGGCCTCGGCCAGTCGATGGCGCTCATCCCCGGCGTGTCCCGCTCCGGCGGCACCATCACCGTCGGCCGTGCGCTGGGATACACGCGCGAATCGGCCGTGCGCCTGAGCTTCCTCATGGCCATCCCCGCGGTGTTCGGCTCCGGCCTGCTCGAAGCGGTCAAGGCCGTGAAGAACGCCGGGACCGATCGCATGTTCCCCGGCTGGATTCCGACCATCATCGCGATGATCATCAGCTTCCTGCTCGGCTACATCGTCATCATCGGGTTCCTGAAGTTCGTCTCCACGTTCTCGTACAAGGCGTTCTCCATCTATCGCATCGGCCTGTCGGTGATCGTCGCGCTGCTGCTGCTGTTCGGCGCCCTGAAGCCGTATGAGCCGGTGAAGGCCGCCAGCGCGGCCAGCGTCGTCAATCCGGTCAGCATCGTCACCGTGGAGCAATCCGCAGCCGCGGCCAGATGACGGCGGCAGGGTGACGTTGCAGTCATCGCTGTAACGTCACGAAACACGCTTGGATGGCGTCCGGTTCGCGGCTTCGCGGAACGGACGCCATTTGCGTTGACGTGAGATTATGCGGCCCGCGTCACTTGCCGCGACTGCGCAGGAAGGCCTCCGCCTCGCGCACCAGCTGTTCCGCGGCCGGAGCGCCGAAGCGCGCCACCTGATCGGCTTTCTCCTGCATGTCGTAATCATGCTCAAGGTGTTTCACGTATTGGGCGAGGTCGTCGTTGCAGCGCGTCAGCACCGAAGCCTGCGCCTTCCACTGTTCGGCCTTGCCGGCGAGGTCGCCCGGATCCAGCTCGACGCCGATGCGGTCGGACAATGCCGCGAGCATTTGCATGGTGGCCTGCGCGCATTCGTCGCTGCCGAGGTATTGCGGGACGGACACCCACATCGATGTGGTCGAGAATCCCTCCTCGCATGCCATGCAATCCAGCACGGTCGGGATGCCGACAGGGCCGCTGTATTCCCGGTCCATGTCGCACTGACACTGCTGGTCGCTGATGTCGAGCGGCAGCGCGCGCGTGTGCGGGCAGTCGGCGAACATGGCGCCCATGGTCACGATATGGCGGACGTCAAGCTCCTCGGCGATGCGCATGCTTTGACGGCAGTAGTCGTTCCAACGGTAGTTGGGCTCGGGCGCGATCTGCGATACAGGGTCGTCGAGGGCGCCACGTCGATGGCGTAGAACGTCGTCTGCGGCCATAGGATCCGGCGCCGGCCCGTCACCTTGCACAGCATCGGGCGCGCGACCTGGTAGTCGTAGTACCCATCGCAGCGGACGTGGCGGATCTCGCGTGAATCGTAGCGCGACACGAGATGCCGGATGACGTTGGTGGCTGCCTGGCATGCGTCGTTCCAGCCTTCGAATGCGGCGATCATCACCGGTTCATGCGCTTTCGCTTCTTCACTCATATCAACCAATGTAACGGTTCCTCGCAGTTGGTGCAGGCGGCTTATGCCATCAGAGAATCGCGGTATAGCAAGGCCTGTGGGTGATCGGTCGCAGGCCGTGACATCGCGCGACACGCCGGATTTGGCAAATCCCATGGTTGTCACTATAGTTGCTATCTGTTGCTTGACGGCATGACGCTGGTCAAGGAAACGCGGACATAGCTTAGTTGGTAAAGCGCAACCTTGCCAAGGTTGAGACCGCGGGTTCGAGTCCCGTTGTCCGCTCTAAGGTCCGAAGAGTTGACGACCTTTGCGGTGGGTTAGCCAAGCGGTTAGGCAGCGGCCTGCAAAGCCGTATAGACGAGTTCGACTCTCGTACCCACCTCTC
>ONZS01000356.1_pt1 | contig 46191 bp, 50 predicted proteins | sample 1670921 | NCBI WGS metagenome assembly ONZS01 (sample SAMN06348104, study PRJEB24527) | human gut metagenome | biome: human gut; feature: ankylosing spondylitis patient; material: feces | host: Homo sapiens | place: China | collected 2015-10 | reverse complement strand
GGCATGTTCGGGACTTACACCCGTTAGAGCGCGCCCATGGCGCGCAAACAAAAAGCAGTAAATTCCACCATTCTGGAACTTACTGCTTTCCTTTTCCTGTTTATTTTTCAAACTTTTCTATGATGCATGTATGTTGCTTGGAATCTTTCGCATAATTAATTCCAACAAGTATCAGATTTCCATGATAATCTTTCAATCCATGCTTTCATATATTGATTTAAAACTTCCTTATTCGGAATCGAAACCGTTTTATCCATCCAATGATAACTCAGATATCCCAAATAAACAAGAAACAGAATCTTTTCTCTCAATGAAAAAACAGCCCTTGCGGACTGTTTTTTCGAGGAGTTTAGTTATGAAAATGTTAATCTATATAAAGGAAAATTGGCATTTTTAGTAAGCACCATTCTGAATGCTTACATCAACAAGTGCTTGTCTGTTGTTCTCTTGTTGATAATAGTAATATACAAAATAAATGTGTACGAATTATGTCGGTTTTCGAAAACATTTCTAAAATTCCAAATAAATTATTTTATAATTCGTTAATATTTTATTTGTTTCTGTTTAGATTTTTTTGTATGATCATAGTCTGCCCGGTATTTTTCCTTTTATACATAACACTTCCATTTTTTATTTATCACATCTGCCTCTGCTCCAGCAGATATTTGCTCAGTCCGATCATTTTCTGATCTTCTGTGCTGTTATAAAACTGCACAGTTCCCGGTGTCACAGCATCCGAAACCAGACTATACTCTTTTAATTTATGAAGTGTCTCTCTGGCAGTTCCTGCACCACCGTCAAAAACCGCTACCCCGGAGCCGAGTACTTTCCGAATCGTCTTACGCACCAGTGGATAATGCGTGCAGCCAAGAACAACTGCATCCACTTTTCTTTCCTGGTACGGTGCAAACAGATTTTTTAAGAAATGTTCCAGTGCTTCCCCGGAAAGTTCTCCGCGCTCTACGAATTCCACAAGCCCCGGACATGGCAGTGATATGATCTCCGCCTGATTCTGAAATTTCTGCATAAGGTTATGGAACTTTTTTTCCCGCAATGTCATAGGCGTTGCCATGACAAGCACCCTTGAATTTTCTTTTACAGACACTGCCGGTTTTAATGCCGGCTCAATTCCGATGACCGGGATCTCTTTCTGGTATCTTTCCCTTAAAATGTGAATCGCTGCGCTTGTCGCCGTGTTGCATGCGACAACCAGTGCTTTTACATTCCGCGACCTTAAGTACTCTGCATCTGCCAGTGTGAGTTTCCGCACTTCCTCTAAGGTCTTTGTTCCATAGGGCGCATTTTTTGAATCCCCATAAAATATAAAATTTTCATTTGGCATCAATGCCACCAATTCCCGAAGTACGCTGATTCCACCAACACCGGAATCAAATACTCCAATTGGTCTCTGCATTTCGTCCATATTACGATTTCCCGCTTTCTTTTCTTCTATTTTGCAAACACCGCGATCTGTTCTTTCCTCGTACTGATTACTATTCCAACAAGGCACCTGCTCGAAATCTGCTTTTTACTTACCTGCTTCAGTTGTGCCTATTACCTATGATAACATTCATTCTGTCCACACAGCCCTGCTTCCCTTATCTGTGCGGCTGACGACGAGTTTACGGTCAATCTGTTCTTTCAGTTCCGTCACATGGGAGATGATGCCCACCATGCGGCTGTCACCGGCAAGTTCCCCAAGCACTTCGATTGCCTGCTGTCTCGACTGCGCATCCAGAGAGCCAAATCCCTCATCAATAAACATCATATCCGGGTGAATTGCCCCGGCGCTCCGCTCCACGATATCGGACAATCCAAGTGCCATCGCAAGTGCTGCCAGAAAAGATTCCCCGCCGGACAGTGTTTTCACATCGCGCTCGCTATCCGTCACAAGACTGTAAACAGAAAGATCCAGTCCCTCGTTTGTCTTTCTTCCCGTATTCGCCTCTTCCTTTAACTTAAGGATAAACTGATGATTGCTCATCGTCAAGAGCCGCTTGTTCGCTTCATGGATGATCTGTTTAAAATACTGCCTCTGGATATAAGTTTCAAAATCGATTTTTGCAGAACCGGAAAGTCTTCCGTTCGCTGTCTTAGACAGACTTTTGATGACCTGATCTTCGCTCTCCATTTTTTTTCCCTTTTCCAGATAGACGGCACAATTCTGCAGCACTGCCCTGTCATTTTCATATGCTGTGTGCAGCTCCATATACGTTTTTTCCGCCTCTTTTAATGCCTGTTTTTCTACTTTCAGCCGCTCATTTAATTCTGTCGTATCAGTATATGTTTTTCCGCTGACCTGTTTCTCCAAAAGTTTCTGCTCACTCTGCTGTCTTAAGCACTGAGACTCATACTCTTTCTCTTCCCGCTCCAGTTTTGATCTGCTCCGCTCCGGCAGGATCGCAAGGTGATATGTTTCTTCAGAAACAAACCCGGATTTTTCCAAAAGTTTTGCATATTCTTTTTCCGTTTTTACTGCAAGCTTTTTTGCTGTTTTCTGATTTTCTTCCTCTGCGAGTTTCTGTCCTTTTAACGTGTTCATCGCTTCTGCCAGCTCCGACACTTTTTGCCGTTTCTTCGCTATCTCCTGCTCTGCCGCCTCCAATGCTTTCTGCATTGCGGCATACTGTTTTTTTGCTTCGGCAAGAGATGGATACACAAGCTTCTCACGGATCTGTTCGGCTATTTTCTGCAGACTGACATAGTTTTGCTCTGCTTCTTTTCTCTGCTGTTTTGCAATCGTCTGTGCCAGTACAAAATCAGCTTCCTCTTTCTCGACTGCCTGCGCAAGCTTCTGCTTTTCTGTTTTCTCTGCCTCAAAAGCAGCATACGCCAGATCGCGCTTTTCTTCTGCTGCAGCCCTTGTCTTTTTTGCCTGCTCCACTTCCAGTTCTGTCACCGCATGGTCAGAAAGCTTCGCCGGATCCGGATGGACCGTTGAACCGCAGACCGGGCATGGACAGCCCGCGCTCAGATTTTCTGCCAGGATCCCCGCCTGCTCTTTTAAAAAGGCTTCATACATATGTTCATAATGCTTTGCCGACTCCGAAGCGCTGAGAGATGTCTGCTCCCAGTTTTTCTTCGTTTGCTCCACGACCTGCTCCTGCCGCTTCTGCTGTTCTTTTAATGCAGCAATCCCAGCCTTTTTCTTATGGAATGACTCCTCTGATATTTTCCCGAGGTCTTCCCACACCTTTTTGGCCTGCTGCTCCTCTGACCTTGCATTCTGCAGTGCCTCATAAGACGGGAATGACTGCTCTAACGCAAGCATTTTTTTCTGGATGTCTGCCGCTTCTCTTTTCTGTTCTGCCTCTACCTCCTGCAACTGTGTCTTTAATGATTCGAACATCTCCTGATCGTTTGCCAGTGTTTCTGTCATTTTTGCGATCGCCTGTGCCGACTGCTCCACTTCCTGCTGCTGTCTGAGATTCTGCTGCTCTGCCACAAGCACTTTATCTGCTTTCCGTGCATTTTCGATCTGCTGTCTGCGCTCTTTCGATTCCGCCTGCCTTGCTTCCAGCTCTTTTCCAGTCTGCCTGATTTTTTCCAGGGAACGAAAAAGTTTGTTGATCTCCTCATACTTTGTAATCTTTTTATTCAGTTCCTCCACATTTGCCCTGCGGAGATTCTGCTCTTTTAACGCATCCTTTAATCGTTCCCGCAAACGCTCCACAAGTTCATCCAGCGGTAATTCTTCACTTTCAGGAAGCGGAATGATCCTGCTTTTCTCCTGCTCAAATGCCCGGTCGTTCTCCTGTATGCGCTCATCCATCTCCATGGATTTTCTTCTGAGATTTTCCTGGATCTTCCAATAGATGTCCGTCCTGAATAATTTGGAAAAGATCATTTTCCGCTCGTCCGACTTTGTATACAAAAGCTTTAAAAAATCTCCCTGTGCGATCATCACGATCTGTGAAAACTGGTCTGCGGTAAGCCCCAGTATTTCAATAATTTTTGCATCGGTAGCATTTTTCTTTTCCGGGAAAACAGTTCCATCCGGCAGGGTGAGTTCGACACTGTGTGGTACTTTCTGCTCCCTGATTTTGCCGTTTTTCAGTGTTTTCGTAATCTTATAGTCCGGGTTTCTGCGCACGCGGTATGTCTGTCCCCGGTATAAAAATTCCAGTTCCACATAGGTTTCCGTCTCCGGTCTGGCATACTGGCTGCGCATCATGTTTCCGTTTCGCTCACCGCCGCTGGTCTGATTGTAAAGTGCGTAAGTAATCGCATCAAAAATGGTCGTTTTTCCTGCCCCGGTATCTCCGGTGATCAGAAAAATCCCCTGCTGCTGCCCGGTAAAATCAATGACATTTTTTCCCGCATACGAACCAAATGCCGACATGGTAAGCTTCAAAGGCTTCATTCTGCCACCTCCTTTTCCCCGTTTATCACAGTGCGTATCACATTGTCCTCATCCTCCGTCATCGCCCTTCCGTTCATCTCCTGAAAAAAGGTCACAAACGCATCATACGGATCGAGGCTCTCCACTTCCTCTTCCGAAAACTCCAGAATCTTCCTTGTCCGCTCATTGTCTATTTTTATCTCCAGAATATGGTCATAGACCTGTTCTAACTTTTCTTTCGGCTGGTACGCTTCCACCTCATCCGTCAATGTAATGCTCACATAATCGTGACAGTTGTCCTCTGCCGCTGCATTTAAAATCTCATCCAGATGCCCGATCATTTTGCGCACCCTGCGCATCGGCATAAGGGGCAGTTCTGTGATATGCGGCTCGCTTCCTTTTTCCAAAAGTTCCACCATCGTCACGGTCTTTTCATCGCCTGCCTCGCTCACGGAATACTGTAACGGTGTTCCACAGTAACGGTTCTGCACACGCCCTATTTTCTGTTTTCTGTGAATGTGTCCAAGTGCTGCATAATCAAACGGTTCCAACACCGCTGTATCCACATTTTCAATCCCTCCAACCATGCGGATCTCGGAGTCTGACGTCTCCGGCTCCCTGCCCGCAGCAGTATAAAACTGATGGCTTACGAGGATATTGCGCTTTGCAGTGTCGATATTCTCCCGCTCTATGACAAGCCGGACAGCCTCATTATAAGTCGTGATATCGCTATCGTTCAGATTTCTCACATAGGAAGGCTTCACAAAAGGAAGCAGATAAATGCATACCTCGCCGTATGCATCAAAAAAACTCACTTTTCTGATGGTCTCCTCCCGGGTAAGCGGCGGCATTCCTGCGATCATTACCCTGTGTTTTGCCAATATGTCACTCGCAAAATCAATCCGTTTCGCACTGTCGTGATTCCCTGCAATGATGCAGACTGTCACTTCCGGCTCCAGATCGTTCAGTGCTGTCAGAAACTCATCAAACACTGACACTGCCTCCGCAGACGGCACCGGCGTATCATAGATATCCCCTGCAATGAGAACCGCATCCGGCTTCTCGCGTTCTGCCAACGCCACGATTTTCCCTAATATATCCCGCTGTTCTGCGATCATATTGTAATGATGCAGCTGCTTTCCAATATGCAGATCCGACAAATGAAAGAATTTCATGTTCCTCTCCTTTTGCTCTAAGCTGACGTTTCCTATTACAGAAAAAGCCACAACAGACAACTGTTTCCATTGTCTGCCATGGCAGTCTGTTATTTCAAAAATCCGTTGATGATCTGTTCCTCGGCTTCTTTTTCCGTAAGTCCAAGTGTCATAAGTTTGATCAGCTGCTCGCCTGCAATTTTACCGATAGCTGCCTCATGAATGAGGTTTGCGTCAATATTATTGGCGGTAAGCTGTGGGCTTGCTGTCACGCATCCATGATCCATAATGATCGCATCGCACTCACTGTGACCTGCACAGGCTGCGTTTCCGTTCATAATAGAGAAGAATTCCTGTCGGGATTCTCCCTTTGCCACCGAACGTGACACCAGATTACAGCTGCAGTCTTTTCCGTTCATATCGATTGCAAAATCTGTCTTGGCATACTGTTTTCCGTGTGTCATGATCTTCTCATGCACTTCTAAGGAAGCTCCGTCTGCAAGATCTCCTTTGGTGATACGGATCGTGGAGTCGATTCCCTTGATCTGGGTTGTCTCCATCTCCATATGTGCGCCCTCTTTTAAATGCACGATGGTCTGTGGATTCATGATATTCTCACCATTTCCATCTCCCTCACCGTAGTGGCGCTCAATGTATTTTACTTTTGCATTTTTCTCCAGATAAAATGTGTGGATCCCCTCATGCTTGGAAGTGTCCACGCCACAGTTGTGGATTCCGCATCCCGCAACGATCGTGACATCTGCGCCCTCCCCAATGTAAAAATCATTGTATACACATTCCTGCAATCCGCTCTCGCTCAAAACGACCGGAATATGAACGCTCTCATTGACCGTTCCCGGTTTGATAATGATGTCAATTCCGTCCTTGTCCTCTTTTGTGACAATATCAATATTGGCGGTGGTGTTTCGTGCAGCCTTTTTTCCATTAGCACGGATATTATAGGCACCTTCCGGAACCTCATGAAGTCCCGCCACCTGTTCTAATAAATTTTTCTGTACTAAATCCATGTTTCTTCCTCATTCTCCTGCTGCTGTTTTCTGTCGATCATCATCCTTTCAGCAGCTCTCTCACTACAAATCTGTTCTGCCAGTGCGGCTATGCTTTATCGATCAACGTCTGGCAGGTCTGTGCCGTATTCAGAAGTTCCGGAAGCACTTCCGCTTTGGTTCCGGTCTTGCGCACCTGTCCGTCTGCAATGACGATGATCTTGTCCGCAATGTCAAGGATCCGTTCCTGATGGGATATGATCAGAATCGTTCCGTTGATCTCATCTCTCATTTTTTCAAATACTTTGATCAGGCTGTTAAAACTCCAGAGGTCGATCCCTGCCTCCGGCTCATCAAAAATAGAAAGCTTCGTTCCCCTTGCAGTGATCATTGCGATCTCGATCCTTTTCAGCTCACCGCCGGAAAGACTTCCGTTGATCTCACGGTCAATGTATTCTCTCGCACACAGACCTACCTCCGATAAAATATCGCAGATCTCATTCACACTCATCTCTTTGCCTGCAGCGATCGTGATGAGGTCTTTTACGGTCAGCCCTTTAAAATGAACCGGCTGCTGGAATGCAAAACTGATTCCTTTTCTGGCGCGCTCCGTAATGTTTAAACCGGTGATATCCTCTCCATCTAAAAGAATCTGACCACTTGTCGGACGGATGATTCCTGCGATCATCTTGGCAAGTGTGGATTTTCCACCGCCGTTTGGTCCTGTAATCGCCACAAAATGATCGTCAATGGTGACACTGACATTTTTCAAAATCTCTTTATTCTCGTTGTTATCATCTACTTCATAGGTGATATTTCTTAACTCTAACATAAATCCTCCACTGTGCAGCCGATAAGCCACAGTATTTTTTGCAATTGCGATCCTGTTACTTTATAACGCTTCTTGGATACTTTACCATGATGGCATTTAACATGTCCTCATCCGGCTCAAACTCATATCTTGTGATACCGTTTTCGCCCTTGCAGACTGCCTCATAAAGTTTTGCACCTGCATTGCCGGACGCAATGTTTTTCACTGTAACCGATCTGTCATTCTCATACTTGTAAATGCTGCGGTCACCCTTCGGGGCAATGGTCAGCACATCATCCATACTAAGATAGGCAATTTTCTTTCTCTTTGCTTTATTCCTGATCTTCGCAAATCTCAGGTCGCCATCATAATATGTATACTCATACTCCACTTCACTGCGAAATGCAAACAGATACCAGATCACACCAAAGATGATCGTCGGCACCAGAAACATAACCGGTGATACAAACATACTAAGTACTAAACAAAGACAGGTTAAAACAAAAAATGCGATCATTCCTGCCTTATGTCCACCTGTTGTTTTTTTCGGAACAATAACTAATTTTTCCTGCATAATCATTTCCTCCAAACAAAATTTCGTAATGATAATTATATACGCTTTTTTCCCTCTGTACAACTTCTTTTTTATCATGTAAAATAAGATAATAGAAATTTTCGTATTTTTTCGTTCAGGAGGAAAAAAAGAATGATCACATATCAGTATACCCAGAAAGACTGGACAACATTCAAAGAAGGGATCAAACGTGAGTGGGCAGTCACCAATGGCATTGGCGGATACGCAGGAAGCTCGATGATCGGCGCACACAGCCGTACACACCAGGGGTACCTGATTGCCAGCCTCCATGCACCAATTGAGCGCTATCTCGTTTTTTCCAAGATCAACGAAACAGCCACTGTCGGAACCAGCACGGTTTCCTTTGAGACTTCCCAGCACTGTGCTTCCGGAAAAACGGTTTACACAGAGGGACAGAAGTTTCTCACTTCCTTTATCTATGACGGAAGCGTGCACTACACCTATGAGACAGACAATTTTTCTTTTGAAAAGCACATCACATTAAAAAGGAACGCCAATGTCTGCGCAGTCGCCTATGAACTGACCGCCGGGGACAGCGACTGTACCTTTACGCTCACACCGCTTTTCAACTACCGCGAGCACAGTGAGAGCAGCACCCCGGACACTTTAAAATTTGAGACATTTACAGAAGACAGGACATTTTATCTTGTTCCGGAAAAAAATAAAGATATTGCCATTCGTTTTCAGACAAGTGAAGGAACTTTTTCCGAACGCGAAACTGTTTATGACATCGACATGCAGTTACAGATTGAAGTGGATCTTGAGACAGATGGGCTTGACTGCCATTACTGTCCGGTTGACCTGTCCATTGCAGTTCCTGCCAACACAACCAAAAAAGTTTCCATCCTGTGCAGTATCGGTGACGTGAACGAGCGTCCTGCCCCTGTGTCTGGTACGGAAGCATTTTCCATTTTAGAGGAAAATGCCCGCTGCCATGCAGAACTTTTTGAAAAAGCCGGATACCACGACTCGTTTGCCAACCAGCTGGTGCTTGCCAGCGACCAGTTTCTGACTTACCGCGAGTCCACGAAAATGATGACCGTTCTCGCCGGACTTCCGTGGTTTACTGACTGGGGCAGAGACACAATGATCGCCTTTACCGGTCTGACGCTCTGCACGAAACGTTTCAAAGAAGCTGAGGAGATCCTTCTGACATTTGCCAGATATATCCGCCACGGAATTGTGCCGAATATGTTCCCGGACGACAATATGCCGCCGCTCTATAACACGGTGGACGCCTCTCTCTGGTACTTTTATGCGGTCTATCAGTACCTTCATTATAACCCGGCTGCCGAGGCGGAAGCTTTTGTAAAAGAACAGATTTTCCCTCATTTAAAAGAGATCATCTCCGCCTATGAAAAAGGAACGGATTTCAGCATTTATATGGAAGACGACGGGCTGATCCACGCCGGAAGCGGACTTGACCAGATCACCTGGATGGATGTCCGCGTTGGTGACTGGGTAGCAACACCGCGCCACGGAAAACCGGTGGAGATCAACGCGCTGTGGTATAACGCTTTACGGATCATGGAATCACTCTGCGAAAAATTTGACGAAGATGCTTCTGCCTACCGCACACGCGCCGAACAGGTAAAAGAATCCTTCAATGCCAAGTTCTGGGATTCCGCCAACCAGTGTCTGTTTGATGTTGTGGATGGTGACGAGCCGGACGACCATATCCGTCCAAACCAGGTTTACGCCGTATCCCTTCCATTTTCCCTGCTCCCGGAGGAACAGGAAAAAGCAGTTGTCGCACTTGTGGAAAAAGAGTTGTTTGTCGGCTGTGGACTTCGCTCCCTCGCACCGGATCATCCGGACTACCATGGCATTTACTGCGGTGCTCTTGCAAAGAGGGACGCCGCTTACCATCAGGGAACTGCCTGGGGCTTTTTGCTCGGTGGATTTTTCAGTGCCTATATGAAAGTGAACCACCACTCCTCCTCTGCTGCCGCAAATGCCGTCCGCATGTTAGAGCCTGTGAGAAAACATCTGACGGATTCCGGCTGTATCGGTTCCATCTCTGAAATCTTTGACGGGGATGCACCACACAATCCCCGCGGCTGTTATGCCCAGGCCTGGAGTGTTGGGGAGGTACTGCGCTGCTACTGCGAAGATATTCTTCCTTATTTATAATTTTCATTTTTTGCTTGACAACAAAGGTTCCTTCCTTTAAAATAATCTTTGTTGTGAGCAACAAGCCCAGTTAGCTCAGTTGGTAGAGCAAAGGACTGAAAATCCTTGTGTCTCTGGTTCGATTCCGGAACTGGGCATCTGCGGGTGTAGTTCAATGGTAGAACACCAGCCTTCCAAGCTGGATACGTGGGTTCGATTCCCATCACCCGCTTTTTGTGTACAACGAATGTGCTAAGAATGAATCCTTTTCATTCTTAGCATTTTTTATTTTAGATAAACTTTATACTTTTTCCCTTTTAACCTGCTTCTTTCTATGTTATCCTATCATTATCGCGTTAGTAAAGCGCACAGAATTACGGAGGTTTTCCTATGGAAAAGAAAACTGCATTCAAAGACCTTTCCCGCAAAGCAAAGGTGCAATATATCTGGGACTATTACCGCTGGCACATCATTGCTGCCATCTGCCTTGTGGCGTTTGTCATTTCCATGATCGTACATTATGCTGCCTATAGGGAAAGTGTTTTAGATATAGTGATGGTAAATACCCTGAATCCTTATGAAGAAAACGTTTCTTCCACAGATGAATTTTTTGAACAGGAAGGCTTTACAAAGAAAGAAGAAGTTACCGTAGATACCTCCATCACTTTTTCTGATGACGATAATTACTCCACAAACTACTACAGTGACCAGAAACTGACTTTAAAACTTTCTGTCGGTGATGCCGACGTTCTTTTTGCACCGGAATTTGTGTTCCAGCAATACGCTGATGCCGGAAGTCTTATGCCTCTTACGGATTATTTAACAGCGGATGAATTAGAACAGTACAAAGATATGATTGTCTATGCAACAGATTCCGAAACCGGAGAGACCGCCCCATGTGGCATAAAACTTGAAAACAACGACTGGCTTTCTGACTACGGTTACTACACCGGAACGGTCTGCTTCGGCATTGCATACGCAACTGATAACAAAGGGAATGCTGTTGATTTCTTTCATTATGTTATGAACTGAATACCTATTGATAAAAAATCGTGCAAACATAATACATTTTTGTTCGCACGATTTTTTATTTCAATTATGATTTATAATCTCCGTTACTCCAGCTTAAACCGTTTCACCTCAGTATCAAGCAGATCTGCGATCTCATTGTTATGATCAGCCGCCTTCTGGATATCTCCAACACTTCCGGTAAGATCTGTGGACATTTCTGCCACATTCACAATGCCCTTTGCGCTCTCTTCGACAGCTGCACTGACTGCTGTCGTTGATTCCCTGATCTCGTCCATGGCTTTCTGCAATTCGCCTGCAGCACTTGTGAACTCTTCCATAATGGAATTCATATCACCTGCATCTTTGCTGTAACACTCACTCATTTCCACTAACTGCTGATAACCATCCACAGCAGTTATTCCCGCAAATTCGACCATATTTTCTGCCGCAAGTGCCAGACCATTCACAGCCTCAACTACCGCTGCACTCACTTTTTGTATCTGTTCTGCAGCTTCTGCCGAATTGGCAGCAAGTTTTCCGATCTCATCTGCCACGACTGCAAATCCTTTTCCTGCCTCTCCTGCCCTTGCTGCCTCAATGCTCGCATTTAATGCCAGCAGATTAGTCTGATCGGTGATCTCGATAATATTGGCTGTAAGTTGTGCTATCTTCTGCACTGCGTTGGACTGCTCGATCTTCTCATCCAATGTCCGTGCCATTTCGGCTGTCTGCTCCGCAACCTCCTGCTGTTTATTTAAGGCTTCTGTGCGGACACTGGCTGCCCGCCCGTTCATTTCACCGGAAGAATCTTTCCCATGTTCTGCACGTGCTGCCATGTTTTCAATGGATGTATAAACTTGTCCCACTGAGGTGCTGATCTGCTCCAGTGAAGCGTTTGTCTCCTCCATTGCCGCACTCATTTCCTCCATAGTTGCGGAAACGTCAGTGATATTCACCTCAGCTGCTGCAAGGTTTTGTGCGATCTTTTGTGACGAACCATTTAAATGTTCTGAATTGTCGGAGATCTTCAACATGATTCCCCGTATGTATTCCAATAAAGCATTGACATTCCCTGCAATGAGTTCCATCTCATCTCCACTGTGGATGTCCAGCTTCTGTGTCAGATCTCCCTCATTATGCACGATCTCATAAATCTTGTCGTCCACTTTCTGAAGCCCTCTCGTGATCGTTGAAATAATGATACTGAGAGCCGCTACTGCAAGAACAATGCAGACCACACCGATCTTGATCACTCCCACAAGTGATGCCTCAAGCCGGGCAGTAATATCAGATGCATCATAATCGCACCCCAGAACTGCCACCACTTTTCCTGCGCTGTTTGTGATCGGCTTGTAGACTGTGATCAGGTCTCCATCCTCCGTCTCATCAATATAATCCTGCACATATTCCTGTCCCTCAAATACAGATTTTAACTCCTCATAAGAGTCAGCAAAAGGATCACCGAGATAACTTACATCTTCGGTTGCTTCCACATCTACTCCGTAATAAACATTCGTCCCATCGGTATATAAAGTATACAGATATGCGATCCCACAGCTGTCCTTCATATTTTTTAAAGCTGCCAGAACTCCTTTATATGCATCGCTTTCTTCTGCCCCCGGAACGATCTGCTCCACCTCGTCGCCATCTAACATACGAAGTGTCAGATCTGCCGCCATGTCTGCCTCCTGAACGCCCATCTCAACCATGCCGTCTTTGATATGTTTGTAAGAATTTATTCCCATAACCACACAGACAACGAGTACACATACACATACCGGAATTAATATTTTAAATCTGATACTCAGTTTTCTTGTTTTAACTTTTCGCTTCATCTATTGTTCCTCCAGATTTTCTCTTAAACACACGTATTTCCACAACACCTGTATTTTCCGTCTTTGATATTACTATTATATACCAAAAAAGCACAGATTCAAGTAAAAATCCCCGATAGATTGTCTCATACCGGGGATTTCTGTTATCCAGAAAAATATTCTGTTTTACTCTAAGATCACGACCGAATACGCAGGTATGGTAAGCTGTTCTTCATCCAGAACGGCAGCTTCCGTTCCTGTCAGAAGCTCCCCTGCGATCTGCAATGGATATTTCCTGTCTTCCGTTGCTCCGAGAGCTGATTTCCTGAAATCGACCGTCTGTGCCTTCTCTGAAGTATTGAACACCAGCGTCAATTGTCCCTCATCACAGGTTTTCCGGATCACGCATACCGTATCATCCGAAATCCCCTCATCAAATGCGACCTTTCCTCTGGCGATCACCGGATACTCATTCCGCAATGCGATCGTCTGTTTCACAAAGTTATAAATGGAATTTCCGTCGTTTTCCTGCTCCTTGAGACTTCCATATTTCATTTTGACCTCGTCCATATCCTTTGGTCCGTCACACATACCCGTGGCATCGGCATCCGTCGACCAGTACATCGGAGCACGCTTATTTTCATCTTTTCCGGAGCCTTTCATTCCAAGCTCCTCCCCATAATACAAAAATGCACTTCCCGACATCAGAAGATTCATTGCATTTCCAAGCTTTGTCTGCGCTTCACTGTAATCGCCGGAATAATAACCTGCGCTCCGCGCCATATCATGATTGGTGTAAAACGGTGCGTCAATGTAAGTATTACTGTAGCTGCCGTAAAGCTCCTGCGTATTGACAAGACTCTTTCCGTAAGCAGAAGCGCCATTTATTCCCTTTACTGTGTCTGCGATGATACCGTCCTTATCCGCAAAAGTAAAATCAAAGAAACTGTCCATGCCACTCTGATAATATTTCGCATAGACACTGTAATCATTCCACGCCTCTCCGACCAGATATGCATCCTCTTTTTTGGATTTCACCATATCATTAAACCAGGTCAGGACTGCAATATTTTTATCATCTGCGCCCGAATAGAATTCCTTTACTGCATCCAGGCGGAAACCGTCCACTCCGAGATCCAGCCAGAATTGCACGATCTGTTCAAACTCTGTCTTTAACATTTCATTATCCCAGTTCAGATCCGGCATCTCGCTCCAGAACTGTCCTTCATAATACCAGTCGGTTCCTTCCACCGGATAATAACCGCCCAGTTTTTCTTTGGAAAAATTATAATAATCTACATAAGGACACTCTGACGCATCCGGTTCTGCTCCCTCCGGAAGGCTCTGGATATACTTGTACGCAGTCTGAAACCACTCATGCTGTGAAGATGTGTGGTTCATGACAAAATCAATGATCACGTTGATTCCGCGCTTGTGGCATTCATCTACAAGTGTCGTAAAATCATCCATCGTCCCGTACTCCGGATCGATTGCTTCATAATCCGTCACATCATACTTGTGATACGTCGTGGACGGCATGACCGGCATCAGCCAGATACCATTGCATCCCAGATCCGTGTCCGTCTCAGGATCACCGTCATTGATATAATCGAGATTTTCCGTCAGTCCTTTCAGATCACCGATTCCATCTCCGTCACTGTCATAAAAACTGTAAACAAACACTTCATAATAAGTTCGGTAATTGTCATCAATCACATTCTCTTCTGCTGTATTGACCTGCTGCATCAGAGATAATGCGGTAACTTCATCCCCTTCTTTTTCTGTATCTGCCTCTGTTCCACTCTCCGACATTGTCTCTGTATTATCCACAGTACCTACGGTTCCACTGGTGCTATTTCCACAAGCGGTTGTCTGTACCAACATCATTCCTGCTAACAGGGCTGCGATCAAACGTTTTTTCATTCCTATAACCATGCCTTTCTCATATCATTTAAAGCTTCTCTTCTTCGTATTATACAACAAAGTGTGCGCTTGCGCACACTTTCGCACACGAGCGGATAGCGTAGCTATATATTCATCTCCGCGAGTTGCGCATCCTCGCGGAGCGTTTTTATGTTTACATAAAAAGGGACTGCTGTATCAAGATTTTCACTCTCATACAACAGTCCCACACACAGCCAAAACTTATCCGCTGCCCGGGTTAACCCTTTACAGCTCCACTCATTCCATCTACATAGAATTTCTGTGTCAGTAAGAACAGAATTGCAATCGGAATGGATACCACAACTGCGCCTGCGGCAAAACAGGTATACCAGCTGTCAATGTATTCTTTTTCAAGCATCTTCCAAAGACCGATAGACACGGTGTAGTACTGTGCATCAGCACGGCAGATAACCTTTGCAAAAATGAAGTCTACCCACGGTCCCATGAAGGATGTCAAAATGGTATAAACAATAATTGGTTTACTGAGTGGCGCGGTAATTTTGGTAAATACCTGCCATCTTGTTGCCCCATCGATGATCGCAGCCTCGTCCAGCGCCTTCGGGATCGTGTCAAAGAAACCTTTTGCAACATAGAATCCAACACCGGATCCTGCTGAGAATACGACGATCAAAGCGATGCGGATCATAGATCCCTCTGCCAGTCCAAGAGCCTTTAAAATATAGTAAACAGCGATCATGGACATAAAGGATGGGAACAATCCGAGGATCATTGCGACATTCATAAATGGTTTTCTCATGTTAAAACGCATTCTTGACATTGTATAAGATACTGAAAGTACAAAAATGGTTGAAATGATACATGTAAAAATCGCAATGATAAAAGTATTCACAAACATTTTCGGGAAGTTCAAAATACTTGTATCTGTGAATAATTTCACATAGTTGTTAATCGTATAAGTCTTCGGGAAGAAAGTGGTTACGTAAGAACCTTTCTCACCGCGGAAACTTGTCAGGACTACCCAGAAAATCGGCAGCACCCAGATGAATGACAGGATTGCCAGAAAAATATGGATAATAATATTCACAATTGTTTTCTTTGCTTTTGTGCCAGATGTCACTTGTTTTTTACTCATTACATGAATCCCTCCTCATCTTTGTAAGATGCGGTATTACGATATGTTACCAGCGCAACGATCGCAAGGACAATGAACGTCATAATACCAATTACTGCACCTAAGTTGTAGTAGTTCTTATCAACGGTCAGTTTGTACAGCCATGTAACAAGCAGATCTGTCTTACCGGCTGTTGCATCCACCGGTGTCGGATTACCGCCGGACAGCAGGTAGATAACGTTGAAGTTATTGATATTTCCGGTAAACTGTGTAATGAGGTATGGTGTCATGACAAATAACATATATGGCAATGTGATCTTGAAGAATATCTGGACTGCATTAGCTCCATCAATCTTCGCTGCCTCATATAATTCACCCGGAATGTTCTGTAAAATACCTGTTACCTGAAGTAACGTATATGGGATACCTACCCACAGGTTGATAACGATAACTGTCACTCTGGCCCATGTCGCACTTGAGAAAAATGGAAGCGCCGTATCGATCAGACCATATTTTAATAATAAAGTGTTCACGATACCGGTTGGCTGTAACATACTTCTCATGATCAGCAGGGAAACAAACTGAGGTACTGCGATGGATAATACAAAGCAGAATCTCCAGAATCCCTTAAAATGTGTCTCTTTACGGTTGATCACGATTGCAAGGATCATACCGAAAATATAGTTTAATGCTGTTGCAAAAATCGCCCAGGTGATCGTCCATGTCAGTACGGAATAGAACTGCTTACCGATACTGTCGTTCAAATTTAAGATTTTTGCAAAGTTTGCAAGCCCAACCCAGTCAAATAATACCAGATGATCATTTACCTTGCTGTAATTGGTAAATGCCATGGAAATATTATAGATCAGTGGAAGGATCGTAAAGATCAATACTCCCATGATCGGCGCTGCAAGTAATAATTTATGTAAATTTTGATCAAACAAACTCTTGAAGTCTTCTTTAAAGGTGTTCAGGTGCTTTCCTGATTTTGCAAGCACTTCTGATTTATAAGAGCTTTTTACTGCCTCTCTCCACACAACGATAAACATCAATGTAATATAAATCGTTGCAACTCCATACAACAGGATCAGGGATGACTGATCACCGGCAGTGTACTCATAGATACTTTTCTTTTCATTCCAGACTTTTTCCTGCTCTCTCCATCCCAATGATGGAAACATGGATAAATTATAAATTCCGGATTGGATCATAAACCATATATATCCAATCTCAACAACCAGAAACATCAGTCCCTTTGCGATCTGTCTGTGTGCGATATTACCCAAGCCCATAATAAGCAGGGAAAGCTTTGTAATGATATTTCCTTTTGTAACCGCACCGGTCACGGTATATGGATCCGCAAACTCTTTTTTTCTTTTTCCAGCCTGTATCACGTTATGGGCCTCCTTAAAATAAAAATGGATTCCTTAGTATCAAACAATCCTCAGAGCGCTCATGCGCCCCGAGGTTTGTATTTTGCATGTAAGAATCTTCTGTATCCTTTTTACTGTGCTGCGTCTGTGTTCATTGCTGTGTTCATATCTGCTGTCTTTTCTGCAGCGTTATCATGTGTGACCTCGCCAGCGACAAGTGCTTTACCCATATTCTCAGCTGGTGACCAGTAGTTACCCATCTCAGGTACTAATGGCTGCATGATAGATGTGTTGATCATTACGTCTGCAACTGCTGCTGCGATCTCATCATCAACTGCAACGTTTGTGTTTGTAGGAAGGATGTTTCTCATATCGTAGTGATCTTTCTGAGCGTCCTCACCTGCAAGGTAAGCTGCCAGTGCCATAGCAACCTGCATGTTCTCAGCATTTGGGTTTACACCGATTGCTTTAGATCCGATGAAAGATTTCATCTGGCAGTCTGTTCCGTTTAAGTTAAATGATGGAAGTGCTGCAACACCCATGTTGTCACCAAGTGCTTCTTTTACAGCTTCTGCATTCCATGTACCGGAGAATACAGCGTTTACGCTTCCGTCACGTAAACCTGCAAGACCAGCTCCGTCTGCATCATTGATAAAGTTAGGATTTGCAACTACATCAACTAAGTAATCTGTAACAGCTGCTGCCTTTTCTCCATCGAAGTCGATACCTGCTGCTGCGTCTGTACCATCTCCGAATAATGAACAGCCATTTCCAACATAGAATGCCTGAATGTACCAGGAATCAGATAATGGGAAGGCAACTTTTCCTTTCTCCAACATTGTGTCAAAGCTCTTAATATCCTCATCAGAGAATACACTCTTATCATAGTACATGAACCATGTATTAGATGTAAATGGGAATGCTACTACTGCATCATTGTATGTAACAGATGCTGTAATGGAATCGGAGTTTGTGCTTGTTACATAATCAAGATAAGATCCGCCGAGCTCAGCAAGTGCGTTTGCTGCTACTAAATCAGGGATGTTATCGTTTGCCAGCATATAGACATCTGCAGATCCCTCAACGTCTGTTGTGACAGTAGCTTTTGCATCACCCTCTGCACATACACCATACTCAAATGTGACATCCCAGTTTGGATGAGCCGCATTGAATGCGTCACATTCTTTCTGTAACCAGCCTGTATCCTGATCTTCCTGTGGGCTCCATACAGTCAATGTACCGCTCCATGCTTCCTCTTCTTCTTCTGTTGCTGCATCATCAGATGCTGCTGCTTCTGTAGAAGGTGCCGCATCGTTTCCTGCAGTTGTGTTGTCTGCTGCTTCCTGTTTGTCGCCGCAGCCTGCTGTCATTGTAGCTGTCATAGCTGCAACAAGTAATAATGAGATTGCTTTCTTTTTCATTTGATTCCTCTCCTTTTTTAGAATAAGACTTCTATATAAAATGCTTATGCATCTTATAGCGTATTTGTTATCTGCGATATACGGTTGCCAGAGTCCGTATCCATGCTCTCCGTTCTTCGCTCAAAGTATCTTTTCCGATACGCCAGCGCCAGTTGCGTCCCACCGTGGAAGGTGCGTTCATTCTGGCTTCATTTCCAAGCTTCATCAGATCCTGCATCTGGATAATGGCCACATCTGCGATACTTGCGTAGGCTGCCCGGATCAGTGCATCCGGTATTTCTTCTTTATAATGAATGTTCAGATACTCATACAGATATGCCAGCTCGTAATCTGACTTATCCCGGAAATAACCAACGATCGTTTCGTTGTCGTGAGTTCCTGCATATACGACCATGTTCGTGTCCTGATAGTTATGTGGAAGATGCTCATTCGCGGTGTCATCATCAAAGGCAAACATTAAAATCTTAATGCCCGGCCATCCGGTTTTTGTCTTTAACTTTTTCACTCCCGGAAGCCCGCCCTTTGGTCCGATGTCTTCCACGATCACCCGCATATCACCCAGAACCTCTGTCATGGCATCTGTCAGTTTCCTGCCCGGTCCTTTGCTCCACTTGCCATTTCTTCCGTCTTCTGCATCTGCAGAAACGGTGTAATAACGCACCAGACCGGAAAAATGGTCTAACCGGATCACATCAAATAATTCCATGTTCTCAAGCATTCTTGCCTTCCACCATGCAAAGCCATCCTCTTCCATGACGTTCCAGTCATATACCGGACTGCCCCATACCTGACCGCTCTCGGAAAATGCATCGGGTGCTGCCCCTGCGACCACATTCGGTCTTCCATCCGGTTCAAGTAAAAACATCTCACGGTGCGCCCATACATCCACGCTGTCTGACGCCACATACAATGGCATATCACCGATGATCTGGACTCCACGGCTATTTGCGTACTGCTTCAGCTGCATCCACTGCTTAAAAAACTCGTACTGGCAAAATTTGCAAAACATGATGTCATTATGTAATATTTCCTGATACTCTTTCACTGCCTCCTGATCTCTGTCCCTGAGCGGCACGTCCCAGCTCTGCCATTCTATATCTCCAAAATGCCGTTTCAATGCGGTATAAAGAGAATAATCAGACAGCCATCTGTCGCTTTTTTCTGTAAAAGCAAGGAAGTCTTCACTCTTCGCAGAAAATCTCGAAAAAGCCATTCGCAAAATCTTGTAACGGTTCTCATAGATGGTTGCATAATCAATATCTGCATCATCCGTTCCCCAGTTAAAACTGCGGATCTCCGTCTCCTGTAACAATCCATCCTTCACCAGATCATCCAGATCAATGAGATATGGGTTTCCGGCAAATGCGGAGTAGGACTGATACGGACTGTTTCCAAAACTGGTAGGACCGATCGGAAGCACCTGCCAGTACCTCTGCTTGAGATCGACAAGTAAATCAACAAATTGGAATGCAGCTTCCCCTAATGTTCCTATTCCATATGAAGATGGTAAGCTTGTGATTGCCAGCAGGACTCCTGCTCCCCTGGTCAATTCTTTTGATCCCAATTCATTTCCTCCCGTTCTGTTGGAATGATCCCGCATTCAAAACCTATACGAATTGTTTCGTGAATTTTCGTATCTGAGGTAATTTTAGTTTATTGAAACGTTTTTGTCAACGAATTTGCAAATATTAATATCGATTTTGCTATTTTTCACGTTTTTATATTTGTTTTTTTGTGTAAAATGACAAGTTTTTCTCGTTTTGTTTCGAAACTTTTTTGAAATCTCTGAGCAGACTGCTTGAAAACGGAAATTCGATTCTATATAATAAGGGAAAGTATCGAATAATTATAACAAAGAGGATAAAGACTTGGCTACGATCAAAGATATAGCAAATCGTCTGGGTGTATCCGTCAGCACTGTCTCCAAAGGTTTGAACGGAGCAAGCGATATCAGTGATGAATTAAGACAGATGGTCTTAGATACCGCAGTGGAAATGGGATATGCGACCAAACGATCAAAAAAAGTAGAAAACCGCAAGCTTGCGATTTTCATTGAAAATATGGACTATGAAGCTGCCACACAGTTTGGTTATGAAATTGTCCTGGGATTCAAACAGAATGCGTTCCGCCACAACTGGGATGTGACAGTCATTCCGGTCACACCGGCATTCCAGCTCGCAGAAAAATATGACACCTATATGTTAAAGAATGGTTTCTGTGGAGCCTTTCTCGTCGGCTTCGCCCTTCACGACGAATGGATGAAACAGTTAGAACAAACCACCATGCCGACTGTTCTCTTCGACAATTATATTAAGAAGAATCCGAATGTTGCTTACATTGGAACGGACAACTATGAGGGAATCGATGCGGCAGTTGACCATCTCTACACACTCGGTCACAAAAAAATTGCCTTTTTAAATGGTTCCCTGCACTCCATGGTATCCGAGCAGCGTCAGGAAGCCTACTATAACAGCATGAAAGCACATGGTCTTGAGATCAATGAAGACCTGACCGCTTACGGCTATTATGTGGCAGACAGTGCAAAGTATCACGTTCCTACTTTTTTGGGTGCGGGTGCTACTGCGATCATCTGCGGCAATGACCTGATCGCATCCGGTGTTATCACGGAATGCAAGCTCCGCGGTTTCCGCGTGCCGGAAGATATCAGCGTGGTCGGATTCGATGACATTCCGATCTCCTCCATGTTAGAACCACCGCTTACCACTATCCGGCAGGAACGCAGTGAACTTGGAAAATGTGCTTATGTCATTTTAAACTCCCTGGTACATCACATTCCAATCTGCCGCACACAGCTCCGCGCAGCACTGATCGAGCGTGAATCAACCGCAAGATATCAGGCTCCGGTCAAAAAAAAATAAGATCACAGAAAAAAATCCGCCGTCCACAGGATCTGTGGGCTGGCGGATTTTTCTTATCTCAACGCAAAAATAAAAAGCCCCAGATGCTGAACGAACTTCAACACTTGAGACCTCTTAATGCCGGCGACCGGAATCGAACCGGTACTGTATCGCTACAACAGGATTTTAAGTCCTGCGCGTCTGCCAGTTCCGCCACGCCGGCATATATGATAATGGGCAGAGGTGGATTCGAACCACCGAAGCAAGTTGCAGCAGATTTACAGTCTGTCCCCTTTGGCCACTCGGGAATCTGCCCATTCTTGTCAGCACAAATGTCCTGACAAGGATTGATTATAACATATCATTTTTCATTGTGCAAGATAAGATTTTATATTTTTTACACTTTATATTTCAGCACCGCAGCCGAATGTGGCAGCAGCGTGACGGTGATCCTTCCATCTTCCACTTCATATTCTTTCGGCATGAGCGAATAGCCAGCCTCCGTGGTGATGATCAGACGCTCCATCTTACAATTTTTTGGAATACCGATACTCCATACTTCCTTTGTGATCTCCTTCTTCTCATCGCTATTATTCAGGATCACAACAAATTGCTGTGTCCGGTTAAACCTGCCGTAACACAATATGTCCTTTTCCCCTTGCAAAAGCTTTAAGGAACCGGTGCGTAAGGCTTCATTTTCCTTATGAATGCGGATCATATCCCGGTGAAAATCCACAAGCACCACATCTTCTTTTCCCCATGGATAGGTTCGGCGGTTATCAGGATCGGTGAATCCACACACGCCTGCCTCATCCCCATAATAAACCGTCGGTGCGCCCGGCCATGTCATCTGAACAACAACTGCTTCCCGGAAAATCCCAAAGTTGACACCATAATCTGCGGCTTCCGATCCATGGGTTTCCACACGTCCTGCTGTTCCGTTGGTTCTTGTCAGGAATCTCGAATGATCGTGGTTGGATAATTCATTCATCGCACACTGTAACTGGGATGTCTGGAAACTTGCCATAAAGTGGCGCATAGCTCCCTCAAAATCATCCACCTTTCCCTTTTTCTCCGGGATATACTCATCACTGTGTTTTTCCATTCCTGTCAGAAACCATGTCAAAGGTTCCATAAAGGCATCATAATTCATGACCGTATCCCACTGGTCACCTTTTTCTAACCAGTCTTTTGGGTCGCCATAATGCTCCGCCAGAATAAGTGCTTCCGGGTTGGCTGTCTTAACTGCTTTTCGAAAATCCCTCCAAAATTTATGATTGAACTCTGAAGAATGACCTAAATCCGCCGCAACATCCAGACGCCAGCCATCTACATAATATGGTGCTGACACCCATTTTGCTGCGATGCCAAGAATGTAATCGTACAACTCTTCCGAGCCTTCATAATTTAATTTTGGCAGCGTGTCATAATCCCACCACCCCTCATAAGAGGTGTTATCCGGCCAGCCGTTTTCATCCCGGAAACCGAAGAAACTGCGGTAAGGGCTCTCTTTCGACAAAAATGCACCGTCCTCGTAACCTCCGTTTGCGTGATAGATTTTTTCCCTGTCTAACCATTTATTGAACGAACCGCAGTGGTTAAACACACCGTCTAAAATAACTTTCATTCCTCTGGCGTGTATCTCTCTGACCAGCTCCGCAAAAAAAGCATTGCTCGCCTCTAAATTTTCCCGGTTTGTGACACGGTTTACATAACGTGTTGCCTTGCTGTTATCCGTTGTCCCGGATTGCAAAAGCTCCCCCTCATCGACCACAATTTTTCCATAATGTGGATCGATATGGTCATAGTCCTGAATATCATATTTGTGATTGGATGGTGACACAAAAAGCGGGTTAAAGTAAATGACTTCCACGCCAAGATTCTGTAAGTAATTTAACTTCTGTCTCACGCCCTCTAAATCTCCGCCGTAAAACTCTCCAACAGAAAAATCGGACGGACACTGATTCCAGTCCTCCATTTTTTTACTCGGTGTCTGGATATAATAGTACTCATCCGTCAGCACATCGTTAGCCGGATCACCATTGTAGAAACGATCCACAAGGATCTGGTACATGACGGCTCCCTTTGACCACTCCGGTGTGGAAAATCCCGGAATGATGCAGAACCGGTAAGTATCCCGCCGCTCCTTGCTCACACCATAACGGTCAAAAAAGACATGCAGCAGACCGGAAGCCACCTCGAAATAATAGTAAAACGGCTCCTCTCCCATTGTCATCTCAACCGTATAATAGTCAAATTCACGATCACTTTCTGTTTTTTTCATTTTATAATGTTTGCAATCTGTGCAAAGCCAGACGATATCCACGTTATTCCTTCCGGTGCGGAAACGGATCGTCACCTTTTCTCCTGCCTCCGGTTCCGTCGGATCGCGGTAATCTTTTGTTCCATCCGAAAACAGCGCCTCCTTCTTCAAAACCGGACGCATCTGCATAATGTATTGTTGAATACGGTTTAATTCGTATACAGAATATTCTTTTGCCATGGTATTTGGCTCCCTTCAAAAAATCCTTATGATTATAACACAAAAGTATCTTTGCCGATGATTTTCCGCTAATTTTTTCGTTTTTTTTCGTATTTTTTTAAATTATAGCTAAAATATATTTATTTATTTTTTAATTATGTTACACTTTCACCAAAATCAGTTCATGTTATAAAAATATGCCAATCGAAACCAAACGTTATATGATTTTATTTGAAGGGAATGAGTATCCAATTATTATGCCAAATATTTATTCTACAGAAAAATTTGAAAAAGAATTTACTTACTCCGGCAGTGACTTAGGCGCCACTTATACACCGGAAAATTATAATGTCCCGGAAGGCTCCTATTCCACCGATCCTTACAACGGTGCTGTCCGTGTTGCCGAGATGAAACAGATGGTAAAAACACTTCACGACAACCAGATCAGCGTGATCATGGACGTGGTTTACAATCATGTATACAATGCGTCAGATTTCTGTGTAAATCAGATCGTACCGGGCTATTTTTCCCGTGTGGATGCGGATGGAAAATACTCCAACGGCTCCGACTGTGGAAATGACACCGCCTCCGAGCGTTCCATGGTGAGAAAATATATTGTAGACTCAGTCAAATACTGGGCAGATGAATACCACATCGACGGTTTCCGTTTTGACCTTGTCGGACTGATCGACACCGAAACGATCAACGAGGTCGTCACAGAAGTTCACAAAACCCACCCGGATGTCATTTTCTATGGAGAGGGATGGACCATGGATACCGCTGTGACCAAAGACGGCTATAAAATGACCACGCAGCCAAATTCCACCGATGTTCCGGGATTTGCATTTTTCAGCGATACGCTCCGCGATGCTTTGAAAGGCCACGTCTTTTACACCACAAGGAAAGGTTATGTCTCGGGAGCCGCTGATCTTGCCGATACCGTCAAAGGCTGCTTTTTAGGTCAGGCAGATGACTGGTGCACCACACCGTCACAGAGCATTAACTACGCTTCCTGCCACGACAATATGACACTGTTAGACCGTATCACAAAATCAACGCCAGGCGCCTCCAAAGAAGACCACATCCGCATGAACAATCTCTCTGCCGCCATTTACATGACTGCGCAGGGCATTCCATTCCTGCAGGCAGGCTAAGAAATGCTCCGCGCCAAAATTGATGCCTCCGGTGATTTTGTGGAAAACAGCTACAATTCCCCGGATTCTGTCAACAGTATCAAATGGGATACGTTAGAGGATGAGACGTATCAGAATGTTTATCATTATTACAAAGGACTAATCGCCTTCCGCAAAGCCCATGCAGCACTTCGTCTTACCAATGCAGACGATGTCAACGCAAACATCACTTCCGTGGACGGTCTCGACGACAATGTGCTTGCATTCCGGATCAACAGCGGCGTGAATGGCGAAACATCCGACGGCATTTTTGTGATTTTCAACCCAAACAATGCAGCGACATCCGTCACACTGCCAGATGGTGCATGGGATGTATGTGTCGACGCTGACCATGCCGGAACCGAAGCACTGACAACCGTTTCCGGTTCTGTTTCCGTGGAACCAATTTCTGCCATGGTACTCGTAAAAAAGAAATAATAAAAAAACAGACAATTGCGATTCTATAAGTTTCGCAATTGTCTATTTTGTCTTTACTCCGTAATTTCAATCTGGTTATCTTCCGGTCCTAACACGGTGCTCTCGTAATAGCCATCCCCGGTGATACGCGGACCACTTAAAACATCGTAACCTGCCTCATACAGTTTTTCGGTGATGGCATCCACTTTCTCTCTGCTTCCCACTGAAATTGCGATATGGATATAACCCATCCGCACCAGCACTTTCTTCTGATCCTGCATTTCCGGCAGATTCATCAGTTCCAGCCTTGTTCCCTCATCAAACGACAGAAAATAGCTTTTCAGTCCTGTTTTTGGATTATGATATAGCTCTCCCGCTTTTGCCCCAAAAAAGCGGATGTAAAACTCCTTTACCACTTCCAGATCTTGTACATACATTGCAATATGTGATATTCTCATGTCCGTTTCCCCCTTCCGGCGTTACTGTTTCTCATACCCCGTTCCAGTAACAATAAGCTTCCTAGATTCCTTCTCCTGCCCGGATACCTGATTTTACTCTGCCCGGACTGCCCAGCGCATCTTCGTAGATCTCGCTCTTCCGTTCTGCGCACATTCCTCCGCGGATGGTCTCACAACATCATTTGCGATTTCAGAATAAATACCTTCTTTGTATCCCTGTTTTAACGCCTTTTTTACAAGTTTATCTTCCCCGGAGTGAAATGTTAAGATTGCTGCTCTTCCACCCGGTTTCAAGGCACCCGGCAATTTTTCCATAAATTCGTATAACACTTCAAACTCGTTGTTCACGTCAATGCGGAGTGCCTGAAATGTTCTCTGACAGGTTTTCTTAACCGTATCCTTTTTCTCCTTCTCCGGAAGAAAACTTAAGGTCTCCTCGATCACCTCACGAAGCCTCGTTGTTGTGTCGATCGGCTTTCCATGTTTCCGCTCAGTCACAATCGCATGTGCCAGTTCCTCTGCATATGGTTCATCGGAATTTTCCCAGAGCATGCCTGCAAGTTCGCCCTCGTCGATCTGTGCCAGACGTTCCGCTGCACTGATTCCCTTTTCCGGATTCAGCCTGAGATCCAATGGTCCGTCCACTTTAAATGAAAATCCGCGGTCCGGGTTATCAATCTGCATGGACGACACTCCAAGATCAGCCAGCACAAAATCAAATCCTCCGGCTTCTTTTGCGATCTCATCGATCGTGCAGAAATTCTGCAGCCTGATAGTCAGAATGTCTTCCCCAAACCCGGCATCCGCCAGACGCTTTTTTGTCTTTGCAGACTCGATGGGATCAACATCTGTCGCATACATATGTCCCTGCCCTTTTAAGCATTCCAGCATCGCTTTTGTGTGTCCGCCATAACCTAATGTTGCGTCAAACCCGGTCTGCCCAGGTTTGATCTGCAGAAAATCGATGATCTCCCTCACCATAATGGATATATGCATTCCCGCCGGTGTACTGCCTTTCCGGATCACTTTCTCGATCGTATCCTGATACTTCTCCGGGTTCAGTTCCTTGTATTTTTCCTTATAATTTCTCGGATACTTTCCCTTGTACCGCACACGTCTCTTGTGCGGTTCTTCCTGTATATTCTGGTTTTCCTGACTCATAGCTTCTCCTGTTATAGTTTATGCAACATTTGCGAAACTCAATTTTACATTATGAATATTACGAAAAGTTTCGCGATTGTCTGAATTTTTATCCAACAACCAATGCGAGATATCCCCAATCCCAGACTAACTCCTCAAAACTGTTCTCCAGGTATTCGTAGATATCTTCCTCATCATAGCCCGTCATACGGCAGATAATAACAATATAATCTCTGACCGTCTCATATGCAATCTCTTTTTGTCCATCCAACAGCCAGCGCAGGAAAATGCTGTGTCTGATCACACCGTACTCCATGGCGATCCACTGATATTGCACCAGCAGGCTCTCCAGATCTCCATCCGGCATCAAAAGGTCTGCGTTGAACTCATTGATGAGGAATTTTCGCATCAGTGGGTTGTATGCCTGAAATTCACTTTCAAATGCATGCATCCTGTCTGCCATTTCAGTTTTCAGGTCTGCATTCTGTTCTGCCGCATCTGCCGGATTTCCTATATTTTCAAACAAACCCGAAAGTTCTTCCGCTTTCTCAATGACCGGGTTCAGATAATTCCGGTATAATCCCTCTTTCCGGTAATTAACGGCAAGATCCTGTAACAGCTCATTCCGTTCCTCCATCGTTGCAAATGGATCACGCTCTATCTCCTCAATTGCCCTCCTGAGCTGCTGCTGATTTTCTGTGGAAAAATAATCTTCGGCAAGCTCTGATAATTTTTCATCCTGCCCACACTTATCGAAAAGTTCCCTTATGATATAAAATCCACAGAGCAGGGATTCTTCCACACGATAGTCCTCATCCAAAAATAACTCTGTCAGCTTTTCCCGGATATAAAAGCGTGCGTGCTCTCGCAAGAATGGATTTTCTGTCTGCTCCGATTTCTGTTCGATTTTCCTGGCATAAATTCTCTGCGGTCCTTCTTCCCGCAACAGGTCAATGACTGCCGAACAGCAGGGCATTAATGTCTCTTCCTCATGCGTCTTAAAACGGTGTACTTCCCTCGGAAATACTGCGCAGGTTTCCGATAACACGTTATCTCCATATGCGGTCACAAGTTTACATAACTTGTTTTCATTTAAAAAAGGACATTTGTGTTCTTCGGTCAGTTCAATCACCCGTCCGCCGTCTTTTTTCGTTGTATAGGCACTCAGATTCTTTTTCTGTGGTGAGACATCCTCTGGTGGAAAAATCTTTTTCCATTTCCGGTTTGTATCTGCGTCTACGCCGATCTTCCACTCCTGACAGCAGGTGATGGAACACTGATCTGCGATGCATGCAAATTTATCGTAATAATCCGGGCGGATTCTTTTCATAGTGTGTAACTCCTTGTACTTCCTAAATCATTGTATTACCGATCCAATACCATCCACTCTTACATTCTTTTCCTTAAAAATTGTTACCTACATTCAATATACCACTTTACACATTTAAAGTGTCTTAATATTTCATTAACTTCCATTTTTGCATAGTAAAAAGGACAGCCTGTCGATCAGCTGTCCTCTTAGGAGAAGGTATTTTTACTATGGGGTATAGCAAAAACTATATATAATGTATTGGGGGGTTTTTACGGTTATTATAATATCATGATTGTGCGAATAAGTGTGCACAAAGTTCACAAAAATTGCAAGTTATTTTTGTGCAATTTTACATATTTTTTGTATTTTTGTGTGCTGTTAACGAATGCATAAAAACCACCATATTAATTCTATACTATACATCAATTTTTCTTTATATTCAAACTAAACCGGAGCGCCAAGTGAGGAGCGACGTAAATAATGGAATACTTTTTTATACTCCTTTTACACATGAAAAAAACGCCTGTATTTCTACAAGCGGTTCAATGATTTATCATTTATTTATCTGTTGTACTGTCTCCGAACAAAATCCGCATGTAATCACGGCGGGCATAGAGAATACGGTCAATATAAACTTCGCTTCCGTAAGCACGGTAAAAGCTAATGTAATTGTCACTTATAATAAAACGATAATCACTCTCTATATCCGCAATCGAAGATAGCGGAGCTCCGGTCTGTGCATAGTTTTGTAAAATGCGGAGGCTCTTTGTAATTCGACTTACGGTTGCTAATGCTGCGGATGGGTTCAGTAACTCTTCCTCATTATAGGATTTGATTTCAAAAAGATCGTTTTGAGCTTCTTCTGATAAATGCAAATTATTCATTAACAATCCCGAGGTTCTTCTCCACGGCTTCCAATGTCAGCCAGCCTTTCTCTTCGCCAAATTTTCGACCTTTTGCAAGTTCATTCATCAGCCGAAGGGTTGCCTGTGTCTTTTCAAAGTCCTGCATATCGAGAATTACATATCTGCCGCGCCCGTTCTTTGTCAGAAAAACCGGAGCACCAACAGCCACATCATGCAGCACGTCGCTGTAATTTCGCAAATCGGAAATAGGTTTGATATTTGGCATATTGCTCAACTCCTTTCAACCATAATATATCCCAATCTAATAATTCATCTACTGTATCTGGCAACAATTATTGTATTCCTCCGCCTGGTTCATCAAACCAAGATGCTATACTACCCGATTTTACATTAATTGGTTCAACAACCTCAAATACACTATATGGTCTTTGGTCTGTTCCTGGTGCAACCGCTCTCATTTCATACGGAGTTCCTTCTGGCGAAGTAAATGAACCGTAATCACTTCCATACCTATCTATTCTTGCTCCTGGTTGTAACACTTTATCCATTCAATAAAATTAACAAGTGTCTATTAATTAACTTCATGGATTCTTAATTGCTTCTGGGCAATCATGACGGTTAATTAATAGATGCGCAGGAGTTGTAGGTTGTTAGATGTCCGAAAGTATAACCATAATTAAATACTATAATTTGAATATTTTCCCAGTATTACTATCTAAAAAGAATTTCTTTCCATTCTCTTCTACTAATTCTATATCCGTTCCAACTTTGCAATTATATATTGCAATGATTGCTGGTTCAATATTGGCAACTGTATTAAAATCACATATACACATATTATCCGCTTTACTCAAATACTCCTCTGTGTCAATATCAGAAAAAAATCTCCAACCATTATCGACATCATTTACAGATTCTTCTCTAACACACCATCTCAACTTTCCCTTATGGCTCAATATATTTTTTGAAACAATACTTCCACCAGCATCGGTTATAAAAGTGACTACTTTATTCATACTTTTTCATCCTTTCCAATAAACTTGCCCTATACGGCATTTGCTCAGCAATTTCCAATGGTGTTTTTCCCCATGCATTCTTGTGATTAACCAAAATACTGTTCTGTGCAAACCAGATTTGATATAACGGTTCAAGTTCCTCATCTGTATGTTTTAGGTTAATCAAATACTGTAAGGGCACTCTTTCCTTTTCATCTAATTGATTAATATTTACTCCCTTATCAATTAATTTTTTCAATTGCATTACCGGTGCTATCAATCAATCCATTACTTGCTGCAGTAACTAAAAGTCCCGCTCCTGTTCCTGCAATGGCTCCTTTTGACGCTTCAAGTATTATCTTTTTTAGATTAATGTCTTCTCCACTTAATACTTCACTTCCGATTTCAATAGCACCACTTACAATACCGCCTCCTGCATATAGCTCGCTTATCTTCTATCCACTAATTTTAAAATCACTTCTATAACCGAATATGCCACACAATTTAAAATCATTCCATTATATACCATCTCAACAGTGTTGAAATTTTTACGACTTCTTTTTCAGCTGTTGGAATTCCGATGATGATAACATCAATTCACATTTTCACTAACTAAAAAACTAAGGAAAAGATAATCGTTCATAACTTTTTATACATTTTTAAATCAATATCACCCGCATTTGCTTTCTAACCAATCTAATATTGTTTCTGGTATAGTGGCATTTAGTTCTGCATTTCCTGTCAAAATCTCTTTTACAGGACGTCCATCATATGTTACTTTTCTATTTGCGCAACAAGTTCTCAATATAAAATCCGTATTTTCAAAATAATGACAGGTTACATGTTCTAAATTATTCATTTCAATTTTTTTCACATTTTCAGCAGAAGTATAAGGATCCTGCTCCACACTTCCTATAAAAATCGGAATACCTTTGGAAATTGTTTTTATTTCCTTTACGTAGTGTCTGCTGATTAAATATAGTCTTTCATAATGTTCCAAACCTTTTTCACTTTGTCATTATACTTCTCATTCAACTGATTTCTTAATTGAACATCTGCATCATAAATAATGAAATCGCTCAATCCACCTCTCAAAGCAAACAGTTTACTATAGCTTTCTGTCAAGTATTTCATTTTTTTACCATCGTTCTCATCCGAGTCAATACAATTAACTTGTCCCATAAGAATTCTTAATATCCCGTTATATTGTCCATATCCATATTTTTGTACCATTTTGCCAATCTCTATATACGACTCTCGTAACTCCAAAAAATCTTCATTTCTTATCATTCTTCTATCTCCAATCTATTGTAACGGTATTTTTTCTACAACTTCAAAAGTCCACGATACATCTATATAAGTTTGCATAACATTATATCCTCACTCGTAAACCATCTTCCATATGGATTTTGAACATTACCTGCTCGATACATTATTCTATCTTCCTGTAATACTTCCATATTGTATCTGCCATTTCCACTCCTGCCAGCTCGGCACCTGTCAATCCTTCTCTGCTTCCATCTCTCCAGAAAATCCAAATATCTTTTTGCATCCTCCGGTGACATCATATCGGCAAATGATTCGTATATTGTCCCGCTTTCCTTTAACAGCTTTTCTCCGGATGCCACTGCTTCGGCTGTCTCATCCGAATACCTGAACACTTTTCCCCCGTGCAGCCATGCTCCAGCCTCATCTGCATGCTTTGCCAGCACACCGGCACCATCTGTACTTCTCGCCACCACACTGACTTTATCTGCATTTTTGAACAGTGTTCCATCCCTGATCCTGCCAAGTATTTCCCCCACATTTCCATACGGGAGAAATGTACTATCACATAACCTTCTCTTTGACCAAAGAACTTTTTATGACGCAGCTCTGTTTTTGCCTACTAATAAAGTTAGCGTACTTATAAAAATGAACAAAAGAGAATCAGCTGTATTTCATGGCTTTTGAAAGTCTTATAAATACCGCTGATACTGTGTTTTTGTCATATTTTCCTGATACTATATCGTAATACAATTTCATCTCAGTTGAAATCAACATATTTTATTTTCTGTGCCGACCTTTAAAAATTATTTTTCATTACTTTTTTCTAACTGATACCATTCATCTAAAACATCATATGCTGTCTTGTTTTGATCATCACTAAATATTATATCATAACTATAATCGGCATTTATTCTATTAGATATAACATCATATACTAATTTAATCTGTGTTGGCATTTCTTTTTGATGCTCTTGACATAATCTCTTAAGAGCCTTTATATCATCATTAATAATATTAATAGCACCCTTTTGTCTAGGTATTGAGACATCATATTTTTTTTGCCCATCTACTATAACGTCATTTAGTTTGTTCTTCTTTACAATTTTACTATTAACTTTATAAAAGAAACCACTGGATATCATACCATCTTCAAAAGAACAATAAATATAAATCTTCTCAGCTCTTTTTTCCACATATTCCAAGCAAATTGACACCATATCCGCTTGTATTTCTGAAAAATAGTCTTCAAACATTTTTCCCATTGCATTTCCTCCATTAATTTAGGATACTTTGACTAAAGAAGTCACCATCAATTGTATATTCTACATTAAATTCTATAGGACGGAAACCGTCTCCATCATACTTAATATCAATATTTACCGTTACCTCTTTTCCTTCACTTATAGCTTTTGCCCATTGATTTTCAATTTTTTTTATATTGACTTAAATTAACATTTTGTGATTGAGATACAATATTATCCCGTTCTGGTGAGCCACCAAACCTATCTCCCGCTAAGTGTCCTGCATGATCTCCTTCAATTTTTCCTAGAGAATCTGAGTTATAATTTAGTCGACCATCTCGTTCCGTTAATTGCAGATTATCAGTATTCCAATTAGATATCCTTCCATTAGCATCTGTTTCATAATTATACTTGAATTCACCCGTTTGATATTTAATATTAGGTTTTAAATTTCCCGCTTCATCAAAAGGATTATCTGTAAGGACTTTTTGAACTGTTGATGTGCCACCCTTACTACCACTCTCCAGCGCATCACCCGCATTCCTTAAATCCCATGCATCCTCATATCCAACTTTCTGGGATACCAGCAATGCATCTGCCTTTTCCACTCCTGCCAGCTCGGCACTTGTCAATCCTTCTCTGCTTCCATTCTCCAGAAAATCCAAATATCTTTTCGCATCCTCCGGTGACATCATATCGGCAAATGATTCGTATATTGTCCCGCTTTCCTTTAACAGCTTTTCTCCGGATGCCACTGCTTCGGCTGTCTCATCCGAATACCTGAACACTTTTCCCCCGTGCAGCCATGCTCCAGCCTCATCTGCATGCTTTGCCAGCACACCGGCACCATCTGTACTTCTCGCCACCACACTGACTTTATCTGCATTTTTGAACAGTGTTCCATCCCTGATCCTGCCAAGTATTTCCCCCATATTTCCATACAATTCCCTCAGATCATCTCCCAGCTTGTTGACTTCCTCATTATATCGTACCAGTCCATCCTCCGTCTTTCCTGCGCCTGATACTTCCAGTCTGGCATTGCCTCCGTCCGTTTCGCTGCCTGCCATAAGCTTGTTCAACGATTCCATATAGATATCCAGCATTTCCGGATCAATCTTTATTCCCGCCATTGCTCCCTCCTCTTTTAGTAAACATACGGATGGAGCAGCTTCAATTGAAAACCTGCATCTGAATCAGGATTTCTGACTTGATGTTTTCTTGAGCCAGCTGAGCACTTTCTCTATGTAAGATGATAAAAAGGCAGACTTCGGGCACGATATTTGCAAGAAGCAGACCGATATCAGCAGTCTGGAAAAGAATTTAAAATTATAACCAACCTCGTGTTTGCAGATATTTATCTGGAATTCTTAATTCAAGTTCCTCAACAATTCGTTGTATATAAGCTTCCATATCTGTATTTGAATAGCAATTGTGTGTATTCATTACGCTTATTAATCTTCCATTTCCAACTTCTATAGAAAACCCTATAATATCAAGTTCATAAGTGAAAACAACGTAAAAATAATCATAAGCAAAAAAACCTATTTTAAACGACCAATGTCCTGCTTCTTCCACCACATCATAATATTCTATACCTCTAATTTTATTACCAAATATTTTTTTTATTTTTTTACCCGTATCGATTCTAATATCATTAAAATTATTTTGTTGCATACCAAAAATCTCCTTTTTTTCTAATGCAAAATACCCATGTTTTTCTTGCAAATAATCCCATTCCCATTTCAATGCGCATTCACCATATGCCTCTGGATTATGTGAAAATCGTATCTCTTTACCTGCGTTTATGGCATCATCTAATGCAGGTTTGTTAAAATAGTCAAACATATTTTGACCTGCTACATCTAAACCATAGTTTGGACTTCTTTTCCCTCTGTATTACATTTTTTTACTTTAGTAACCAGCTTAGGAAAATCAGCTGGTCTGTTTGGGAAAGTAATCTCTCCAAGCTTTTGATTGTAGCAGTCAATCATAACTGCTGTGTGGGTTTCTTTGTGTAAATCGATACCCACATAAATAAAATTTTCTTTAACCATAAAATCAACCCCAATCTCAATGTTTGGCAAAATAGTGGCAATCTCAACTGTTAAGCATCTTTCTCGGAATTACGCATCTTTTCAACAACCAAGTATGCAAGAGTGGTATAGCCTATCCACTTCTGGTCAGGCACAAAATATCCCAAACGGATACCGCTGACTTTCATGGAGATGGATACATCCTGCAGAACGCAGGACACGAAGCAGAAGAAATCTCCTTCGTGGTGTGTGATGTTAACTCTGAACAGAAGAGGTTGCAAGTTGATTTTTTGATTTTGGAGCAGATTTTTTATATATACCTCTAAAAACAAGCAGAATTGGCTTTATGCCAAAAGACCAAAACAGACAAAAACAAGTAATAATGCACAAATTTACTTTTCTGACACACAGCCCAACTTTCTCTTGCCCCTGTGAGAGCCTGTGTTGCCCCTGTGTGCGATTTTAAGAGCGAAGTCGAGGTAGTTACCCATAATGGAAGATTTGAGCCTTGTTGGGGAAATGTTACGAAATTATTACATCCTTCAAAACCAATTTTTGTTAGCACCTTTTATAAAGTTTCTTCAATGTGTTTTTCCAGCATCGGAATATCTTGTATTGCATCATCACAATATTTTTTATACTTTTCAGCACCCAAAAAATCTATTTGATTATATTGAACTCTCCCTGCACAACATTCCCTATGCAAAACTTCTAGTTCAGAAATTGTAATCAGGTAATTTCCCTTCCTAGACAAAGGATCTTTAAACATTTTCCAATTCAGATTTCCTTTAAAAGCATCAACACACTTTTTAAGACTATCAATTATATTTTCTGGGCAAGAATCCTGTACTCTGAATACAAGCATCGGTATATTGCGATACCTGTCATCTTCGATGTACATATTATATCTCATCCATTCAATTGGAATGCGACTATGAATAAGTTTACCTATACATTTTTCCTTATTTTCTTCCATAAATCCTCCTATTGTATTGTAAATACATCAAAACCATCTGGATTAATCTCCTTCAAAGCTCTAAAATAATCATCTTTAAGAACTGGCGTATTTTTATACCTTGGATCATAAATGTATACACCATCCGAGTAGACTTCGTGATATTCGAAATCATACACCTTACCGTATTCATATCCATTTATAACACCATCTTTGCCTTCAATGCGGTATATTTTCCCTTGTTGTCCAGCCGTATCATAAAAATCAGTCGCGATTTCAGAGCAATCATAGCCAGGATTATTTTTATAATAGTCACTATTTAATAACTTATTGAATTTACTTTGAACTACATCTGAACCACCCTTACTACCACTCTCCAGCACATCACACGGATTCCTTAAATCCCATACATCCTCATATTCAACCTTCTGGGATACCAACAATGCATCTGCCTTTTCCACTCCTGCCAGCTCGGCACTTGTCAATCCTTCTCTGCTTCCATTCTCCAGAAAATCCAAATATCTTTTCGCATCCTCCAGTGACATCATATCGGCAAATGATTCGTATATTGTCCCGCCACCCCAAGCAGAGTCACTTCATCTGTAAAATTACCCAGGACAACACATTCAGCACTCCGTATCAGATAATCCTCCGCTTTGTCCAGCATTTTTTTATGCCAGACAGTCTCTATCTCATACAGTTCTGCCTCATAAGCCGACTGTTCCTGCTCGTGGGTATCCTTGGCATTCTGATAGCCGGTATTGATCCCCTCCAGTTTTTCGCGGTATTTATCCGGGGATAATCTCAGTTTTTCCGGCTGCAGCATGGCACATACCGCCTCAAATTTTTTCCCGTATTCTCCAAGCAGTCCGCAGTATCCTTCTATCTGTGCCGCATAGTTTGCATCCACTTTCCCTGCTTTTTCCACTATAGCATCAAACTTCTCGCTCTTTTTCAAGCTATTTGTAAGCTTTATTACCACCATTTATATGTTTTGGAATAATTAATCAACAATTCTGATTATATGTTTTATCTTTTACGCAAAATATGTTCCTTTCTAATGCGCTTGTCCAGTAAATCATACGGCTGGTTGTTCGTCGAAACTTTTGCGATACACTTTCCTTTCACATAGAACTCAATTTTTTCACCGAACAATCCTTTTTTCAATCTCGTACTCTCAATTTCACTGATGTCGAACTTTTTCACGATCAGTCCGCGTCTGCGTGTCACTCTTGTTCCATTTACTGAAAATCTGTCAGTTATAAGGTCTATGAAAATGATCAAGGAAATTACCGCCAATGCAAGCATCGGACGGAAGAATATTATGCTTGTCTCATTCTGCTCGATCATCACCCATACCATCCAGCAGAAAAAGCCTACCGACATTGCGGAAACAGCTTTATAAACGCCCCTTGTTTTCAATGTAAATTTATCAACGGTCATTCCCGCTTTGTCGCATGGTACTTGTTTAACTTGCAATTTTATTGCTAATTTTGAACCATCTGACAGATTATTATCAATCCTGAAAAGCTTTTTCTTCCCGGAATAAAATTCATATCCGCCGTCTAATCGTTCTGATACTCTGGTAATGTCTGCAAATGTATAATAATGCTTTATGCCTGTGTAACTACGATAGATGATTTTTTCGCCTTTTACCCAGATTTTCCAGACGTGCGTGCCTAAGACACCACTTATACATAAACCAATAATTAACCCATATAAAATGCAAGTAAATACATCTATTTGATCAGTAATACATGCATAAATAAACACTCCACCCATAAAAAACAAACCTACATACATTATAAAAGCCAACGCAAACGGATACCCTATTTCAAAATCCTCAAATAAACTTTTGGGATTGTTTTCGTTATCCGAATTATAAAACTCCGGATATTTTTTCTCATTATACACATTCAGATAATGAATCACTACCGCTGCTGCCACCCACGGAGCTATTACTTTTATTAACGTTACAAGAAATGCTAACATGTTTTTCTCCTCCAGATTCTTATGTAAATGCACATATAAATTGATTTACATGACCATCAATATCCACGGCATCCTTCAGATTACTAAGATACAGGTTATTCCTTATAGATTTCTTTATCTTGTCCTTCACGCCACCTACTAATTTTTGTCCGGAATAATTGATAAAATTGCATTACCGGTGCTATCAATCAATCCATTACTTGCCGCAGTAACTAAAAGTCCCGCTCCTGTTCCTGCAATGGCTCCTTTTAACGCTTCATATGCCACACAATTTAAAATCTCCGCTTTCAAAAAATTTTTCAAATGTGTCACCAGAAAAACCTAACAACTGCACTTACAACACAACTAATGCAAGTTCCGATACCACGCCTAACAATATCATGACCAAGCAGGCAATTATATTTTCCCGAAAGCTTCTGATTGCCTGCAAATTATTCCTGTCTGAAACTACATCCCACTGATCTTTTGCATACCAGATGTCATGACTTGTGTCCTTCATTTTTTCCGCCTGCTTTTTAGAACAGTGAATTGCAAATATTCCGGGACAAACATGATATTCACCTTCTGTATAAAATGCATACCATACAATATTCTTCTTTTTTTCATCCGGCGTAACTGCTATGATACGTGCTTGTATTTTCACTCCGTTTTTTCGAATAAATGCATTTTCTGAAATTTGGATTCCCATCACTCCTATTGCATACGCAACACTGATCCACCAGATACAAAGCATAATTGATATTCTGACCGGATCATTGGAAAAATTTTCGATTGCTCCCAATATGATAATTGCAAAACATATCAACCATATTTTTCTTAATGTTTCGTATTTCTTTGTTAAATCTTTTTCTCTGGCTGGATTCTTTTCGATATACATAGCTCTTTTTAATGGATATCCATTTTTCTCCAAATCGTTTAAACGTCTTTTTACCTCATTTATCATAATATCTCCTCATTATTCGACTGTTTCATGCTTCACAACAAAACCAACTTTTGAATGTGGCAGATATTTTAATGCCAATTTATCCCCATATGTCACATCACTACATGTACCAACAATCTCTATTGTTATCTTTTTTTCATCTTCGTTTTCTATTGTTACAGCTCTTGAATATCTGGTATCTTCCGGGCTATTTGATATTGCCTCTCCCTCAATATACAAATAATCCTCATGAATCATATTGGGAATATCCATCGCAGCTGGAATTGTGCAAAATACCAATACTCCCGCTAACAACACACCACCGATAATTTTAATCCCCGTTTCTAACTGCGGATCATCTAACTTGGGGAAAAATTTTTCTCTTTTCTTAATTTTATACAAATATACAATTACAATTATAATTGTGACTCCATTTCGAAATCCCAAATAAATCATTAAAATTTTTCCCATTTGTCCCTTGTCCTTTTTTTATTAAACTCTGAATTAGGATTTTGTGAATTTCCAATTATACAAAAAACTGAAAGTCCTCCTAAAATCATTGACATAACTAATACTATTCCCCACATAAGCTTTCCTCTTGACGCAGTTGACATTGTTTTCTGCATGAGTCTTCCGCCATTTCCTCCGTCAACCAATCCAAATACAAAGTCCTTAATATCATCCCTTAATGATTTTCCATTTCTATCGAAATCCGAACTATCTAAAGTCGTTATTACAATTCCCAAAAATATTCCTATTACCAAGCCAACCACATTTCCATTCCCGCCAAATCACTTGTCACAACTGCCGTTGGCCACATGCCATTCAGGTCCACCAGATCCATCGGTCTGTTGAAGCAGTAGCTGTAATGGTTCATCGCGTATGGCACTGCGGTGTGTCCTTTTATGAAGTCCTCGCTTATGAAACGACCCGCTCCGGCATCATATCTTCTGTCCTCTGTCCGGCTTCCGCCGCTTCCCATGCTGGTCGTTTTCTGCAGAAGGTTATGGTACTGGCAGGCTGCCCGCTGTCCGGTACTCAGTTCTGCTCCGGTTCCCAAAGGCATCGTAGCCATAAGATTGCTCTAATAAAATCTGCTCTCAATCACTGTACTTATTTAATTTTCACCTGTAAGTATCCCTTTTCTTTTATCATTTTTTCTATTAGTGCAAATTGTTTCATATCTTTTTCAATTGAAATTGTTTTGTCAGTAACTATAATAATTCTTCCTTTTGAACCACGAGCTCCTGATGCATAACGTACTTTTCTCACATCATTCCATGAATATGTTCTAACTTTACCAAGTATCGGATAGTAGGTAATCTCATTTCTTGACATTACTATCTTCTTATTTTTCCAATATAATAAATAGTATATTGCTAACCCAAATGCCAAAATTACTATTAAGTACGCCAGAACTATGATCTGCTCCATCTTTATAGTTATAATCAATAGATATATTGCCATCGTCAGACAAATTAATCCCATAATTAAAGTGAATACGCCTTTCCCTGTGCATTCAATTTTATCTTCCATTTCTACTCCTTCTCTTCTTTATTTGGCTTCAAATTTTTAGACAAATTCGTACCATTCATGACTTCATCTAACAGCGAATCTCCAAATGAATTTATTCTGTTTACTGCCATATCATATAAACTCTCTGCTCCAATATATTGCCCCAGCAATCTCTATAACAAACGTAGTCACTGCTGCAGCAGGTACATTACCTGTTCCCAACACAGCTCCTTCACCAGCTCCCTGTAACGTGCTAACTGCTATCTTTCCTACAGACTTCCATGGATACTATATTTCTGTCCCAGTAAAAACTTTGTATTCCAGATTCTGGTGTTTTATCTGTCACCGTTTCCGTATAACTGTCCTCCTTTTGTAACAAATTGTAATACTGTCTGGTCAGATCTAATGTATACTGAATCTGATGTTCTGGATTTTCTGGCTGAATCTGTTCATATTTCCATATTTTTTGATTCATTCTGTGTCCCAGACCATTATATTGATATTCTGCCTTTTTTACGATTCCACCGTACTCGCCCATAGAGCTACTCATCTGGTTAACCGCTTCAAACTCATGTACCCTTAGGATTTCAACCTGTTTCCATTCCATTACTCGTTTCTATATCATAAACAGGAAGTCTTTTTTCATTTTCTAATATAACATCAATCTGTTTTCCATTTCTTTTTACACCTTTTATTTCAGTTGCCTGTCCCAAATACCTCAGCTTTCGGTCACAATAGAAAATGCGTTTACGGTTCACTTTTAATATGTAGCGGTCTTCCATAAATAAGCCAAATATAAGTATATAAAAAACTACTACCAGAATATTCCAAATTATTTTTACTGCAGTATTACATTTCCCCACCATAGACGCTGCCAGTATGATAGAACCCAATGCATTTATCATTTCTGCCGCAAAGATCCATGTGATACACCTTCCCTTATGGATATGTACTTTGTACTTTTTCTCAGATTTTATACTTTCTTTTAATACAAGCAGCATCCTCGCAATGAAATACAAATGTAATAAAATCATTATTATGATATAGAATGCTTTATTTGCCCTTCGTTCTAAAGCATATGGCTTTCCATTTACTTCCTGAACCATTCCCATTTTACAATGGCGTAAGTAACTTACTGTCACCTGATCTCCTACCTGCACATATGGAAAATATGTCTTTTTTATAAAAACTATCTTTTTCGTATTTTCGTCCTGTATTTTTGCCGATACTAATGCCCATTCTCCTTCAACCGGTCTGATTTTGTCTGTAAACTCTGTAATTGTGCCCGTTACCACTTCGCCAGTTCCGCTAAGGTATTCCGGCACATCCAAAAGAACTGGTGGCCAAATTATAAGATATACAATCAACATCCCCATTAAAATTGTTCCCAAAACAAAATCTAAAATTTTATCTAGCTGCTCATTATGTGCTGCATTTTGTACAATATTTTGTATTGGACTTTTTGCTTCCACATCTCCTCCTGTAAATGTGCTTGCACATATACGCAAAAAAATGGGAATTATTATAATTAAAAATAATGTGTATAAAATATAAACAATACTATTATCAGACAACATAACTATCTTCCTCTTAGCTTTCTATTCTTTTGATTTTTCTATGCTGCAATTTCAAACTCTTTATACACCGTTCTGTTACTGACAATTACTTTATACTGATAACAACTGAAAATATTATCCGTCTCCTTTATATCAACCATCCCTTAATAACCTCTAACGCTCCTACATCTGTAATTCCTTCATTATCAGCAGATCGACCATATTTTTTCAGTTTTCTTTTTCCTCTCACACAAAAAGTGAAATCCGTATTTTCAAAATGTATGGCATTTTCATTTTTTACATTGCAGTATGGATCATCTCCAAAATCTCCGATAAATATTGGCATTCTCTCTTTTAAACGATTGATATAATTCAAAGTATCCCGATTTGTGATTCCTATACAAATAAGTTCTGTTGGATTTAGCCCCTCTACAATTTCCCCTATAAAATCATTTATATTTCCTGCACAAAATACTATAACTCTGCCGGAGTTTCTTTCTTTTAAAACTTTATTAATTGTTTGCAATACCGGCTGTATAGGAATCTGTGTCTCAATATCACTGTGGTCATACCTCAGTGTATGATATCCTGCTCTTACAAAAAAGTCTGATATCTCATCATATTTTCCTATATGTCCCAGCAATCTCTTTTTCCTCTTGTTTTGATACCATACCCTTCCATTCAGATCACTTTTGTAATAATCCGGATGCATGAACACAATAGTTCCTTTGAAACCTTCTTCATTTTTCTTTTGTGTATAACAGATTTTTATGTTTTCTTCTGTTTCCAACCATTCTTCTTTTAAATCGTAGGTTTCTCTTGGCACCATTTTCTGATTATTGCAACGCCCCTTCACTGAACCTGCAAGTATCCAAACTAGTTGTACTAAAAATATGACATATGAAACACTTGCAAATATTAGGAAATAATTTTCTCTTCTTATTTTTTCAACGGTAAAACACTTTTCTATAAATACTGTGATTCCAATAACATTTAATGCAATTAAAATCCTATAGAACCAAATGTACCCCTTTTTCAAAAATTCACTTTGAAGGATTGCCATACATGCACCAATTGCTAATGCATACGTCATTAATATACTGAATCCTATCATAAATGTACTTGTTAACATATTCTTTATTCTCCACATTGCATTTTTATTTTATTAGCTATTTCTTTTGCAATGTCATTTAGATAAGGTTTTTTATGATGAAAACAGTATATCATATGCGTTCATGCATTGAAAATACTGTTCAGTTAAGAAATGCTGTATTTTTTTGGTGCACTAATGCGTAGAAAGCAGGTGTATGATGAGTTCAAATCATTTTTTTGTGTATGACAAAAAGACAGATTGCATATCTGCCTCATAACGCAGTATAATGGTGGCGAAATTAATTTTATAGACGTGTTTGGTATTTTTAGATGTTTTTACCACAGCGTGAGAAGTCACTAATTCACAGAAATTACACAAAACTTGAAACGGTCTCGATTATTAATTATTTGCCTTGTTTCTTCTCTTTAAAATGATCCGGTTCTGCTGCAACACAGGTTATAAGCAAAAAACCAATAAAGTTAAGTAAGCATGTCATACCTAAGATAATATACCACATGCATCTTCCACTATTTTTTTGTCCTCCTGTCATTTCTACTAATATTGCTCCCCTGCGTCCAAAAAACATCCTCCCTGTTGAACATATAAAAATAATTAAAAATCCTAATATAGTACAACCCACATGTAACATTTCTTTTACAAATTTATTCTTCACAATAATCTTCCTTGTTGCATATAATCCTACAAGAAAACCAACTACAAGTGTCGCTGTATAACCAGCAATACATATTTTTACTATGCTCTCAACAGGTATATTTCCTTGTATCACTGTCTGCAACATAAGTCCCAAGGAAATTAATAAATAGATATACCCTAAATATTTTCTGGAATCATATTCTTTTTTGATTATAAATATTCCACCCCACATAAGCTTTCCTGTCGACGAGATTGATATTGTTTTCTGCATGAGTCTTCCGCCATGTGTTCCTCTAAAACTCGTCTTAAAACAATTAGTACAGAAATAGCTTATTCTAATATCAAGAAAAAAATATGTACAAAAGCCATTCTTATGAAATTTTTTAAAATCTCCCTACTCTTTCTCATTATTATTTTCTCCATCAATCAATCCAAATACAAAGTCTTTAATATTATCTCTAAGAAGATTTACCATCTCCTGTCAAATTCCTATTTTATTCTGTGTATAATTCATTTTGCAAATAATATCTTATATTTTATTCATCGCTTTTATAAAGTTCAGCCCACGCTCTCATTCCTTCATCTGAACTATTCTTGTATTGGTTAATAAAATTTGCACAATCTTGCTCACTTATTATTAACCCATCATTTTTTTATACCATCTAAATAAAATGAACAATATAATAAATGGGCTTAATTTACTAATTATCAAATCAATAATTGTACACAAAATTATTATAATCATTTTCTATCTCCATGTGTTATCTTTCCAAATAGCTTACCTGCTGCTCTACCATCTGTCACATTCGTTTTAAGTCATGTTTTCTCCATTCGCAAATAACTTTGTTCATCAATCTATGTATCCCTTAAAAATTCACGCATTTTAATTTAACACTGTTACAATAATCTTTCAGTTCTGAAATAAGTGGTTTAGCACTTTCATTTATACTATCTGAAATATATATGTTTCCTGTAAATTCTTTTAATAATGTTTTCATTCTTTCCATATCATACATTGAAAAACCCCAAGTCTGCTTTTGCTTCGCCTCAACCAATATGTCATAATCCTTTGCATCATTCAAATTTTCTACCTTCGGTGTCATTAGAATACTTACCCATGGGCACTTTATCTTTTTCTTTTTTCCGTTCTCTACATACACTGTATTCAAATAAATTCTTCCGTATCTTGAATAAATATAGGATTCACCTATAACTAATTCCTTTATATCAGAAATATTTACTTTTACTTTTTTGTGAAAAAGTCTACACAAAACCAGCTCACTATTTTGATAATACCATTTTTCGGAATGATACCGAATAAGATAACCTATGTAAAATGTCAAAAAGCAGATCGAAACTGCCCAAAACAAGACTGCACTCACTTGAATAGGAAAAACTGGAAAAATATTTAAAAAACTAAAACTCATAAAAATAATAGAGAGAATCAACGTTGCTATCACTTTAAACCAAATATTCTTTATTTCCAAAGTTTGTCTATATACCATATTTATTATTTTCCCTTCACATATCCTTATTCTTTATCAAATGAACTTTCATTTGATATCATTGTTGTAGTTGCTCCATAGAAAGTATTTAATACATTTCCTGTAGTTTTCGTATAACCACTAAATGAATCTACCACATTTTTTTCTAATGCTACATCATTATAAAATGTTATTCCTTGAACCGAGCCTGTAAAAGTTCCCCATACTAAACCTTTTAATCCAGAAGTCAAAGCATCTGCCCCTATTTCTTCATGTTTTTTTCTACCGTCGAATCAATGTTATCAAGATATTCCGTTACCATTGTTCCAACTGCTGACCCAATTCCTCCACCAATTGTATTTCCAATAGGTCCCAACATACTTCCTGCACCTTGAATTATTCCTGTAAAACACCCACCCAAAAAACCATTACTATAACTTCCACCAATATTTTCGTTTGCGAAACCACCAATAGTACCTGCCAAAAGGACACCCGCTATAAATGGTGCTGCTGTTCCTCCTGTTCCAACAACTACTGCACCAACAGCAACAACGGTTGTCACCACGGTAACCGCTTTTACCGTCGTTTCAACCCACTTCGGCCACATGCCATTCAGGTCCACCAGATCCATCGGTCTGTTGAAACAGTAGCTGTAATGGTTCATCGTGTATGGCACTGCGGTGTGTCCTTTTATGAAGTCCTCGCTTATGAAACGACCCGCTCCGGCATCATATCTTCTGTCCTTTGTCCGGCTTCCGCCGATTCCCAAGGCTTTGTAACAGTAAGATTATTCTAATAAGATCTACTCTCAATCACTATACCTATTTGATTTTTACTTGTAAATAACCCTTTTCTTTTATTACTCTCTCAACATCTTCACATTTTTTCATCATTCCCGTTTCAATATATATTTTTTTATCTGTCTGAATAAGAATCCTATTTGCCCCTCTTCCTATAGACTTATAGCACACAGTTTTAACATCTTCCCAAGAATATTTTTTTTCTATTCCAAAGATTGAACGATATATAATTTCATTCCATGTAAAAATAATTTGTTTATTGTGCCATAAAAAAGTGTCTGCGACACTCTCAACTCCCCTAACCCCTCATTCATGAGGGGA
>ONZS01000333.1_pt1 | contig 48582 bp, 29 predicted proteins | sample 1670921 | NCBI WGS metagenome assembly ONZS01 (sample SAMN06348104, study PRJEB24527) | human gut metagenome | biome: human gut; feature: ankylosing spondylitis patient; material: feces | host: Homo sapiens | place: China | collected 2015-10 | reverse complement strand
GCCGCCAGTGGCGGGAGAGCCTCCAGCAGTATCCGTAGGTGAATCCGCCGCCGGCCAGGCTGCCGTCGTAGATGCGTTCGCAGCCGCGGGCGCTGTATTGTGCGCCGTGGAGGTGAACCCCGAAGAAGTGGCCCTCGAAACTCCGGCGCAGCCAGTAGCGCAGTTCGGGCTGCACGAGCCAGAAGGAGGCATCGGCCTCGTCACGCAGCCGCCACGGCCTGTAGGAGCCGAAAAGGTCCAGGGTCATCCGACGCCCCGTACCGATCTCCACACCGATGTTGGGAGCCGATGCCGCCCAGTAGAGTGCGTTGGTCTTCAACGCAAGCTCCTGGGCGGGCACGGTCCGGACCGTCCCGCAAAAGATCGCCATCACAATCATCACTCGCCACATTCCATCGCCACTTTTCGATTCGACAGACCGTTCACGGGACGATTCCATCCCGGAAGAAGTCTCGTCCCGCACCGGGGAGGATACTCCGCGAAGCCTCTAACAATTATGATGCCTGAAAACGGATCCGGAGTGCGTACGGCATGACATACCGCACTCGCGGACAGGGGATATGCGTCAGTAAAAAAGATTTTTCCGCCCCTGCGGAAAATACGGAGAGAGAATACCGCGGGGCCTATGCCGAACCGCGGGCCCGGCGCCGGAGGATTGCAGCCAGACGAAACAGGGAGAAGAGAAGGGCCAGAAGCATGAGTATCCGTATTGAGTTGCGGGATCCGTTCCCGGCTGCAAAATTAGGAAGCCCGGGACGCTTTTCTGTTGCGTCCCGGGCCTCGAAATCTAACACATGCGACAGGATCGGATCTGGGCTACAGCGAGTTGCCCGCCGCCCTGCAAGGCCGTTTCCAACACCCGTCTGACCGGCCGAACCGCGACGCGGCAGCGTCCTACGAAGTCTTGAAAGACTCATGACACTCCGGTCCGTTCAGTGTCCGAAACGCGAGGTATCGACCTCCTTGTGTTTTTTGGCCTTGTAGCCGCCGAAGCGGTAGGAGAAGTGTACGGTTGCGGTGCGCGTGTAGCGCTGCGCCCCCATGTCGAGCCACTGCCCGCGGTAGCGTACCTTCGTCGAGGGCGCACCGCTGTCGAAGAGGTCGTTGCAGCGCACCGAAAGTGTGGCGCGACCCCGGTCGAAGGTCCACTTCACGGCGGCATCGGCCGACCCGAGGGGATTGATGTCGAAGGTGCCCTGAATGGCCCCCGACTGGAAGAAGCCGTTCACCTCGAGGTCGATGGCGGGCTTGCGGCTCAGGTGGAAGGTGTTCACGAGCCGGGCGATGCCGACCCATTTCGCGCGGTCGAACGACATGTCGTGGAACGGGTCGCACTTCTGCCGCATGCGCATTCCCGTGAGCGTCAGCCGCGAATTGAGCCATTTGCCTGCGCGGAACGGGATGACGGCATTGGCGCCCCATTGCCGGTTGAAGTTCCAGTTGAGCGACTGGTAGATCATCGCCAGCCGGTCGGAGGCCTGCCAGGCGGCCTGTGTGAAGTAGTCGGGGCGCTCGTTCCAGAAGAGGACGAAGATGTACTTCTGGCGGTAGATGTAGACGGCCTGCGCCTCGTAGCTGCGCGAGGGGCGGAGTCCCGGTGTTCCGTGGATCTCCGAATAGCCGTCGATGTAGGAGATGGCGCCCTGCATCTCCCAGTAGGCGGGATACTCCTTGTCCGACGAGAAGTTGAGCTGGAGGATGTGCCGCTCGGAGGGCATCCAGTTGAGCGACGCCTGCGGATAGAGCGACCAGTTTTCGTAATCGCCCATGCGGTAGTACTCCCCGGCGAGCGAGGCCGTGAGACCCACCTTCCCGAACTGGCGGCCGAAACCGGCATAGAGGTTGGCGGTGTACTCGTCGAGCCGCGAATCGGTGTCTTCCGTCGCGGGCGAGCCTTCAAGGTGCGTGTAGTGCTGCCAGTCGTGCGAGCGGGCGAAGGCAAAGGCGCCGCCGGCCGTCAGCTCCCAGCCCGAGGCGAAGGTATGCCGCTCGTCGGCCGTCAGGTTCAGGCGGTCGATGCGCTGTCCCGAGCCGACGTCGAAGGCCGTGGCCGACCCGTCGGCATAGCTGTTTTCGAGCCGCGACTGCTCCGGATTGTCGTAATGGGTGTAGTCGAGGCCCAGGTCGAGGCCGAATGCCGAGGTGTAGCGCAGCGCGAGGTTGTGCAGCGACCGGTCGCTCGATTTTTGCGAGAGCGAACTGACGTAGCTTCCCGTCGAACGGGAGAGTCCGTCGGTGTTCGGCGAGAACGAGGCGGTGTAGGCGGCGCTCACCCGGCCCCGCTGTTTCGGAGCATACTCGGCAGCGGCGCGGAGCTGGTGGCTCCATCCCCCGGCGGTCATCCATTCATCCTGCCGGATGTCGTATTGCCGTCCCTCGAAGGTGTGCAGCGAGCGCAGGTCGTAACTCGTCAGCTCCTTGCTCCGGGCGGCCGAATAGGTGACATCGGCCGACCATTTGGGCGACGAGAGGACGAAGTTGCCGCCGGCATCGTAGGTGTCGTAATAGCGGTTCGTGTAGTTGGCATGGAGCTCACCCGAGAAGGCCGTCTCGTGACTGCGGCGCAGCACGACGTTGATCGCGGCCCCGCGGACGTGGTACTGCGGCGGCGCGCTGAACATCACCTCGGCCTTCTCGACCCGATCGACGGGGGTCGAGCGCAGCAGCGTGGCCAGCTGCTCGGGGGTCATCGTCGAGGGACGCCCGTTCAGGATCACCGTCACCGACGAGGCCCCGGCCAGCGTCAGCGCACCCTCCTGCTCCATGACGCCCGGCAGGCGGGTCAGGGCTTCGTAGGCGTTATTGACGGCCTGGCCCTCGGTCAGCCGGCCGAGGTCGTAGTCGAGCCGTCCCTGCTCGACCTTCACGACGGGGCGTTCGCCCTCGACCACCACGGCCGCGACCTTCGTCGAGGCCTCCGTGAGGCGGATGTCACCCAGGTCCGTGCGGTCCGATTCGATGGTGCGGACCTCGTAGGCGATGTGCTGGAACTGCAGCCGGTAGGGCCGCACCGCCGAACGGATCTCGAAGCGCCCGTCGGCATCCGAAGCGACGGCGTCGAGGTAGACCGAGTCGCGGTTGAACAATACGACGGCGGCTCCCGCGACGGGCGCATCCGACGGATCGATGACCCGCCCGCGGATCACGGCATCGGAGGGTCTCTCCGTCGGGGCGGCAGTCTGGGCTTTTGCGGCGGCGAGGCTCAGGAGGATCGCCACCGGAATCAACAGAAGTTGCAGATGGTGTGATTTCATGTTTCGATGTGTTTCGAAGGGTCTCTTCGTTCCGCAAAATTACGTCGGAAAAGGCCTTGCCGGTGCAGACAGGATCTTGCTGCACGAAACACAACTTACTGATTTACAACACAGGCATCCGAAAAAAATCTTGCTGTCCCGGCTGCATGCCTTGCCGCCGGACCGCCCGCCCCGAAAGGCGTCCGTCAGGCGAAATAGCCGAGCAGCCGCTCGCGGTCCGCAGCCCCGGACTCGGCGATGCGCCGCTTGAGTTTCGACTTGAGCGTATAGACCCCGTTGAGCGACATGTCGAGCATGACACAGATCTCCTGCGGCGAAAAGCCGGCGATGACCAGCGCCGCGAAGTCGTAGTTGCGCGCCGTCCAGCCCGGGAGCTGTTCGCGGAGCCGCGTGACGGCCCGGTCGCTGTAGAGATCGGCCATGTCCACGACGTCGGCCAGCACCGAGGGGCTCAGGGCCAGATCGCGCATCTTGGCCGTCAGGCGCTCGCCCTCGCCGAAGGTGTAACAGGTGGCGGCGATGTCGCGCACGGCGGCCACGCGCCCCTCGAGCAGCCGCTTGACGGCCGCCTCGCGGGCATTCGAGGCATCGAGCCGCGACGTAAGGCTGTCGTGCGACTCGCGGTAGGAGTCGAGCAGCGCCAGCGACTCGCTCAACTGCCCGTCGCGGCGGCGCAACTTGCGGCGGTAGCCCACGACGGCCCACCCCGCCGCCATGACGACCAGCACGGCCGCCAGCACGGCGATCCAGGCCCGGTAGCGCAGCGACGCCTCGCGCAAGGCCACCTCGTTGGCCGTGCGGTAGCGTCGTTCGAGTTCGGCGACCTGCGCCCCGCGCTGCGCTTCGAAGAGTGAATCCTTCACCGAAACATACTGCTGCATGTAGTCATAGGCCCGGGCGTCGTCGCCCCGGTCGTGGTAGATTTCCGCTGCCAGGTTGAACAGTCCGACACTCCCCTGATGGAACGTATCCCGGCAGGCCAGCGACTCTTCGATATAGCAGCGGGCCGAATCGAGCTGGCCGTCGCGCTGGAAGATGATGGCCGAAGCCACGTCGTAGAACGACCGCCCGGTATCCTCCGAGACGGCCGAGCCGTATGAAAGCGGCGCACGGCGAATCACCTTGAGATCGATCCCTTTGCGGGCCTCCAGGAGCTGCTCCGGCGTCCAGTCGCCGAGGTAGGTGTGGAAGATGAGGTTCTGCAGGCGGATCTGCTGGGCGAAATAGCGGAACGGGATCGTATCTGCCACCTCGACCAGCGGCGCGAGCGTCTCGATGGCCTGCCGGTAATCGCCCGCGGCACAGTGGGCCGAAGCGAGCATGAAGCGGCTGTATCCCTCCTGCTCCGTGTTGCCGTTGGCACGGGCCGCCTCGACCGCCTTCGCGAAGGGCTCCACGGCATCGTATCCCTGTTCGAAATAGAGCAGGCCCAACGTGTGGTAGACGGCCACGAGCAGCGTCTCGGTCCCCCGCCGCAGCGAATCGTCGGACGACCCGGCGGCCAGGGCCTTCTCGGCCAGAATCGCCGCCTGGGTGTAGCCCCGGATTCCCTCCTCCAGATTGCCTGTCTTGACGTGCGCCTGGGCGTAGGTGTACCACGCCGCGGCACGCTCGCCGTCCGAGCCGTGGCGGTCGTAGTAGCGCATGCCACGGTCAAGGAACTTTTTGCCTGCCAGGGTATCGCCCGACGAGACTTCGGCAAGTCCCATGATCAGCGCCCAGCGGGCCCGATCGTCCCGGTTGAGCCGTTCGGGATCGATCCGCTGGAGGAGCCGACGTGCACTGTCGGGATGCTCCACGGCCAAGAATCCGTCCACCGAGAACTCCCGAGGAGTTCCGCGGCGTCCGCACCCCGCGGCCGTGAGTGCCGCAAAAACGAAAATCCAACCGATGATACGTCTCATTTCCATACCGCGTTTCACCCTTCCCATTCGACCGTCCGTTCGTTGTGGAAGAAGCCGCTGACGAGGGTCAGGTACTCGGGCAGCAGGCCGTCGCCGCTCCACCGCAGGGGAATGCCCAGCAGCTCCCCGGTCGTGCGGCAGAGGTCGAAGCCGCACGCCTCGAGCGAAGGGCGCACCCACTCGGGATGGCGGCACGGCTTCCCGGCGATCCGCGCGCACTCCCCCGCAGGGCAATAGAGGCACGTGCCGGCATAGGCGAAGGCACGGCCGCCGTACCGGCGCTCCATGTCGAGCAGCAGCCGCTCGTGGCGCACCCGTTCGGGGCGGATCAGCCGCCCGGCCTCGGAGAAGGGAAGCCCCTCGCGGACCGGGGTGATCTTCGTGGCGACGATCAGGGCCGTCGCGTAGCCCGAGAGATACTCCTCCAGGTTGAAGCCGAAGGGCGGGCAGGCCCAGCTGCGCCCGTAGTTGGGGCAGGCGCGGCAATAGCCCGCAATGCGTTCCGCATCGCGGAAACGCGCGATGAAGTCGGCGGCCGGGAGCGATGCGGTGTAGTCCCGGGCCGTATAATCCAAGGCGGATGCTGTCGGATGATCCATGCTGCAAAAATACCAAATATATCCGATCCGGAAACCCTGCGGACCGTGAAAATCGCCTCCGACGGGACAATATGGCGGAGAAATGCGTATTTTTGCGCCGTTTCCCGACAACGACATAATCTCACGGCATATGGCAGACATGCATAAGATCAACCGGGTCGAGGTCCGCAACCTCCAGATGGAGGACTACGGGCAGCTGGCACAGTCCTTCACGCGCGTCTATGCGGACAAGGACGTATTCTGGACCCGCGAGCAGATCCACAAACTGATCGACATCTTCCCCGAGGGGCAGATCGTCACGGTCGTCGGCGAGCGGATCGTGGGCTGCGCCCTCTCGATCATCGTCGATTACGACATGGTCAAGGGCGACCACACCTACGCAAAGGTCACCGGCAACGAGACCTTCTCGACCCACAACCCCAAGGGCAACATCCTCTACGGCATCGAGGTATTCATCCATCCCGACTACCGCGGCCTGCGCCTGGCCCGACGCATGTACGACTACCGCAAGGAGCTCTGCGAGAAGCTCAACCTCAAGGCGATCATGTTCGGCGGCCGCATCCCCAACTACCACAAGTACGCCGACCGGATGCGTCCCAAGGAGTACATCGACCGCGTCCGCTCGCGCGAGATCTACGACCCGGTGCTGACCTTCCAGCTCTCGAACGACTTCCACGTGCGGCGCGTCATGCCCAACTACCTGCCCAACGACGAGGAGTCGTGCCACTGCGCCACGCTCCTGCAGTGGGACAACATCTACTACCAGCCCCCGACACAGGAGTTCGTGGACAAGAAGACCACCGTCCGCGTGGGCCTCGTGCAGTGGCAGATGCGTACCTACAAGACCCTCGACGACGTCTTCGAGCAGGTCGAGTTCTTCGTCGATGCCGTCTCGGACTACAAGAGCGACTTCGTGCTCTTCCCCGAGTACTTCAACGCCCCGCTCATGGCCCGCTTCAACAACCTGGGCGAAGCACAGTCGATCCGCGGGCTGGCACAGTACACCGAGGAGATCCGCGACCGCTTCATCGAGCTGGCCATCAGCTACAACATCAACATCATCACCGGCAGCATGCCCTACATCAAGCCCGACGGAGGGCTCTACAACGTCGGCTTCCTCTGCCGCCGCGACGGCACCTACGACATGTACGAGAAGGTGCACGTCACGCCCGACGAGGTGAAGAGCTGGGGTCTGAGCGGCGGCCGCATGGTGCAGACCTTCGACACGGACTGCGCCCGCATCGGCGTGCTGATCTGCTACGACGTCGAGTTCCCCGAGCTGTCGCGCATCATGGCCGACCAGGGCATGCAGATCCTCTTCGTGCCGTTCCTCACCGACACGCAGAACGGATACTCGCGCGTGAGGGTCTGCGCACAGGCCCGGGCCATCGAGAACGAGTGTTTCGTGGCCATTGCCGGCAGCGTCGGCAACCTTCCCCGCGTGCACAACATGGACATCCAGTATGCGCAGTCGGGTGTCTTCACGCCGTGCGACTTCGCCTTCCCGACGGACGGCAAGCGCGCCGAAGCGACCCCCAACACGGAGATGATCCTCATCTCGGACGTCGATCTGGACCTGCTCAACGAGCTGCACACCTACGGCAGCGTGCGCAACCTGCGCGACCGCCGGCACGACCTCTACGAGCTGCGGCTCAAGAAGTAGGCGCCGCGGCAACGCCCCGCAGCGGCCGGCCGCATGCAAAAAACCCTTCCGGGATCCCGGAAGGGTTTTTCACACACAAACATTAACAATACAAACAATGCAATGGCGAAATACTGTCTTCATTGTTCTGGTGCAAAGGTCGCGCGAAAATGCGGACCGCGCAATCGCAAAAAATAGGTATTTCGCCCGCAGCCCGGAGGCAGAGTCCGCACAGGCCCCGCATCCGGCGGCAGGAAAAGCTCCCGAAAGGGGCAATCGGTGCGACCGGCCGGAAAATTCTCCGCAAGGTCGGAAATCGCTGGCCTGCAACTTTTTTATTTTGAAATTAGAAATAATGCACTATCTTTGCATGCGAATTCCGAAGAGCCGGGCGACCGTCCGGACCTGAAATCACAACACACAATACGAACTTCACAGAATATGCAAGACCTGAATGCGCTGAAAGGAAAGAGCCTGGCCGAATTGCGCGAAATCGCGAAGGTGCTCGGCATCGGCGACGTCATGCTCAAAAAGCGCGAACTGATGGAAAAGATCGCGGAAGCCGCCGCTGCGGAGGCCCCCGCATCCGATAATCCCCCCGCACAGGACCCCGTTTCGGCAGAGGCTGCCCCCGCAGCGGCCGCCGAAGCGAGCCAGCCGGCCGCACCGGCCAAGGCCCCCCGCGGACGCCGCCCGCGTCTGGGCAAGGCGGAGAACGCCGTACCGGCTCCCCGCCCGGCCTCCGAGCCGGCGCCCGAAGCCGGCGAGGCCCCGCAGGCGGCACCCGAAGCCCCTGCCCGGCAGAGCGGGCGCAAACCGGCCGGACACGACGCCGGAGCCGCCGAGCAGCCGGTCAAGGCCGAACAGAAACGCCGCGGCCGCAAACCCAAGGCCGAGGCACAGGCCGAGAGCGGAGCTGAAGCACCCGCGGATCGCAGGGAGCAGCCCGCGCACACCGAACCGGCCGCCGGTCCCGAGCCGTCGGACGAACCGCAGACGCCGCTCGACGAGGAGGTGATCACCAAGGACGACTTCGCCGGCGAGATCGAGGGCGAGGGCGTGCTGGAGATCATGCCCGACGGCTACGGATTCCTCCGCTCGGCCGACTACAACTACCTCAACTCGCCGGACGACATCTACGTCTCGCCGTCGCAGATCAAGCTCTTCGGCCTCAAGCCGGGCGACACGGTGAACGGCACGATCCGCCCCCCGAAGGAGGGCGAGAAGTACTTCCCGCTGGTGCGCGTCAATGAGATCAACGGCCTGGCCCCGGAGTTCATCCGCGACCGCGTGCAGTTCGAGTACATGACGCCGCTCTTCCCGAGCGAGAAGTTCTGCCTGACGGGCAACGGGCACAACAACCTCTCGACGCGCGTGGTGGACCTCTTCTCGCCCATCGGCAAGGGTCAGCGCGCGCTGATCGTCGCACAGCCCAAGACGGGTAAGACGATGCTGCTGCAGTCGATCGCCAACGCCATTGCGGACAACCACCCGGAGGTCTACATGATCGTGCTGCTGATCGACGAGCGCCCGGAGGAGGTGACCGAGATGGCCCGCAACGTGAAGGCCGAGGTGGTGGCCTCGACCTTCGACGAGCAGGCCTCGCGCCACGTGAAGGTGGCCGAGATGGTGCTCGAGAAGGCCAAGCGCATGGTCGAGTGCGGCCACGACGTGGTGATCTTCCTCGACTCCATAACGCGCCTGGCGCGCGCCTACAACTCCGTGCAGCCGGCCTCGGGCAAGGTGCTCTCGGGAGGTGTCGATGCCAACGCGCTGCACAAACCCAAGCGCTTCTTCGGCGCCGCACGCAACACCGAGGAGAAGGGCTCGCTGACGATCATCGCCACGGCGCTGATCGACACCGGCTCGAAGATGGACGAGGTGATCTTCGAGGAGTTCAAGGGTACGGGCAACATGGAGCTGCAGCTCGACCGCAAGCTGGCCAACAAGCGCGTCTACCCCGCCGTCGATGTCATCGCCTCGGGCACGCGCCGCGAAGACCTGCTGCTGCCGCGCGAAGTGATGAACCGCACGTGGGTGCTGCGCAAATACCTTTCGGACATGACGCCCGTCGAAGCGATGGAGTTCCTCCAGAAGCAGATGGGCCTCACGGATACCAACGAGGAGTTCCTCGCCACGATGAACCATTGACCTTAAAACGCCAACCCGATGAACATGAAGAGACTGATTCTGCTGGGGCTGAGCCTGCTCATCGTCCGCAGCGCCCTGGCCTGGGGACAGAAGGGACACGACGTGACGGCCTACATCGCCGAATGCCACCTGACGCCCGCCGCCGCAAAGAAGATCGACAAGGTACTCGACGGACATTCGCCCGTCTACTACGCCAACTGGCTCGACAACGCCAGCCATACGCCCGACTACGCCTACACGAAGACGTGGCACTACCTGAACGTGGACGAAGGGAAGACCCTCGAGACGATGCCCGCCAACCCGAAGGGCGACGTGCTGAAGGCCGTGACGGAGATCGTCGCGAAACTCAAGGCCGGCGGCCTGACGCATGAGGAGGAGGCCCTGCAGCTGAAGATGCTCATCCACCTGGTGGGCGACATGCACTGCCCGATGCACCTGGGCCGTTCGACCGACCTGGGCGGCAACAAGCGGCCGGTGCGCTACTTCGGCCGTTCGACGAACCTCCACTCGGTGTGGGACACGTCGCTGGTCGAGTCGGCCCACAACTGGGGCTACACCGAATGGCGGCAGCAGATCGACCGCGTATCGCAGGCCGAGGCCGAGGCAATCGCCGCCGGCACCCCGGCCGAGTGGGCCGCCGAGACGTGTGGCGTCTGCCGGCAGGTCTACGAGGCGACGCCCGAGGGGGCGAACCTCTCCTACGACTACGTGGCGGCGCAGACCCCCGTCGTCGAGCAGCAGTTCCTGCGCGGCGGCCTGCGGCTGGCGCGCCTGCTCAACGAGATCTACCGGTAGAGACCGCACAAATCCGATCCAAGCGTCCCTGTCGCCCCCTGGCGGCGGGGACGTCTCGTTTTTCCGCCGGTTCGCTACGCAGCATGCACGGGATACCGCGAAAATTTCGTATTTTTGCCCGAAACGAAACCGATACCGGAGATGGCCGAGACGCTCTACATAAAGAATATGGTCTGCGACCGCTGCATCATGGCGGTGCGCGCCGTGCTCACCCGATGCTGCGGCATCGAGCCGCTCGCCGTGGAGCTGGGCGAGGTGCGCCTTCCGCGCCCGCTCACGGAACAGGAGCATGAAACGCTCCGCCGGGAGCTGGAGGACCTGGGCTTCGAACTGCTCGAAGACCGCCGCCAGCAGCTCGTCGCCCGCCTGCGGGGCGCCGTCATCGAGCTGGTCCGCCATCCGGAAGGTGTCAGGCGCGAGCGGCTCTCGGACTGGCTGGTCCGCCGCCTCGGCCACGACTACGACTCGCTGAGCCGCCTCTTCTCCGAGGTGACCGGCACGACGCTCGAAAAGTACCTGATCGCCCAGAAGATCGAGTACGCCAAGGAGTTGCTGATCTACGACGAACTCTCGCTGGCCGAGATCGCCGACCGGCTGGGCTACTCGAGCGGCGCCTACCTCAGCGCACAGTTCAAGAGCGTGACGGGCATGCCCCCCTCCCGCTTCCGCCGGCTCCGCATCCGCACCCGCCGCCCGCTCGACCGGCTCTGATCCGCACCCGCCGCCCGCAAGGTGTGCACCCCGCCGCATCCGACACATGCGGACGACGCGGCCGTGTGCCCGGAATCTTGTAAAACAAACCCGGAATTCCGTAACGCCGCAACCGCCGGCAGGCACTACCTTTGCCTGCGGAACTTCAAACCGAAAAGAGATGATGACCAAACGCATCTTCCCGGTGACGGGCATGAGCTGCGCCGCCTGCGCCGCACGGGTCGGCAAGACGCTCGGCGCCCAGCAGGGCGTCAGGCAGGCGGCGGTGAATTTCGCGGCAGCAACGGTTGTGGTGGAGTACGATCCCGACCGGACCTCGCCCGAACTGCTGGCACAGGCGGTCGCCGGAGCCGGATACGGACTGATCACCGACCTGAAGGAGGGCGCAGAGCAGGCCGAACGCGAACACGAGGCACACTACCGCGCGCTCAAGCGCCGTGCGGCGGCGGCCCTCGCACTGGCCGTGCCGCTGCTCGTCGTCGGAATGCTCTTCATGCACCGCCCGTGGTCGCCCTGGGTGACGTGGCTGCTCGCCACACCGCTGGTATTCGTCTTCGGGCGCGGCTTCTTCGCCGGAGCCTGGCGCCAGCTGCGCCACCGCTCGGCCAACATGGACACGCTCGTGGCGCTGAGCACGGGCATCGCCTACGCTTTCAGCCTCTTCAACCTCCTCTACCCCGCATTCTGGACCTCGCGCGGCATCGAGCCGCATGTCTATTTCGAGGCTTCGGGCGTCGTGATCGCCTTCGTGCTGCTCGGGCGGCTGCTCGAGGAGCGGGCCAAGGGCGGCACGATGGAGGCGATCCGGAAGCTCTCCGGACTGCGGCCCGATACGGTGCTGCTCGTCGATCAGGCGGGTGAAGAGCACCCGACCCCGATCGGCCGGGTGCAGCCGGGCGACCTGATCGCCGTGCGGCCGGGAGGGCGCATCGCCGTGGACGGCACGGTGGCCGATGGCTCCTCCTACGTCGATGAGAGCATGCTGAGCGGCGAGCCGCTGCCGGTGCGCAAGGAGGCCGGCAGCCGCGTGTTCGCCGGTACGGTCAATCAGCGCGGGTCGCTGCGCTACCGTGCCGAACAGGTCGGCGAAGGCACGATGCTGGCACAGATCATCCGCCTGGTGCAGGATGCGCAGGGCAGCAGGGCCCCCGTGCAGCGGCTGGCGGACCGCATCGCCGCAGTCTTCGTGCCGACGATCATCGCCGTGGCCCTGCTCTCGTTCGGGGCGTGGCTCCTTCTCGACCCCACAGAGGGATTTGCACACGGCATGCTGGCGCTGGTCACCGTGCTGGTCATCGCCTGCCCCTGCGCCCTGGGGCTGGCTACCCCGACGGCCATCATGGCGGGCATCGGGCGCGGGGCCGGGGCGGGCATCCTGATCAAGGACGCCGAAACGCTCGAGACGGCCTGCCGCGTGGATACCGTCGTCCTGGACAAGACGGGCACGCTGACCGAGGGACGCCCCGCCGTGACGGACCTTCAGTGGGCCGCCGGGGCCGAAACCGAGGCCCCGCGCCTCATGGCCCTCGAGAGCCGCTCGGAGCACCCGCTCGCCGAGGCCCTTGTCGGGCACCTCGCCGCCGCCGGGATCCGGCCCTGCGAGGCACCCGGGGAGTTCACCAACCACGCCGGACGCGGCGTCACGGGACGCTTCGCCGGACGCGAATACTGCGCGGGCAACCGGCGGCTGCTCGAGGAGCGCAGCATTGCCATCGACCCCGGGCTCGACGCCCGGGCACGCAGCCGGGCCGCGGAGGCACACAGCATCGTCTGGTTCGCCGACGAGCGCCGTGCACTGGCCGTAGCGGCCGTTTCGGACCGCCTGCGCAAGGGATCGCGCGAGGCCGTCGCGGAGCTCCGCCGCCGCGGCATCGAGGTCCACATGCTGACGGGTGATCAGGAGGCCTCGGCCGCCGCAGTGGCTCGGGCCGCCGGGATCACCCGCGTAAAGGCCGGGGTGCTGCCCGGCGAGAAGGAGGCCTACATCCGCGACCTGCAGCGCGGAGGCCACGTCGTCGCCATGGCCGGCGACGGCATCAACGACAGCGCCGCGCTGGCACGTTCCGACGTGGGGATCGCCCTGGGCAACGGCAGCGACATCGCCCTCGAGGCGGCCCGCGTGACCATTCTCTCGTCCGACCTGAGGAAGATTCCCGCGATGCTGCGTCTGGCGCGGCTGACCGTCAGGACCATCCGGCAGAACCTCTTCTGGGCTTTCGTCTACAACCTCGTGGGCGTGCCCGTCGCCGCGGGGGTCTTCTACCCGCTGTGGGGCTTCCTGCTCGACCCGATGATCGCCGGGGCGGCGATGGCCATGAGCAGCGTCAGCGTCGTCACCAACAGCCTGCGGCTGAAACGGCGCCGGATCGAACCGATACAAAACACCCAAAAACACGATACGATGGAACGCAGATTTAAAGTAGAGGGCATGATGTGCGGCCACTGCCGGGCACATGTCGAAAAGGCACTGAACTCGATCGGCGGAGTCTCCGCCACCGTGACGCTCACCCCGCCGGAGGCGGTCGTCACCTTCACGGGCAGTCCCCTGCCGACCGAGGAGCTCCAGCGCACGGTCACGGAGCAGGCCGGCGACTACCGCCTGACCGAGATCGGCTGACGCCGGCGCCCGGAGCGCAACAGCGAACGGCTCCGCCGCAAACTACGCAAACGGGGAGCGCCTCGCAGGAGGCGCTCCCCGTTTTTCCGTTGTACCGAACGGGCAGAAGGATCACTGCCATCCGAACGATGCGTTGTACCGCATGGCCAGCGAATCGCCGTACTCGCGCTGCAGCCGCCCCAGTTCCTCGAAAAGGGCGTTCTGCTCGCCGGCATAGGCCGGATCGCCGAAGAGGTTGCGCAGCTCGTGGGGGTCGTTCTCCAGATCGTACAGCTCCCAGCAGTCGATGTCGTTGTAGAAATGGATCAGTTTCCAACGGTCCGTGCGCACGCCGTAATGGCGCTTGACCATGTGCTCGGCCGGATACTCGTAGAAGTGGTAGTAGAGCGCCGGACGCCAGTCGGCAGGATGTTCGCCCCGCAGCAGCGGCAGCAGCGAACGCCCCTGAATGTCCGCGGGAATCTCCGCTCCGGCCAGCTCGAGGAAGGTCGGGGCGTAGTCGATGTTCTGCACCAGTTCGCCGATGTCGCCGCGAGCCCCGCCCGGCATGCGCACAACCAGCGGCGTGCGCATCGACTCCTCGTACATGAAGCGCTTGTCGAACCAGCCGTGCTCACCCATGTAGAAGCCCTGGTCTGAGGTGTAGACCACCAGCGTGTTCTCCGCAAGCCCCGACTCGTCGAGGTAGCGCAGCAGCCGGCCCACGTTGTCGTCGAGCGACTTGAGGGTCTTGAGGTAGTCGCGCATATAGCGGTTGAACTTCCACTCGGCCCGTTCGCGGCCCTGCGGGTTGCGCGCGTAGAAATCCTCGATAATCGGATCGTAGAAACGGTCCCAGGCGGCCCGCTGCGCCGAATCCATGCGGCTCAGGATCCACTCGTAGGCCCCCTTCAGCCGGCCGGGATGCCCCTCCTTGAGCATCTTGAGGTCGTAGACCGGGTCCATGTCCACGTCCGAAGCGATCGACATCTCCTGTGCCGCGGCAGCCGGACGCCCCGCATAGTCGTCGAAGAAGGTCTCGGGCAGCGGGAAGGTTCGGTCTTCGTAGAGGGTCAGGTTGCACGTGTCGGCCATCCAGTTGCGGTGCTGCGCCTTGTGGTGCACGAGCAGGCAGAAGGGTTTTTCGGGATCGCGCCCCTGCTCGAGCCACTCGATGCTCCGGTCCGTGATCAGGTTGGTCAGGTAGCCGTGCACACGCACCGTATCGCCCGTCTGGCGGATGAAATCGGGGTTGTAGTAGTCGCCCTGTCCGGGAACAATCTCCCAATGGTCGAAGCCCGTCGGCAGACTTCCCAGGTGCCACTTGCCGATGACGGCCGTCTCGTAGCCGGCCTGCTGCAGCAGTTTGGGGAAGGTCTGCTGCGAAGCGTCGAAGGCCGGGCAGAGCGTGTTGTCCGTATAGCCGTTGGCGTGCGAATGTTTGCCCGTGAGCATGCAGGCGCGGCTCGGGCCGCTCAGCGAATTGGCCACGAAGCTGTTGGTGAAGCGGACGCCCTCGGCAGCGATGCGGTCAAGGTTCGGGGTCGAGGCATAACGGCGGTCATAGCAGCTCATCATCTGGGCCGTATGGTCGTCGGTCATGATGTAGAGGATGTTCATCCGCCGGTCCGGCTCGGGCTCCGGACGCCCGCATCCGGCAGCCGCGACGGCAGCCAGGCCGCCGGCCAGGAAAATTCGGTTGGTTTTCATGCGAAGTCCGTTAAAGCGCATGCGCTATTCGGCGCAATAAAGCTGTACGTTCGACAGGTTGGCGGCGGCGCGCGTGCGGTCGATCGTCACGCGGAGCCGGGCGGCCTGCATCGGTTCGGGCAGACGGATCATGCGCTTGTAGCCGATCGTCGTGCCCTCGGCCACCTGCCGCCAGGCCTTGCCGTCGTCGGAGACTTCGACCCGGAAGCGCTCGACGCGCTGTCCGCGGGCAATGTCCTCCTGCAGCATCACCACATTGAACGGCCCGCCCGCGATGTCAAATTCGCGGCTCTGGCCGGCAGCGGCGGTCCACGGCGTGGCTCCGTCGGCAAGCAGCCCCCGGGTGAAGCTGTCGCGGATCCAGGCGCCGAACTCGCGCAGGCGCCGCTCGTCATTCTCGTGGATGCGTCCGCGGCGGTCGGGTGGCACGTTGAGCAGCAGCACGGAGTTGGATCCCACCGAGGCGAAATAGATATTCTTCAGTTCGTCGAGCGTCTTGACGCGGTCATCCTCCTCGGCGTGGTAGAACCAGCCCGGACGGATCGAGACATCGACCTCCGAGGGATACCAGAAGAGCTCCCTGGCCCGCGAGAGAATGGCCCGGCTGCCCAGGTCGGGCGAGGTATTGCCCAGGGCGGCGATCTCGGGATCGGGGTCACGCAGGGTGACCGAAGCGGGCGGCAGCACCGTGGCGCTCCACTCCTCGTCGCGGCCCTTGCCGGCCTCGTTGCCCACCCAGCGGATGTCGTCGCCCATGATGGCCGTCACGGCATCGGGCTGCAGCGACTTGACCGTCGCCACGTAGCGCGGCCAGTCGTAGACCTGGTGTTTGCCGTCGGCCTCCGAGCCGTTGGCCCCGTCGAACCACACCTCGGCCACCTCGCCGTAGCGGGTGAGCAGCTCGGTGAGCTGCGCCACGAAGTAGTCGTCGTAGGCCTTGCCCGTACCGTACGAAGGGGCATTGCGGTCCCACGGCGAGACGTAGAGGCCCATCTTCATGCCGTATTTGTCGCACGAGGCGCGCAGCATCGCCACCACATCGCCCTTGCCGTCCATCCACCGCGAGTTGCGGACCGAGTGTTCGGTGGTCTCCGTAGGCCAGAGGCAGAATCCGTCGTGGTGCTTGGCCGTCAGCATGACCATGCGGAACCCGGCGTCCTTGAGCACCTCGACCCACTGGTCGGTGTCGATCGCCGTCGGGAAGAAGAGGTCGGGCGACTCCCGCCCGTCGCCCCACTCCTTGCCCGAGAAGGTATTGACCGTGAAGTGGATGAAGGCCGTCAGCTCCCACTGCTGCCAGGCCAGTTGTTGGGGCGTCGGCACCAGGTGCGCGGCCATCTCGACCTTGGCCAGCGAATCGGCATCGCCCAGATCGACGTATTTCTCATAATAGGTTTCCGCCGGAGCGTTCCCCGGACCGGAGCAGGCGCAACCCAGGGCGACGGCACCCGTCAGAGCCAGGCTGGGCAGTAGTTTTGCAAACATAGGCAGACAAAATTTTTCATGATTCGAGATACGACGGCACACCGTGCCGATTTGTACAAACTTACATATTATTTCGCAGAATCCGAAATTTTTACGAAAAAACCCTCCGTCATGCCGCAATCCGGCCTTCCACGCCCATACGGAGTCGGTGCCGGCCTCTGCTCGAAGCCGGGAATCGCAAAAAAACAGACTAACAATTCCTTGTATTCGAAAAAAGATTCGTAATTTTACCCAAATTCGGAATATGGCGCGCCGGCAGCGCAGGGACTTCCCCGCCACAGGAAGACAGCAGGCGAACAGAGATGCGCCCCGAATCTCGGGAACAACGAACTTGTTTACTTAAATCCATACTTTATGAAAAAACTTCTATTGCTCTGTTGCATGGCCGGTTGGATGTCGGCACATGCCCAAACCGAACCGCTCGGCGGATTCGCCTACGGCCCGGCTGACGCACCCGACGGCACGGAGTGGGAATCACCCGAACGGCTCGCCCTGAACAAGGAGCAGCCCCGCACGTGGTTCTTCACCTTCCCCGATACGGAGAGCGCACGCCGCGTACTGCCCGAATGCGGAGCCTGGTACATCTCACTCGACGGCGTGTGGAAGTTCCACTGGGCCGGCAACCCCGAAGAGCGCCCCGCGGAGTTCTACAAACCCGAATACGACGTGGCGGCATGGGACGACGTGACGGTGCCGATGCAGTGGAACGTGGCGGGCATCCAAAAGGACGGCAGTCTCCGCTACGGCGTGCCGATCTACGCCAACCAGCCGGTGATCTTCGCCCACAAGGTGGCCGTGGACGACTGGCGCGGCGGCGTGATGCGCACCCCGCCCTCGGACTGGGTCACCTACAGGCACCGCAACGAGGTGGGATCCTACCGCCGCTCGTTCACGCTGCCCGAAACGTGGGAGGAACGCGAGGTCTACATCAACTTCGACGGCGTCTCGTCGTTCTTCTACCTCTGGGTGAACGGCCGCTACGTGGGATTCTCGAAGAACTCGCGCAACACCGCCTCGTTCGACATCACCCCCTACCTGAACGCCGGGGGCGAGAACGTCGTGGCCGTGGAGGTCTACCGCAACTCCGACGGCTCGTTCCTCGAGGCGCAGGACATGTTCCGCCTGCCGGGCATCTTCCGCACCGTCTCGCTCACCTCGACAGCCCGGGTGCAGGTCCGCGACCTGCGTGTGCGGCCCGACCTCGACGCCGCCTATGCCGACGGCACGGTACGCATCGAGGCCGACATCCGCAACCTCGGCCGGAAGCCCGCCAAGGGCTATACGCTCTCCTACACGCTCTACGCCAACGAACTCTATTCGGACGAGAACGCACCCGTCGATGGGGTGACGGCCTCGGCCGCAGTGGCTGCGACGGAGGCCGGAGAGACCACCCTGACCGTAGCCGGGATGCGGGTGCCCGACGCCCGCAAGTGGTCGGCCGAGGAGCCGTGGCGCTACACGCTCGTCGGGCAGCTGCGCGACCGGAAGGGCCGCGTGGTGGAGACCTTCTCGACGGCCTTCGGCTTCTGCAAGGTCGAGATCCGCGACACGCCCGCCGCAGAGGATGAGTTCGGGCTGGCCGGGCGCTACTACTACATCAACGGCCGGACCGTGAAGCTCAAGGGCGTGAACCGCCAGGAGATCGATCCCGCCGTGGGCAACGCCATCACCACGGAGCAGATGGAGCAGGAGATCATGCTCATGAAGCGCGGCAACATCAACCACGTCCGCAACTCGCACTACTCCTGCGCCCCGCACTGGTACTACCTCTGCGACAAGTACGGCATCTACCTCGAGGACGAGGCCAACCTCGAAAGCCACGAATACTACTACGGCGAGGCCTCGCTCTCGCACGTCGCGGAGTTCGAGGCAGCACACGTGGCCCGTGTCATGGAGCTGGCCCACGCCCATGTGAACCACCCCTCGGTGGTGATCTGGTCGCTGGGCAACGAGGCCGGCCCGGGCCGGAACTTCGTCTCGGCCTACGAGGCCCTGCACGCCTTCGATCCCTCGCGTCCGGTACAGTACGAGCGCAACAACGACATCGTGGACATGGGCTCGAACCAGTACCCGTCGATCGACTGGATCCGCGGCGCCGCAACGGGCAGATACCCCATCAAGTACCCGTTCCACATCTCCGAATACGCCCACTCGATGGGCAACGCCGGAGGCAACCTGGTCGATTACTGGAAGGCCATCGAATCGACCAACTTCATCTGCGGCGCCGCCATCTGGGACTGGGTGGACCAGGCGCTCTACGCCTATGACCCCGCAACGGGCGACCGCTACTGGGCCTACGGCGGCGACTTCGGGGACAAGCCCAACAGCGGCATGTTCTGCATGAACGGCATCCTGCTCCCCGACCACTCGCCCAAGCCCGTCTTCCACGAGGTGAAGCGGATCTACCAGAACGTCGGCGTCGAGCCGGTGGACATGACGCAGGGCCGGATCGCGATCTTCAACAAGCACTACTTCACCACGCTGGCCGGATACCGCATCGTCTGGACGCTCTACAGGGACGGCGAACCTGTGGCCCGCGGCGACGCCCTGCGCGGCCCGCGCAAGATCGTCGGCCCGCGCGAAAGGGTCGAGTATACCATCCCCTACGACTATGCGGCGCTCGACCCCGCAGGCGAGTACTTCGTCACGGTGCAGTTCCTGCTCGCCGAGGACAAGCCGTGGGCCGAGGCCGGATTCGTGCAGATGGAGGAGCAGCTCGAGGTGAAGGCGGCCGGTGCGGAGCCCTCGATGACCGAACTGACGGCCCGCCTCGCGGCGCCCGAGGTCACGGAGCGGAACACGGGCTGCAGCGGCTGCGCGGCGAAAGGCTGCACGGCGGATGACGGGGACTTCACCGAGGTGCGGGGCGACGGGTTCGTCGTCACGTTCGACAACCGCCGGGGAACGATCCACTCCCTCGAGTACGACGGCCGCAAGGTGATCCGCGACGGAGAGGGTCCGCGGCTCGACGCCCTGCGCGCACCGACCGACAACGACAACTGGGCCTACACGCGCTGGTTCGAGAAGGGGCTGCACAACCTGCGCCACACGGCAACGGCCTGCTCGCGCGTGGACAACGGCAAGGGCAACACCGTGCAGCTGATGTATACGGTCGTATCGCAGGCACCGAACGCCGCCCGCATCGAGGGCGGTACGTCGGGGCGTTACCGCATCGTCGAACTGACCGACCGTCCGTTCGGCGAGGAGGATTTCCGCTTCGTGACCAACCAGATCTGGACCGTCTACCCGGACGGCTCGATCGAGCTCCGCGCGGAGATCACCTCGAACGACCCGTCGTTTGTGCTAGCCCGCCTCGGGTACTCCCTGCAGCTGCCCGAAGAGCTGCAGCACTACGACTACTACGGCCGCGGTCCGTGGAACAACTACAACGACCGCATGACGGGTTCGTTCGTCGGCCGCTACGGCAGCACGGTCCGCGAACAGGCCGTACGCTTCCCCAAGCCGCAGAGCATGGGCAACCGCGAGCAGGTGCGCTGGTGCGCGCTGACCGACGGCAAAGGCAACGGCGTGGAGTTCGTCGCCGACGGCACGATGTCGGCCTCTGCACTGCCGTGGTCGGCCGTGGAGATGACGCTTGCCCCGCACCCCTACCAGCTGCCCGAACCGACGGCCACACACCTGCATCTGGACCTCGCGGTGACGGGCCTGGGCGGCAACAGCTGCGGACAGGGCGGCCCGCTGGAGCAGGACCGCGTCAAGGCTTCGGACCACGCCATGGGGCTGCTGATCCGCCCGGTACGCAACGGTGCCTTCACGCAGACGGCCCACGCGGCCCTCTCGGGCGAGGTACCCCTCTCGATCTCGCGTTCGCGCGATGGACTGGTAACCATTTCAACTCGCAAGGCAGGAGCCGAAATTCGCTACTCGGCCGACGGAGGAAAACAGATGCTCCCCTACGAGGGGCCGTTCGACCTGCGTGAAGGCGGAACGGTGACGGCAAGCTATGCCGACAACCCGGCCGTGAAGAGCACCGCCACCTTCGCCCGCATCGAGCGCATCCCGATGACGGTGGTCTACGCCTCGAGCCAGGAGACCGGCATCGGCGACGCCGCGAACCTCGTGGACGGCGACCCCTCGACGACGTGGCACACGATGTACTCGGTGACGGTGGCCAACTACCCCCACTGGGTCGATTTCGACGCCGGGGAGGCGAAGCTCATCCGCGGATTCGTCTACCTGCCGCGGCAGGACGGCGGCACGAACGGCAACATCCGCGAATACACCGTGCAGGTGAGCGACGACGGCAAAACATGGAGCAAGCCGGTGGCCGCCGGATCGTTCGGCAGGGGGACCGGCGAGCAGCGCGTCGAACTGGAGCGCCCCGTCAAGGCGCGCTACATCCGCTTCACGGCGCTCAGTTCGCAGAACGGAGCCGACTTCGCCGGAGGCGCCGAGTTCTCGGTGATTGCCGACTGACCGGCACAAGGAGATGAATAAAGACATTAGATAAACGACAACATGAATCTGAAAACCAACATACTGAACGCGGCATTTCTGACATCCGCCCTGCTGGCGGCTCCGGCCGCAGCCGGAATGCGGGGCGACCATGTCGCGACGGAACAGCAGACCCGGGCGGCCGGCAACGCCCCGATCGAGGGGATCCGGCAGCTGAATCCCGCAGCGGTCGAGGTGCTCTTCACCGACGGGCGGCGCATGACTCTCGACTTCTACGGCCCGAACATCTTCCGCATGTTCCTCGACCCGCAGGGCGGCATCGTCCGCGACCCGGCAGCCGAACCCGAGGCGCAGATCCTCGTCGATGAGCCGCGGCGGGCGGCGGGAGAGCTCGAGATCGAACAGAAGGAGGGCTCCGTGGCGGTGGCCACCGAAGCCGTGCGCGTCGCCTTCGACAAGGCCACGGGCCGCTTCAGCGTCACCGACCTGCGGCGCGGCGAGGTGGTGGCCGAATCGCTCGGCGCCGCCGCGTTCGAACCCCGCCAGAGTTCGATCGCGCTGAAGGAGCGCGCCGACGAATACTTCTACGGCGGCGGCGTGCAGAACGGCCGCTTCTCGCACAAGGGACAGAGCATCCGCATCGTCAATACGAACCAGTGGACCGACGGAGGCGTCGCCTCGCCGACCCCCTTCTACTGGTCCACGGCCGGCTACGGCATCATGTGGTACACCTTCGCACCGGGACTCTACGACTTCGGGGCCTCGGAAGCCGGAACGGTGCGTCTGACGCACGACACGGACTACCTCGACCTGTTCGTCATGGTGGACCGCACGCCCGTCGAGCTGCTCAACGACTTCTACCAGCTGACCGGCAACCCCGTGCTGCTGCCCAAGTTCGGATTCTACGAAGGACACCTGAACGCCTACAACCGCGACTACTGGGCCGAGACCGAGGACGGCAGCGGCATTCTCTTCGAGGACGGCAAGCGCTACAAGGAGAGCCAGCAGGACAACGGCGGCGTGCGCGAATCGCTCAACGGCGAGGCGGACAACTACCAGTTCTCGGCCCGTGCCGTGATCGACCGCTATGCCGCACACGACATGCCCCTCGGGTGGATCCTGCCCAACGACGGGTACGGCGCCGGGTACGGCCAGACCGGAACGCTCGACGGCAACATCGAGAACCTTCGGCAGCTGGGCGAGTTCGCCCGCGAACGCGGCGTGGAGATCGGCCTGTGGACCCAGTCGGACCTCCACCCGAAAGAGGGGGTCGATGCCCTGCTCCAGCGCGACATCGTCAAGGAGGTGCGCGACGCCGGGGTGCGCGTGCTCAAGACCGACGTGGCATGGGTCGGCGCCGGCTACTCGTTCGGGCTGAACGGAGTGGCCGACGTCGGACGCATCATGCCCTACTACGGCAACGACGCCCGCCCGTTCATCATCTCGCTCGACGGATGGGCCGGGACGCAGCGCTACGCCTCGATCTGGTCGGGCGACCAGACGGGCGGCGACTGGGAGTACATCCGCTTCCACATCCCCACCTACATCGGCTCGGGCCTCTCGGGGCAGCCGAACATCTCGTCGGACATGGACGGCATCTTCGGCGGGCGGAACATCCCGGTGAACGTCCGCGACTTCCAGTGGAAGACCTTCACGCCGATGCAGCTCAACATGGACGGCTGGGGCGCCAACCCGAAGTATCCCCACATCCTCGGCGAGCCCGCGGCGTCGATCAACCGCTGGTACCTGAAGCTCAAGTCGGAGTTCATGCCCTACACCTACTCGATCGCCCGTGAGGCCGTGGACGGCAAGCCGATGATCCGCGCCATGTTCCTCGACGACCCGAACCCCTACACGCTCGGCACGGCAACCCGCTACCAGTTCCTCTACGGGCCCTACGTGCTGGTGGCCCCCGTCTACCGCAACACGCAGGCCGACGACAAGGGCAACGACCGCCGCGACGGGATCTACCTCCCCGAAGGGAACTGGATCGACTTCTTCACCGGCGACCTCTACACGGGCGGCTGCATCGTGAACAACTTCGACGCTCCGCTCTGGAAACTCCCCGTATTCATCCGCCAGGGGGCCATCCTCCCGATGACCGCCCCGCACAACAACGCCGCACGCATGAACCGCGAGGTGCGCACCTACGAGTTCTACCCCGCCGGACACAGCGAGTTCACGGAGTACGACGACGACGGGGTGACCGAGGCCTACCGCCGCGGGGAGTCGGCCCGGACGCGTATCGTCTCGGACCTCGAGGGAGACAACCTGACGATCCGCGTGGACCCGACCGAGGGATCGTTCGAAGGCATGGTTGCCGAAAAGGCCACACGCCTGCGGATCAACGTCACGCAGCGTCCGGGAAAGATCACGGCCCGCATCGGCGGCCGCAACGTGAAGCTAAGCGAGGCCCGGACGCGCGAGGAGTACGCGCAAGGAGTAAACGTGTGGTACTACGACGCCGCACCGGAGATGAACCGCTTCGCGACGACCGGCAGCGAGATAGCCGACCTGCATGTGGTGAAGAACCCCGTGGTGTGCGTGCGGCTCGAGCCGACCGACGTGACACGCAACGCCGTGGAGCTGAAGATGAAGGGATATGTCTACGCTCCGGCCGCGCCGATGCTTTCGAGCATCGGCGCGCTCGAGGCGCCCCGGGCGGCGATCGCCGAAACAGACACCGAGGCCTACACGCTCACCCCCTCGTGGGAGGAGGTGCCGGGTGCCGACGGCTATGAGATCGAGTTCGACGGCATGCGCTACACGATGATCCGCGACACGCGGCTCCGTTTCGAGGACCTGCGCCCGGAGAGCGACTACACGTTCCGCATCCGCGCGGTGAACGCCTCGGGCGCCTCGCCGTGGAGCACGCTCGCGGCACGCACGAAGTCCGACCCGCTGGAGTTCGCCATCCGCGGGCTGAGCGGCGAGACCTCCTGCCCGAACCAGGGCGGACAGGGCATTGCCCGGCTCTTCAACTTCGACGAGTCGGATACATGGCACACGCGCTGGAGCGAGCGGGCCGTGCCGTTCGATCTGGTGATCGACCTGCACAGCATCAACACGCTCGACCGCTTCGACTACCTGCCCCGCCAGGATGCCGGGAACGGCACACTGGGCCGCGGCCGCGTCTTCACGAGCATGGACCGCACGAACTGGACCGAGGCCGGCACGTTCGAGTGGAAGGGTGCCGAGACGAAGAGCTTCCGCTTTGCGGAGCAGCCCACGGCGCGCTACATCCGCATCGAGGTCGAAGAGGCCGTCGGCGGATACGGCTCGGGTCGCGAACTCTACGTCTTCCGCGTTCCCGGCTCGGAGAGCTACCTCCCGGGCGACATCAACCAGGACCGCCGGATCGACGAGAACGACCTCACGTCGTACATGAACTACACGGGCCTGCGCCGCGGCGACGGCGACTTCGAGGGATACATCTCGAAGGGTGACCTGAACACCAACGGGCTGATCGACGCCTACGACATCTCGGCCGTAGCGACACGGCTCGACGGCGGCGCCGACCGCCGGCCGGCCGCCCCCGTGGCGGGGACGGTCACGGTGAAGGCCTCGAAGCGCAGCTACGCCCCGGGCGAGACGGTCGAGATCCGCGTCTCGGGCCGCGGGCTGAAGAGCGTGAACGCCCTGAGTTTCGCCCTGCCCTACGACCCGCAGCAGCTGGAGTATGTCGGCATCGAGGCCCCCGGACTCGGGCAGATGCGCAACTTCACCGCAGACCGGCTCCATACCAACGGCGTGAAGGCCCTCTACCCGACCTTCGTGAACGTCGGCGAACAGGCGACGGCCGAGGGCGACGGCGAACTGCTCGTGATCCGCTTCCGCACCCGCAAGGCCTATGTCTACGACCTGCAGCCGGCAGACGGGCTGCTGGTGGACAAACGCATGAACCAGGCGGCATTCTGACACCGTCGGGCAGACGGTCTGACGCAGGAGGGGCTTCCGGATCTCCGGAAGCCCCTCTTCGTTTGCCCGGCAGGAATTCGGTCCGACGGGGAGGCGGCCCCGCCGGACCGTGAGCCCGATTCGCGGGCCGCCGGGGCACGGCTCGGGCGCCCCCGCTTGCCGCACCGGAAGCGGCCTGCGGCATCGGAGTCGAAAAAAAGGGAAAAGAGGCTGGTTTCAAACGAAAAAAGATTATTTTTGCAACCGGTATGAAGACCAAAGAAGAACTGATCGCAACGCTCGATTTCGTGGCCGAATATGCCACCTACCTGCTCGGATCGGGAGTACATACCTCGCGCGTGATCCGGAATTCGCAGCGGATCGGCACTTCGCAGGGCATCGACATCCAGTTGTCGAGCTTCCAGCGGAGCACGATCGTCACGGCCCACGACCCCGAGAGCGGCGAGGCCGTCACCCGCGTGGTGAAGATCCCCGCCCTGCCGATCAGCTTCGAACGCAACTCCGACCTCAGCGCCCTGAGCTGGGACGCCCTCGACGAGCGGCTGCCGCTCGCCGAGATCCGCGCCCGCTACGAGCAGCTGATCTCCAAGCCGCGCATCGACCCGATCTTCGTGCTGCTCACCGTCGGACTGGCCAACGCCTCGTTCTGCCGGCTGTTCGGCGGCGACTGGACCGCCATGTCGATCGTCTTCACCTCGACGCTCGTCGGATTCGCCGCCAAGCAGCGCATGCAGGCACACGGCCTGAACCACTTCCTGACGTTCATCATCTCGTCGTTCCTGGCCTCGCTCTGCGCCTCGATCGCCCTGCGCTTCGACTGCACGTCGGAGACGGCACTGGCCACGAGCGTGCTGTTCCTCGTGCCCGGCGTGCCGCTCATCAACGGCGTGATCGACATCGTCGAAGGACACATCCTGATCGGATGCAGCCGGCTGATCAACGCCCTGCTGCTCATCATCTGCATCGCCGTGGGGATGTCCGCCACACTCATGATGGTCAAAGACAGTCTGCTATGATCGCGCTCGACATCCTGCTCGACGGCTTCTTCGCCGCCATCGCCGCCATCGGCTTCGGAGCCATCTCCGACCCGCCGATGCGCGCCTTCCCGCGCATCGCCCTGCTGGCCGCCGTGGGCCACGCCCTGCGGTACTGCCTGATGAACTATGCCGACGTGGACATCGCCTCGGCCTCGCTCTGCGCCTCGATCACCATCGGGCTCGGAAGCCTCTGGCTCGGGCAGGGGATTCACTGCCCGATGACGGTGCTCTACATCCCCGCCCTGCTGCCCATGGTGCCGGGCATCTACGCCTACAAGACCGTATTCTCGCTGCTGATGTTCCTCCAGTCGCTCGACGATACGCAGCAGGGGTTGGCCTACATGCAGCAGTTCTTCCTCAACGCGACGGTCTCGTTCAGCGTGATCATCATGCTGGCGGCCGGAGCCACGCTGCCCATCTTCATCTTCAACCGCCGGGCCTTCTCGCTCACCAGGCGCAAATCCGACCGCATATGACCGTATTCTGGGAGACGATCGCCGCCTACAACGCCGCCACGTGGCCCGTGCAGATCCTGCTCGTGGCCGTGGGAATCGTCCTCACGCTGCTGCTCTGCTTCCGCCCCACGACAGCCGTGAAGAACGCCATGAAGGTCTTCATGGCGCTGCTCAACTTCTGGATTGCATTCGTCTACTACCACATCTACTGCGAGCCCCGCGAATACAACGACCTGCAGACACTCTTCTGGGCCATCATGGGCTGCATGTGGATCTACGACCTGGCGGCACGCAACGCCACGCTCGAACGCACCGGGCACCACACCGGATTCGCCCTGCTGCTCTTCGCCATGCCTTTCATCTACCCGCTCTGCTCGCTCGCACTCGGGAGGGAGTTTCCGATGATCACCTCGCCGGTGATGCCCTGCTCGGTGGCGGTCTTCACCCTCGCGCTGATGCTCGCTTTCGCCGAACGGGTCAATATCATCCTGGCAATGCTCCTCGGCCACTGGGCCCTGGTCGGGCTGTCGAAGGTCTACTACTTCGGCATCCCCGAGGACTATCTGCTGGCCTGCAGTGTGGTGCCGGCGCTCTACGTCTTCCTCCGGGAGTACATCGTCGCCATCTCGCAGCGGCCGAGCAAGCCCTCGCCGCGCGTACTCAACGGCCTGCTCGGCGTGCTGTGCATCATCATCGGCCTGTTCATCGCCTACACGCTCCTGCACCAGTTCAACCTCTTCTCGGAGATCTGATGCGGCCGGGAAACCGGACCGGACAACACAATACGAAACAGAGCGGCCGGGAACTGTAAGGTTCCCGGCCGCTCTGTTTCATGGCAGCGCCCCGTCAGCGGAGCGGTTCGATGCGGAAGCCAAGGCTGTAGGCCGAGTCGCGCCGCAACTCATACTGCGGCCGCGGCTGCGGGCCGCAGCTGGCGTTGCCCAGGCCGCGCTGCACGCAGTCGAGGTTCAGAATCACCTCCGAACGGCGCACGTTGTCCAGGTCATGGGCGTATTTCGTGGCCCACAGATCGGCATCCGTATAGTGGAGCGCACTGAACTCGAGGTAGCCCAGCGCCGTGATCCGGAGCCCGGCCCCGTCGTCGGAGCGGAGCGTGAGCCACCGCACGTCGCTGCGGCCGCCCATCGTCTGCGGGCGCACGTAGGACTCCTCCATCTCATCGACCGAGCATTCGTACACGCCGAAACAGGCGGCATTGTGCCGATCGACGTAGTTCTCGATCGGACCGCGGCCGTACCACGCCACCTGCCCGAGGGCGGGACTGAGCGCCGCCGTCAGCCCCAGGCGCGGGAGGTTGAAGTCGGCAGCCGTCGGGAATTCGGCCGTCACATCGACCGTACCGTCGGCATGGACCGCATACACGACCGTATAGGGCTGGCGCACGTCATCGCCGATGCGGGCCTCCATCGGGGTCGAGATACGCACCGAACGGCCGTCCCCTGCGGCCTCCCAGGTGACCTCGGCATCGGGACGCAGCGCGCAGACCGTCGGGCGGTAGGTGCGCTTGTCGTTGTCGATCGAGCGGTACCAGTTCAGTTCGAAGCCCGCGCCGGCGTGGATCAGCTCCCTGCCGGCATAGCGCAGCGAGGTCACGATGCCGCGGGTGAGGTCCATCTCCATGCGGAAGCCCGTGGCGGCAAGCGTCAGGCGTCCCTCTTCGCTCGAAATTCGGAGCGGCTCGTCCGTAAGGGGCTGCACGGCTCCGGGAAGGCGGCGGTCGGTGACAGCCAGCTGCTCGCTGGCGACCTCATGCCCGGCGTCGGCCCAGACACACGGCCTGCGAAGCCGTACCGAGAGGTTCACGAAGTACTCGCCGTCGTCGCCCACACGGTCGGCATAGGGCAGCGTCAGGGTCGCCGTACTGCCCGGAGCGGCCGACGGCAGGTCGGTATCACCCTCGGCCACGGGGAGGCCGTCGCGCAGCAGCGTCCAGTGCAGGCGGAAGTTGTCGAGGTCGAGGAACGCATAGCGGTTCTCGATGCAGATGCGGCCCGAGGCCGGATCGTCGGCATGCAGGCGCAGGTACTGGTAGACCTTCTTGACCTCGAGCAGTTTGGGAGTCACCTGCCGGTCGGGGGTCACGATGCCGTTGCAGCAGAAGTTGTTGTCGTTGGGGGCATCGCCGAAACCGCCGCCGTAGTAGTAGTTCGTCGGCAGCTCGCCGTACTTGCACAGGCCCTGATCGACCCAGTCCCAGATGCAACCGCCGATCATGCGGACCGAACGGTTCTCGATGTAGTCCCAGTACTCCTCGAGGTTGCCGATCGCATTGCCCATGGCGTGGGCATACTCGCACAGGAAGTAGGGTTTGTCGCGGTCCTGACGGTCCTGTTCGATCATGCTCTCGATCGAGGGATACATCCGCGAGTCGATGTCGGCCACGTCGTTCTTACCCTCGTAGTGGATCGGACGGGGGTCGAGCGCACGCGCCGCGGCGTAGACGGCCTCGAAGTTGCGGCCCGATCCGCACTCGTTGCCCATCGACCAGAAGATCACCGACGGGTGGTTCTTGTCGCGCTCGACCATCCGCACCATGCGGTCGATGAAGGCCGGGCGCCAACTCTCCTTGTCGCTGATCGAGTGGTTGCCATGGCACTCCACGTCGGCCTCGTCCATGACGTAGAGGCCGTAGTAGTCGAACAGCGCGTACATCTTGGCGTCGTTCGGATAGTGGCTCGTGCGGATCGTATTGAGGTTGTGGCGTTTGAAGAGCAGGATATCCTCGATCATCGACTCGACGGGAACCGCCTTGCCCAGCTGCGGGTGAATGTCGTGGCGGTTGGCGCCCTTGAAGAAGATCCGACGGCCGTTGATCCAGACGCGGCGGTCGCGGATCTCGATCTTGCGGAGCCCGTACTGCGAGAAGGTCGTCTCGAGCATCTGTCCGTCACGGTCCTTCAGTTCGAGGAGCACCGTATAGAGATAGGGCGTCTCGGCCGACCAGAGTTGCGGCGAGGAGACGGGAAGCACGGCCTCGGCAACAGCCTCGGAGCCACGGGCCACACCGCTGAACGGAAGGCTCTGCTCTGCGACGCGGTGCCCTTCGGCATCGAGTAGCGTGACATCGACCGAGGCGGCCTCGCGGCCCCGGCCCCCGACGTTGGCCACATGGGCGCGGACGCGCAGGCCGGCGCTGCGGAAATCGTCGGACAGGTCGGCATCGAAGCGGAAGTCGCGCAGACGCACCTTCGGGGTGGCGTAGAGGTAGACGTCGCGGTGGATGCCACTCAGGCGGAACATGTCCTGATCCTCGAGGTAGCTGCCGTCCGACCAGCGGTAGACCTCGACGGCCAGCGTATTGCGGCCCGGACGGACGTAGCGCGTGATGTTGAACTCGGCATCGTTGTTCGCGCCCTGGCTGTAGCCTACCCTGCGGCCATTGACCCAGACGTACATGGCGCTGTAGACGCCGTCGAAGTGGAGGTAGACCTCACGGTCCTTCCAGTCGGCCGGCAGGTCGAAATCGCGGCGGTAGGAACCCACCGGGTTGGTCTCCGTCTGGTTCGTATAGCCCTTCTGCGGAAGGATGAAGGGCGGCTGGTTCTTGTGCGGGTAGGTCACGTTCGTGTAGATCGGCGTACCGTAGCCGTGCATCTCCCAGTTCGACGGAACGGGAATCTCGTCCCACGCCGAGACGTCGTAACGTTCCCGGTAGAAATCCGCAGGACGCTCGTCGGGGCTCTTCACCCAATGGAACTTCCACATGCCGTTGAGCAGCATGTAACGGCTCGAGCGGTTGCGCACCCACGGCCGGCGGTAGCTCGGGTCACCCTGCATCTCGGCCACCGAGGCGAAGGGCACGAAGGTCGCATGGCCCGGCTCCTTGTTCACGGCGAAGACCGTCTCGTTCTCCCAGTCGTTGTCGCTGGTCGGGCGCAGGGCCGAGAGGTCGATCCGGGCCGTCGAACGGCGGATTGTCCACCGTTGAGCGGGGTCATCGGCCGAAGGGGCCACCTGCCAGGCCGGCTTGCCCGGCTGCACGTCGGGACAGCCGATATTGAGTCCGCCCGCACGGCAGGTGATCGTATAGGTATCCTCCCCGACAGGGGTCAGTTTCCACTCCTGGTTGGCATTGCCGGGGCTCGTGCTCCATTGGATCAGCGGCCCGGGCTGCGAGGCGCGGTTGGCGTTGTCGATGCTCTGGTCGGCAAGTACGGAGGTAATCTGCCAGTAGCCCCCGGTCGAGGACTCGGTGATGATCCAGAGTTGCGACGGCAGGTCACGACCCCGGTTGTTCAGGAAGATCTCGGTTTCGTTGTCGAGGCTGCCCTGGTTGTCGAGCACCAGCCCGCCCGGGCCGACGATCTCGTAGAGAGCCTTCGGATCGAAGTGCTGCGCCGCCGCGGGACGGGACGGGCACAATCCGGCGGCAACCAGTCCGCAGAGGGCCAGGAAGCGTTTGAGTGTCATACGCGGTTCAGTTTTTTGGGTTAGATTCGGAATCCAAAGGTAGCAAAAACACGGGCAAGTGCCAAGCGGCCGGACGTTTTTTCAGCAGAGGGGCAACCGTTGCAGCAACGGGGAAACAACGGGTCCGCGACGCCGAAACGCCGCGGACCCGGAAAACAGTCCGTATGGATGGATCCGCTATTCGACCTCGAGCAGCGGAGCGTCGGTCGGAACGTTGTCGCCCTCGGCTACGAAGATCTGCTTCACGGCGCCGGAGTAGTCGGTCGTGATGGCGTTCTCCATCTTCATGGCCTCGAGAACGACCACCTCCTGGCCGGCCTTGACCGTATCGCCCACCTTGACGGAGAGCGTCAGCACGCGGCCCGGCAGCGGAGCCGTCACGGCATGGCCCGTAATCACGGCCTTCGGGCGGGCGGGAGCAGCCTCCGTGGCCTTCGCCTCGGGCTTGGCGGCAGCAGCCTCGGCGGGCTTCGCAGCCGCGTAAGCCTTCACCTTCTGGTCCGTGAGGAAGGTCTTGGCCACGGCCGGGAAGAGCTCGAGCAGCAGCACCTCCTTCTCGTTGGCCGCCAGCTTGACGCCTCCGGCTTCGGGGAGTTCGGGGTTGGGCTGCATCTTGTACTTCGACGTGTCGTAGGGGGTCTCCTCACGCACACCGCAGATCTTGAAGCGGAACTCGGGATCGATCTTCACCGGCGTCTTGCCGTATTCGCCCTTCACGAGGCCCACGAACTGCGACGACTTGTTGGTATACATCGGACGTCCGGCCTTCTCGTCGAGGGCGCAGTTTACGGCCTGGGCACCCACGATCTGCGAGGTCGGGGTCACCAGAGGCGGCAGACCGGCAGCCAGACGCACCGACGGGATGAGCTCCATGGCGCGCGGCAGGATCTCCTCCGACTTGAGCTGTTTGAGCTGGGCCACCATGTTCGAGTACATGCCGCCCGGGATCTCGGCCTTCTGCACCAGCTCGTTCGGGGCCGGGAAGCCGAAGTAGGCCTCGATCTTGCGGCAGAGGTCGATCGTCGCGGCCTCGTCGTCGCGCTGTGCGGCCTCGATGGCGCGGTCGAAGAGGGCATCCACCTCGTCGGGCAGTTTGTCGGTCAGCGGGTTGAAGGGCTTCGGCTCGGGTTTCTCGACACCGAATACCGACATGTTGAGCTCCTTGCGGATCTCACGCAGCTCCTTGTTGATCTTGGCCACGGCCTCCATGTTCACGCCCGTGTCGATACCCAGCTTCTTGCAGAAGACGTAGACGAGCTCGATGGCCGGAGCACCCGTACCGCCGGCGAAGTACCAGCAGTTGGTATCCACGACATCGACGCCCGCAACGATGGCGGCCAGCACCGAGGCAAGGCCGTAACCCGGCGTACAGTGGGTGTGGAAATCGACGGGAACCGACAGGTGCTTCTTGAACAGGCGCACGAGCGTGGCCACGCGGCGCGGCGGGATCAGACCCGACATGTCCTTGATGGTGATCATGTCGGCGCCCAGTGCGGCCATCTGACGGGCCTTGTCGAGGAAATAGGCGTCGGTGAAGACCGGATCGGGGTTCTTCTTGCCGAAGAGTTTCGAGAAGAAGCCCTGCTCGGGGTATTTCGGATCGACCGTATAGCATACGGCACAGTCGGCGATGCCGCCGTACTGCTTGACGTACTTGACCGTCGATTTGACATTGTCCACGTCGTTCAGCGCATCGAAGATACGCATGATGCCCAAACCGCTCTCGATGGCGTTGCGGCAGAAGCCGTCGATGATCTCGTCCGTATAGGGCGAGTAGCCGAACAGGTTGCGGCCGCGCGACAGGGCCGTGAGTTTCGACACATTCCCGACAGCCTTATGGATCGTTTCGAGGCGCGTCCACGGATTCTCGTTCAGGTAGCGCATCACCGAGTCGGGCACGGCGCCGCCCCACACCTCCATCGCATAGAAATTCGCATCCTTGTAGAAAGGCAGGCAACGGTCGATCTGTGCCTGATTCATTCGGGTCGCGAACGACGACTGCTGGCCGTCGCGCAACGTAAGGTCTCTGATTTTGAGATTTCTTGCCATTGTGATAAGACTTTAGTTCCTGTTTCGGAAATTTGTGTTATTCGAATAACAAAGGTAATAAAGTGTTATGAATATACAACTTTTTCGGACACTTTTTTCGAAAAATCTCACTCCGGGACTGCTTTTCGGAGCGCGGAAAGGTCTATCGGAGCGAAATTTCGGCCGAAACGGCTTTTCGGAGAGCGGAAAGCATCCGAAACCGGACCGCGAAGCCGTTCAGTGCAGGCGGCCGCCGTCGGTCGGCGCGGAGGGAACGGAAGGCGCGGAAGGGCCCGATGGCTCGCCGGCGTCGGGATGACGGTCGAGGTAGAGCCGCTTGAAGACATGCACGCAGAAGACGAACATCGACAACAGCAGCGGCCCGAAGATCACCCCCATGAACCCGAAGAGCGAGAGGCCGATGACCACGCCGAAGACCGTGATGAGCGGGTGGATGTCGGCCATGCGGCGCTGCAGGACGAGCCGCACGACATTGTCCGACTGCGTGACCACCGCCACGCCGTAGGCCGCCAGCCCGACGGCGGCCCCCGTGTGGCCGCCGAGCCCCAGCCAAAGCGCCAGCGGCACCCAGACGAGCGCCGTGCCGACAACCGGAATGATCGTGGCCAGACAGGTCAGCACACCCCAGAAGAGCGGGTCGGGCACCCCGAAGAGCAGGTAACCCGCCAGTGCGACGCCTCCCTGCACGACGGCCAGCAGCGGGACGCCGATGGCGTTCGATCTAACGATCATGCGAACCTCGTGCAGGGCGTCGCTCCCCACCCCGCGGCTGAAGGGGAGCAGCTCGCGGATGTACTCCTCCATGCGGCGGCCGCCCAGCAGCATGAAGTAGAGCACGAAGAGCAGGACCACCACATTGACCGCAAAGCCCGTCACCCCGCCGAGGAGCCACTGCCCGAGGTGCGGAAGCTCCGAGAGCAGGCTCCGCAGGTTGCTCTCCTGCCACAGGTCGTAGCCCGTACGCTCCTGGACCAGCGCCGCGAGGTGTCGGGCCGAGGCGACGAGCTGGCGGGGATCGAGCGTAAGGCGCTGCACGCGCTCGGCAACCATCCAGACCAGCAGCGAGATCGGCACCAGGAAGCAGCACACCGCCTCGCCCAGCAGCAGCCAGGCCGCCGCACCGCGCCGCCAGCCGTGCCGCCCGGTCAATCGGCACATCTGCCCGCGCAGCAGGACATAGATCGTCGCGGCCCCCATCAGTCCCCCCAGAAAGGGGGTCAGTTCGACGAAGACGACGGTTCCCAGACCTACGATCAGCGCCACGAGCGAATAGCGCCAGTATTGTTCCCGGACAGACGGCATGCGATACCTTGATATATAATACCGGAAAGGGAGATGACGCAAGGAGCGTGCCACCGGCCCGGCACGGTGTCGCGCACGGTATTCCGAACGGGCTGCGCCATGGCACGTCAAAATTTCCGCAATGCGCTATTGCGTTCCCGATATATTTCATTATCTTTGTATTCCTTAAACGAATGGCAGTTCGTCCTCTATGTTGGAGACATTCCGCTCGCACCCATCAGGCCGTCGCCTTGTACGGCCCCTGCGCAGCCGTCGGCCCTGCGCCCGGATCCGTCGGGCCGCAGCCGGGAAACGAACCTCCGGCCCCCGTCTGCTGCGGGGCGGCGTTCCGGTTGCCGTGCGGGGAGTTAAAATACGGTGAAATCCGATCTCCCCGGACTTCGCATCCCGTTCAAAGAGACTATCTTTGCGGCGAGGATTCGCATCGAAAGAAACCCTTAATCCATATTTTATGAAAAAACCTCTACTTCACTTTCTCCTGATGGCGGCCTTCATCCTGATCGGCTCGTCATCGGCAATCGCACAATCGACAGTGATCGGTAAGGTCATCGATGAGAACGACGCGCCGCTCATCGGTGCGACCGTCATCGTGCCCGGCACCTCGACCGGTACCGGAACCGACGCAGCCGGCAACTTCTCGCTGAAGGTCGATGCCGGAACGCAGAGCGTCGAGATCTCGTTCATCGGTTACGTGACCGAGACCCGCGAGATCAAGGGGGGGGGTCGCATTGACCTCGGCACAATCGTCCTGAAGACCGACGCCGTGACGCTGCAGGACGTCATCGTCTCGCAGTCGGTGGCCGTGCAGCGCAAGACCCCGGTGGCCGTATCGACCGTCACGGCCGACGAAATCACCTACAAACTCGGCGGACAGGAGTTCCCCGAGATCCTCAAATCGACCCCCGGCGTATATGTGACCAAGGACGGCGGCGGATTCGGCGACGCCAAGATCAACATGCGCGGCTTCCAGTCGGCCAACGTCGCCGTGATGGTGAACGGCGTACCGGTCAATGACATGGAATGGGGCGGCGTCTACTGGTCGAACTGGGCCGGTCTCTCGGACGTGACGCGCAGCATGCAGACGCAGCGCGGTCTGGGCGCCTCGAAAATCTCGGCCCCCTCGGTGGGCGGTTCGGTGAACATCGTCACCAACGGCATCGACGCCAAGAAGGGCGGCACGTTCTCGTTCGGCGTCGGAAACGACGGACTCTACAACCTCTCGCTCAGCCTCTCGACCGGCCTGACCAAGAACGGATGGGCCATGTCGATCCTCGCGGCCAAGCGCTGGGGCGACGGCTACATCCAGGGTACGAACTTCGAGGGCTACAACTGGTTCGTGAACATCTCGAAGCGCATCAACGACCGGCACCAGCTCTCGCTCACGGCATTCGGCGCCCCCCAGAAGCACGGACAGCGCAACGCCCTGAACGACGGTCTGACGATCGCCGAGTGGCAGAAGGCCAAGAACTTCATGGGCGAGAAGGACATGTACCGCTACAACGCCAGCTACGGTTTCGACAAGAACGGCAAGCAGCGCTACTCGAGCTTCAACGAGTACCACAAGCCCCAGATCTCGCTCAACCACCAGTGGCAGATCGACTACAAGTCGTCGCTCTCGACGGCCCTCTACATGTCGATCGGACGCGGCTCGGGATACTCGGGACAGGGCCGCACGTCGGCCGACCGCAACGCCTGGAAGGGCACGAACTACGGTATCCTGAACACCACGTTCCGCAACCCCGACGGCACGTTCGCCTACGACAAGATCCAGGAGCTCAACGCCGCCAGCATCGACGGCTCGCGCATGGTGATGTCGAAGAGCAACAACAACCACATGTGGTACGGTCTGCTCTCGACCTACACCAACCAGATCACCCCGTCGCTCGAGCTCTCGGCCGGTGTCGATGTCCGCTACTACATCGGTGAGCACAACAACGAGATCATCGACCTCTACGACGGCAAGTACTTCATCGACGACAACAGCCGCCGCAACGTCAAGGCCTCGGACAACATCGCCGCTGCCGATCCCACGTGGCAGTATGAGAAGCTGCAGGTAGGCGACAAGGTATACCGCGACTACGACGGACACGTCCACCAGGAGGGCGTATTCGCACAGCTCGAGTGGACGCGCAACAAGCTCAACGCATTCGTCTCGGGGTCGATCTCCAACACCGGATACTGGCGCTACGACCGCTTCTACTACGACGCCGAGCACGCCGAGTCGGACCACGTGAACTTCCTCGGATACACGGTCAAGGGCGGCGCCAACTACAACATCACCGACAAGCACAACGTATTCGCCAACCTCGGATACATCAGCCGCGCGCCCTTCTTCTCGGGCGGCGCATTCCTGCAGAGCACCACGAGCAACGTGACCAACCCCGACCCGCTCAACGAGCGCGTCTTCTCGGCCGAACTCGGATACGGCTTCCGCTCGGGTATCTTCACCGCCAACCTCAACGCCTACTACACGCTCTGGATGGACAAGTCGTTCGTCCGCTCGACGCAGATGTCCAACGGCGACTACGCCCGCATCAACCTGGGCGGCGTGGATGCCCGCCACATGGGTATCGAGCTCGACTTCTCGCTGCGTCCGACCCGCTGGATGGACATCACCGGCATGCTCTCGCTCGGCAACTGGATCTGGGACAGCAACACGAAGGGTTACATCTACGACTCGCAGGGCCAGCCGATGACCGCCGCACTCGACGGAACGGTGGCTTCGGGCATCATGGCCGACGACCACGCCTGGCTCTTCCTCAAGCAGAAGGGCATCAAGGTCGGCGGATCGGCACAGACCACCGGCGCCATCGGCATGACGGTGCGCCCGATGAAGGGCCTGCGCGTCAGCGCCGACTGGAACGCCTACGGCAACAACTACGCCGACTTCTGGCTCGGCTCGGGCCTGAACGGCAACCAGACCATCGAGGTCAAGGATCCGTGGCGCATTCCGTGGGGGCATCAGCTCGACCTCTCGGCCAGCTACCGCTTCAAGATCGGCAACATCTTCGCCACGATCTACGGCAACGTGAACAACGTCTACAACTACAACTACATCATGGATGCGCAGAGCGACGCTCTCCAGGAGGGTATCTGGCAGAACGCCTACGCCGTCATGTACTCGTTCGGACGCACCTACACCGTAAGAGTGAAAATCAACTTCTAACCATACTCCGGAATATTCGACATGAACAAGCATATCAAACTCGCACTGATCTTCGCAGCCGCCGCACTCGCCGGTACGGGCTGCACGGTCGATGACTACAACGACGCCTATCTGGACGGCTTCGACTCCGATCAGGAGGTGACCGACATCCAGACGGTGAGCTACACGCTCACCGATGCGGACTACTCCTCGGTGGCCAACAACGCCGCGAACAAGGCGATCGCCGAGGCGGCAGGTCCGGAGGCCGTCGAGGCCCTGGCAGCCGTCGGCACGGCCAAATGCTTCTCCGAGGCGGCTCCCGCCGAGACCTACCTGCCGGCATTCGTATCGGCGGGCTACAACTCCTACCTGTCGAACGGTTCGACGGTGACGGTGACCTACCGCAAGGCCACGGCACAGGCTGAGGAGATCGTCAAGCTCACGGCGGCCGAAACCTACACGGTGACGGGCGAAAACTACAAGTCGGTATGGGGCGAGACCCCGGCCAACTACTTCACCCCCTCCAAGCCGCTCGAGGGCTATGCCGACAAGTTCCTCTCGGCTGCCTACCCCGACGCTGCGGAGGGTACGGTGAAGCTCGTGTCCTACAACTACTCCGATTCGGAGCCCAGCACGGGTGGCGAGTCGGCGGCAACGAGCATCGACGAGTCGTTTGCCGGCGGACTGAACGCCTGGCAGTCAAGGGCGAGAGCAGTTCGACCTGGACGCTCGATTCGTACAACGGAGTCAATTCGGCCAAGGTATCAGCCTTCAAGACCGAAGGGGCACAGGATCTGTGGCTGATCTCCGAAAAGGTGAACCTCTCGGCGAGCGAACAGCCGCAGCTGGCCTTCGACGTGAAGATCTCCTACTGGACGCATGACGGGCTGCAGGTGCTGGTTTCGACCGACTACAACGGCGTGACGCCCGAGGAGGCCACGTGGACCGACCTGACGCACTGCTTCGCATTCGACGGTTCGACGGCCGGCAAGTGGTACACGGCAGGCATCTGCGACATGAGCGTCTACAAGAGCGATGCGGTCTACATCGCCTTCCGTTACACGGGCAACGCCGCCGAGGAGAAGACGACGACCTACCAGATCGGCAACATCCAGCTGGGCGACGGCGTGGTAACCGCCGCCGGGAAGGAGCTCTTCAGCGATGCGTTCGAGGCCGTGGATGCAGAGAACAACAAAATCTTCGACAAGTGGGATGTAAAGGCCGTGGCCGACGAGACGAAGCAGTGGTACCTGACCACCTACTCGAACAACACCTACGCCCAGGAGACGGCCAACAAGGCTGCGGGAGCCGTCGAGTCGTGGCTCGTCACGAAGGAGCCGATCGCCGTGCCGGCATTCGACGCCGAGGGCATGACGGTGCTCGGGTTCGACCTCAAGATCGGCTTCTGGAACGCCGACTGCCTCACGGTGCTCGCATCGGAGAACTACACGGGCGACGTGTCCGCAGCCGAGTGGACCGACCTGACGGCACACTTCCTGATCCCGCAGACGCCGACAGGAGGCTATGCCGACAACTTCTCGGCAGCCGGTCTGGCACCGCTTTACCAGTTCGCCGGCAAATCGGTCTACATCGCCTTCCGCTACCAGGGCAACGGTGCCGAGAAGCGCACGACGACCTACCAGGTGGACAACGTGAAGGTGGCCAGCATCTCGCGTAACGCCGCATCGGCGGCCTCGACGCTCGCGGCCATGACCCGTGCGGCGATGGTCAAGGAGCGTTACGCCGCCTACACCTTCAACGGCACCAACTGGGAGCCGACGCCCGACACGGCCGTCATCAACCCCGAGGACTACGAGGCCATGGGCAGCTCGCACCCGAACTTCAGCTCGTCGTTCTCGCCCGACGTCTACCTGCCCGTCTACCTCAAGCTCAAGTACCCCTACGCACAGCCCGAGGAGACGAAGGACATCGCCTACCAGTACTATGAGGACAATGTGACGAGCCCGCGTGCCGACCGCTACGCATTTGACGGTTCGCAGTGGACCAAGGTCGAGGCCTACGAGACGCTCGAAGGCCCGTTCAAGAAGGTGGACGGCAAGTGGAGCTTCAACCCCAGCCTGACGATCGTCGTGGCGCCCGACAAGAGCGAGCTGAGCAAGAGCATCTACCAGGCCGGCGTAGACTGGGTGATCGCCAACAAGGACCCGATGTACCGCTACGACAACCGCAGCGACTCGTACATGACCGACTCGGAGTACTACAGCGGCTGCGCCGTGGGTTACACGAACCTCAACTGGCGCATCAACACGCTGCCCAAGTACTATTGGGGACCGGCCGGCGAGGACATCTCGGCCTACGAAAACTGGGCTTCGGACGACAAGGAGGCCGCACGCGCATCCTATGCGGCATTCTATGCCGAGACGGAGAAGCGCTTCGGCGAGGTGATGTCCGGTGCGCTGGGTACGCTCTACCCCAACGTCAAGATGATCGACGGCATCGATGTCATCTACACGCTCGAGTTCATGCTCTACACGCAGCACATCGGCTCGAGCACGGGCAAGGTGACCCACGCATTCGAGTTCAAGCTCGTGGCCGACGGCAAGTTCGAGTACGTGCGGATGTACGCCCTCGCACCGGAGTTCGAGCTCATGCGCGACGAGAACTTCAAGTAGCGGAGCCCGCACTGCAAAACGGAAAGGCCGCCCGAGTGATCGGGCGGCCTTTCTGTTTTCAGACGGATGGGCAAAAGTACGACGGGCGCGGGCTGAAGAAGCCGATGGGGCCGGATCCGGCGACAGCCGACCCGGCCTTGGGCCCGGTGATGCGGACGGATGGTCAGAGCAGCATCTGCCTGAGGGCCGCGCAGGAAGAGGCCGGGTCGTGGGCATCGAAGAGGAAGCCCCCGATACCCAACGTTCGGGCCGTGTCGATGTTGGCCGGGCGGTCGTCGATGAAGAGCGTCTCGGAAGGGAGGAGTCCGTAACGGTCGAGCAGGATCTCATAGATCCGCGGCTCGGGCTTGACACAAAGCTCCTCGCACGACACGACCTCACCGTCGAAAAGCCCGTAGACGGGGAAACGGCGCAGGTAGTCGATGAACTCGCGCGACATGTTCGAAAGCACGTAGAGGCGGTAGCCGGCCTCCTTCAGGTCGCGGACGAGCTCTTCGGTCGGCGCAACGGGCTCCTGCAGGTCGATGGCCCGCTGGAGCACGGCCGCGCAGGTCTCGCGCGAACGGCCGGTCATTCCGACCAGAGTGTCGGTAACCTCCCTGAGGGTCGAGGTACCCCGGTCGTACTCCTCCCAGAAACGGGGCATCTTCGGGGCCCGGAGGAAGCTGAAGAATTCGATGATCTCCGGATCGCACTTGCGTTTGTCGCGGGCGAAGAGCACTCCGCCCAGATCGAATACGATGTTTTTCATGGTTGCAAAGATAGTGCATCGGCCGGGATTTACAAATACCGGGGCCCGACGGCCGCTCGCAGGGAGCACCGGGGAGGGGAAGAACGGCCGGCCCGGGCGGGAACGAATCCCGTCCGGGCCGGATGCCGGAAAAGAAGGCGGTGCACCCTGCCGGGTCTGCCGGAAAGGGCTGTCACCGGGAAAGGGCTGCCGCCATACGGGCCGCCACACAGGGCTGCGCCGGAATCAGAAGAGGTGGAAGGCGACCGTGAGCCCCGCCATGACGATGGCGACCATCGACATGAGCTTGATGAGGATGTTGAGCGACGGACCCGAGGTATCCTTGAAGGGGTCGCCCACCGTGTCGCCGACGACCGTGGCCTTGTGGCACTCGGAGCCCTTGCCGCCGAAGTGGCCCTCCTCAACCATCTTCTTGGCGTTGTCCCATGCACCGCCGGCATTTGCCATGAAGACCGCCAGCACGAAGCCCGAACCGAGGCCGCCGACCAGCAGGCCCATGACGCCCGCCACGCCGAAGACGAGGCCGACAACCACCGGCACGATGATGGCCAGCAGACTCGGGAAGAGCATCTCACGCTGCGCCCCGCGCGTCGAGATGGCCACGCAGCGCGCATAGTCGGGCGTACCCTCGCCCGTGAGGATTCCCTTGATCTCGCGGAACTGGCGCCGCACCTCCTGCACCATGCTCTCGGCCGCGCGCCCCACGGCGTTCATCGTCAGGCCGCAGAAGAGGAACGACATCATCGCGCCGATGAAGACACCGACGAGCACCGTGGGGTTCATCAGCGAGACGTTGTAGTAGGACATGAAGTCGAGGATCGAGGCCTGCTCGACCAGGCACTTCGTCCCGTCGGTGAAGAGCAGTTCGGTAACGCCGTTGTGCAGCAGGCCGATGCGGATCTCCTCGACGTAGGAGGCCAGCAGCGCCAGCGCCGTGAGGGCCGCCGAACCGATGGCAAAGCCCTTGCCCGTGGCGGCCGTCGTGTTGCCCAGCGCGTCGAGGGCGTCGGTACGCTTGCGCACCTCGGGACCCAGACCGCTCATCTCGGCGTTGCCGCCGGCGTTGTCGGCGATGGGCCCGTAGGCGTCGGTGGCCAGCGTGATGCCCAGTGTCGAGAGCATGCCCACGGCGGCGATGCCGATGCCGTAGAGGCCCTGCGAGAGGTTCTGCGGCGTCATCATGTGGTGGATGTCGAAGCCGATGGCGCAAAGGTAGGCCAGGATGATGGCCACGCCGATCGTCACGACGGGGATGGCCGTGGAGATCATTCCCGAGCCGACGCCAGCGATGATGACCGTCGCGGGGCCGGTCTTCGAACTGCCGGCGATCTTCTGCGTCGGACGGTAGGAGTGCGAGGTGTAGTACTCGGTGGCCTGTCCGATCACGACGCCGGCCACGAGGCCCGTGATGACCGAGAAGGAGAGCCCCACCCAGTTCTCGATGCCCAGCAGATAGAGGATGCCGAAGGTGGCCAGGGCGATCAGCAGCGAGCTGAAATTGACGCCCACGCCCAGCGAGCGGAGCAGCTCGCGCATCGTGGCCCCCTCCTTCGTGCGCACGAGGAAGATGCCGATGATCGAGAGCAGGATGCCCACGGCGGCGATCAGCATCGGGGCCAGCACGGCCTTGAGCTGCAGGGCCTCGCTGCCGGCCGAGGCGAAGGCTGCGGCGCCGAGCGCCGCGGTGGCCAGCACCGAACCGCAGTAGCTCTCGTAGAGGTCGGCGCCCATGCCGGCCACGTCGCCCACGTTGTCACCCACGTTGTCGGCAATCGTCGCCGGATTGCGCGGGTCGTCCTCGGGGATGCCGGCCTCGACCTTGCCCACCAGGTCGGCGCCCACGTCGGCAGCCTTCGTGTAGATGCCGCCGCCGACACGGGCGAAGAGGGCCTGCGTCGAGGCTCCCATGCCGAAGGTCAGCATCGTCGTGGTGATGACGACCAGCTTCTGCGGTCCGGCCACATCGGTGAAGTGGTCGAGGATCAGGTACCAGAACGAGATATCGAGCAGGCCGAGGCCCACGACGACCAGTCCCATGACGGCGCCGCTGCGGAAGGCGACCTTCAGGCCGCGGTCGAGCGACTGGCGCGCCGCATGGGCCGTGCGGGCCGAGGCGTAGGTTGCGGTCTTCATGCCGAAGAAACCCGCAAGCCCCGAGAAGAACCCGCCCGTCAGGAAGGCGAAGGGCACCCACGGGTTCTGCACGCCGGCACCGTAGGCCAGGTAGGCGAACAGAAGCGCCAGGGCGACGAAGACGATCGTGACGACCTTGTACTGCTGGCGCAGATAGGCCATCGCCCCCTTGCGGACATGTGCCGCGATCTCACGCATGCGCTCCGTGCCCTCGTCCTCACGCTTCATCCGCGTGTAGAAGATCCACGCCACGGCCAATGCAACGACCGAGGCGGCGGGCACGATCCAGAAAATCAAAGGTGTGTTCATTGCGGTAGTGGATAATTAGGATTGGTATGGATTGAGAACAAATATAACATTTTTTTCGACTTCCCGGTCGGCCGAAGCGCCGGAAAACCCGTTTTTTTTGTACTTTTGCCTCCAAACCCGGCACGCCGGAAAACTCCCAAAACCATCCGCATGAAATGAACCCGCAACTAACCGCAAAACAACCCCGCGTCGAGGTGGTCGATGCCTTGCGCGGCTTTGCCGTCATGGCGATTCTGCTGGTCCACAGCGTCGAGCACTTCAACTTCTACATCTACCCCACCGACCAGCCCGACTGGCTCGCCTGGTTGGACCGCAGCGTCTTCTGCGGTGTCTTCGCCCTGATGGCCGGCAAATCCTACGCCATCTTCGCCCTGCTCTTCGGGTTCACGTTCTACGTGCAATGGAGCAACCAGCGGCGGCAGGGACGCGACTTCGGGTACCGATTCCTCTGGCGGCTGCTCCTGCTCGTGGGCTTCGCATCGCTCAACTCGGTATTCTTCATGGCTGGCGACGTGCTGCTGCTCTTCGCCGCCGTAGGCATCATTCTCTTCCTGGTGCGCAACTGCAGCGACAAGGTGGTGCTGGGACTGGCTGTACTCTTCCTGCTGCAGCCCGTCGAGTGGTTCCACTACGCGGCCGGGGCCATCGACCCCGCCTACCGGGCCCCCGATCTGGGCGTGGGCGCACTCTTCGGCGAGGCGATCGCATACACGCAACAGGGAGATTTCCTCCATTTCGTGCGCAACAACCTCCTGACGGGACAAAAGGCCAGCCTCTTCTGGGCCATCGACGCCGGGCGCTACATCCAGACGGCCGGACTCTTCCTCCTGGGCTTCTACTTCGGCCGCCGGCAGCTCTTCCTGGGCGGCGAGCGCAACATACGGCGGTGGTTCGCGCTGCTCGTCGCCAGCGCCGTGCTCTACGCCCCGCTCAACCAGCTCTCGGAGCTGGTAGCCGGCGACAGCGCCCTGCAACCCACGCTGGGGACCGTGCTCGACATGTGGCAGAAACTCGCCTTCACGTTCGTGCTCGTCTCGTCGTTCGTGCTGCTCTACCACCGTTTCGAAGGGTTCCGCCGCCGGGTGGCCGACCTGCGTACCTACGGACGGATGAGCCTGTCGAACTACATCGGGCAGTCGATCCTCGGCGCACTGGTCTACTATCCGTTCGGGCTGGGGCTGGCGACCCGCTGCGGACAGACGGTCAGCCTGCTCATCGGCATCGCGATGCTCGTGCTGCAGATCGCCTGCTGCAAATGGTGGCTCAAGCGGCACAGACAGGGACCGCTGGAGTGGATCTGGCACAAATGGACCTGGATCGGGAGTTCGGCGAAGTGATGCCGGGAAGGACGGTGTCGCCGGAGGTATCGCCCGAAAAGGGGCGAAATGATATTTTTTTTCCGAAAATATTTGGTGCTTTCGGATTTTAGGCTTATCTTTGTGCGCTCTTAAAACGATAAGGGCACCAAAAAACAGAGTTCGGGGTGTAGCGCAGTCCGGTTAGCGCGCCAGCTTCGGGAGTTGGAGGTCGCTGGTTCGAATCCAGTCTCCCCGACCAGGTCGGAAACGACGGAAACCTTTGCTTCGGCAAAGGTTTTTTTTATTTTACCCGCAACCGGGAGGGCCGACCACCCTGCCGCGGCAAAAGGGCCGGAACGGAAGACCCCGCATCCGGTGCGAACCGGACACGGGAAGATCAGAGCAGGATCTTCAGATCCTCCGCATCATAGAGGGCAGGCAGGCGGCGGTTGTCCACCAGAATCGTCGGCGTATGCACGATGCGGATCCTCCGGCAGTAGTTCAGCTGGGCCGACAGGTCGTTGCCGGCCAGCGGATGGATCGGCGTCGCGGGTACCCGGCCCCGCCCGTACCACGCCGCAAGGAGCCGGAAGGTCTCGCCCCACTCGCTGGTGATGCCCGACGAGATCAACCGCAGTGCCACATCGTAGGCCCTCCTGTCGCCGTCGTCCACGACAAAGATCAGGTCGATCCGCACCCCTTTCAACTTGCCGATCACGTCGCAGATCCGGGCACAATCCGGACAGGAGGGATTCAGCACGACGGTCACCGTATGCTCGGCCTCGGCGTAGTTGCTCACCGGAGCGGCCGTGACACTGTCCACTTCCTCCTCCGCTTCGCGGCCGAGCAGCTGCCAGAACAGATCCGGAATACCCAGCAGCTGTTCACGGAGACTCCGCAGCCGGACGATCTCCGCATCCCGGTCCACACGGCCGAGAAAACGCCGGGCCAGCAGGATCACCACGGCGAAAGCAACCACAAGCCCGATGCATCCGACTCCGGTCACAAGCAACCGCGCCGCACCGCACATCCCGGTGAGGGCGGGCAAAAGACAGGAGGCCGCCAGACAGATTACAGACACGGCCAGCCACCAGCCCCACGTCCGATCGACGAACGCCAGCAGCTGGCGGACAAGATAACCCGGACGCAGCCTCCCGGCCGGAGCCTCGCCGCGGTCGATCGTCAGCACGGAACCGTCCCATGCGCTCCGAAAGCGGTCGAACGTCTCATCGATCAGCCGGTTGTCGGCCGTACGGAGGCGCACCGTACGGGTTTCGGGATCGAGACGCTCGACGAGTTGGAACGGATACTCGGCATTGCCCGACACGACCAGAAACGGCCCGTCGAGTTCGGAAAGCTGGTCGAACTCCAGGCGGCAGATCATGTTCGGGATGCACAGCTCATCGAGCGTATCGCTGAGCGAACGAATGCTGTGCGGCAGCGGATGCCGGTCGTAGACCGCGCGAAGGCGCAGCAGATCGATCCGGATTCCGGCACGGCGGAGGAAATAATGCAGAAAGGAGGGCATCGGATTTTCCATGGTTGAATAAAAAGAACTTGGGGTTTAAAGAGAGATTCAACAAAACAGGATGAGCCGTATTGCCGGATGCAGCCGCACACCTCGCCGCACGGAGCAGGAGCCGGGCCGGATGCGATGCGCATCCTCCGACCGACTGTCCGGCACGAGAAATGGCCGACGCACGATACGCCGGCCATCGGGATCCGCCGGATCGGGCCGGAGCCCGACCGGAGTCCGTTCCCGGGAATCACTTGCCGCAGGCGTTGCGTTGTGCGCGGTCCTCCCCGGGTTGCGGGAGCCGCGCCCTGCGTAAGCAATACGGACCGGGGCGTACTCGACGTCCCGGTCCACGACAACCGGACAGTCCGTCTCTACCGGATGCGGTCCATGAGTATCGGCACCGGTTCCCGGAAGGGATATTTCAGACGTCGTGCGACGATGCGGCGCTGCACGGAGGCCGAATCGGGGACCATGAGGTCATCGGCCTGATAACGGTGAAACATGCTTCCGGGAAGGAGGAACGAGATGGTCGCCCCCCTGGGGACCGTCATTTCGATCTCCCCCGCTTCGTTGCCGACCTGCAGGATCGGGGTTCCGGAGACCCGGGCTATCGGATAGGCAATCGGCGCATCGTATTCATTGCGTACCGATATACGGGCTTTGCACAAAAGGCTTCGTAGAGGAGTATCCCATATTCCGACAGCGATCCGACAGGTTGAACAGATGGCAATGCCGCACAGAATCCCTACCAAGAGATATCCTCCACGAGCCATATTTACAAAATGGTTCCTACTCCTTCATAATCGGGTCCAACGATACGGATCGAGTAGGAGTTGTCGGTCGTGAGCACAACGGGGAGACATACCGAAGGTTCGGTGTCGGTGTTGCAGCTGCGCGTGGCGATGCTTGCGCCCGATGCATCGGTAATGTCGATCGTGACCGTTCCCAGTAGATAATCGGGATTGAAGTAGAACTCCAGGCCCGAGCCGGGAACATAGTAGACATCGACCGTCGCACCGGCACTACGAGGCTGACCTTTTTGTGTAGGAGACATCACGTCCCTGATAACAATCTCCTGCATCGTCAGTTCCTTTTTCTCCTCGTCTTTGGTCCCGCCGTCGGACTCCTGTTTCGGGGCGACATAGGCAACGGATACCGTCGCTACGGTAGCCAGCAAAGTCAGAATGAATTTCTTCATGTGTGTTTTGGGTTAATTGGTTTGAACAGACCCAAAAGTAGCACGACAAAACGCACCGGACAACGCAAGCGCTCGAACGGGATATCATACACACCAGAAACACATACTGAAAACCAGATATTTACAAACGCACTTTATCATACCTGCGATCGGACGCCGTTCAAAGAGCTGTAGCACAGCCTATTCTGGTATGATGAAAAATAGTGCATTCAATGACATGCATGTCCTCGCCGAATGAGGGTTCGGCACCCCTTGCGGCACACGGCCGATCACTCCTCCTTCGGGGCCAGTTCGGCAAGGAGCTCGGCGATGAAGCCCTCGAGCGTCCGCTCGGGCGGAAGCCCCAGCTTCTTGCGCAGGCGGCTCCGCTTGTTGTAGAACGAACCGATATCCTCGTAGTTATAGAGGTAGCAAATTCCGTGCTGCGAAAAGCCGAAACAGAGCAGACAGCAAAGGTCGAGGTCCTGTTTGCGCAGCTCCGGATAGTGGGCCTTGAGGTAATCGACCACGCCGTAGTACTTACGATTGACCACGTACTGCAGGTCGGACAGCGCATGCTTCGACTTGACGTTTACGGTCATGTAGTCGCGGAAGGATTTCATGAATACTGCGGGCTTCATCGTTTCGGCCTTGTCCACCCAGTTGCGCAGAACTACCATACGCTCCTCGAGTGCGTCGAAGAGCTGCCGCTCCTGCTCGTCGTCCGTATCCACGCGGTCGCCCACCGTTCCCAGCTGCTCCTGCAGTTCGCGGCAGGCCCGGCCCAGCGACTCCTTTTCGGCCTCGGCCTCGCGCATCTTCAGGGCCGCATTCTCGCGCCATTTGCGCAGGTAGAGCAGACCGGCGACCAGCAGCGACAACGAGAAAAGGAGCACCAGGCCGGTAATGATCCGCTGCTGGTCGTTGTGCTGTTTGAGGTTCTCGTAGGACTGGTTCAAGATTCGGTTGCGGTATTTCTGCTCGAGTTCCAGCACCAATGCCTCCTCTTTTTCCTGATTGATGGAGTCCATCACGGCGATATACTGCTTCACATAACGGTAGGCTTCAGGATAGTTTCCCCGCGCCATTTCTATCCGTTCCAACAAAGAATAACAACCAGCAATTTTATGAGAAGTGAACGAACTTCTATTGTGCAGGATGA
>ONZS01000332.1_pt1 | contig 48765 bp, 38 predicted proteins | sample 1670921 | NCBI WGS metagenome assembly ONZS01 (sample SAMN06348104, study PRJEB24527) | human gut metagenome | biome: human gut; feature: ankylosing spondylitis patient; material: feces | host: Homo sapiens | place: China | collected 2015-10 | reverse complement strand
GTACTGCTACGAACGACAACATAGCGAAAGCGTGCCGACGATATTATTTGTTATAGCTGTGCAATTGACACAACATATAGTTAGTTTCGCAATCACTTTAATTTTTTATGTAATGAGTATCAAAATAATTTTATCATATAAAGATTAAATACAATACTTAAAATATTAGTAACAGTTGCTTTAATAAATAGAAATCAATATGCATATTTCCATTATAAATAAATATTAATTTATAATAATTATATTGCAAATTCTTCACTCAGGATACTTTTCTCTTTCATAAAGCATTTATGAAATATACCGTTATCTTTTTCAATTTACAATTTTATTTTCAGAGATTTAAAAAGCTGATAAACCTATGGCTACGCTATATTCCTATACAACATAGTCCATAACTCTATCAGCTTTTTGTTTCTAAAAAATCATCAACTTATTCTTTTTTATAAATATTTCTTAAGTATCTCCACTTTATCAAGCTGCTCCCATGGAAGATTTAGCTCATTGCGTCCAAAGTGACCGTAAGCTGCCGTCTGTTTGTAGATAGGTCTTCTAAGGTCAAGCATCTTGATTATTCCTGCCGGACGAAGGTCAAAGTTTTCTCTTATTATCTCAACAAGTTTCTCATCTGAGAGTTTTCCTGTTCCAAATGTGTCAACCATTATTGATGTAGGCTGTGCGACACCGATGGCATATGAAAGCTGTATCTCGCACTTGTCGGCAAGTCCTGCTGCCACAATATTTTTCGCAACATAACGCGCTGCATATGCTGCCGAACGGTCAACCTTTGTGCAGTCCTTTCCTGAGAATGCACCGCCGCCGTGACGGGCATATCCGCCGTATGTGTCTACGATTATCTTACGGCCTGTAAGTCCGCTGTCTCCGTTTGGTCCACCTATAACAAAACGACCTGTTGGATTTATAAAATACTTTGTATTTTCATCTGTGAGTTCCTGTGGAACTACAGGGTCAATAACATATTTACGGATGTCCTCATGTATCTGTTCCTGCGAAACCTCAGCAGCGTGCTGTGATGAGATAACTACCGCATTTACATGAACAGGTCTGCCATTCTCGTCATATTCAACAGTAACCTGACTCTTACCGTCAGCACGAAGATAAGGAAGTGTTCCGTCTTTGCGGACCTCCGTAAGTTTCTTTGTAAGTTTGTGTGCAAGTGCGATAGGATAAGGCATATATTCGTCTGTTTCGTTTGTTGCATAACCAAACATCATACCCTGGTCGCCTGCACCGATTGCCTCAAGTTCCTCGTCCGTCATCTGATTTTCTTTTGCTTCAAGTGCCTTGTCAACACCCATTGCAATATCTGCTGACTGTGAGTCGAGAAGAACATTTACCTTACAGGTATCACAGTTAAAACCTTTCTCGTCAGAGTCATATCCGATTTCTCTTATTGTCTCTCTTGCAATCTTTTCATAGTCAACTTTTGCCTTAGTCGTAATCTCACCCATGATAAGCACATAATCTGTCGTGATAGCTGTCTCGCAAGCAACACGGCTCATGGGATCCTGCTCCATAAGTGCGTCAAGTATCGCATCCGAAATATTGTCGCTTATCTTGTCAGGATGTCCTTCTGTTACTGATTCAGATGTAAATAATCTTTTCTCCATCGTATCCTCTTTTCTGCACTGCTCTGTACCTTTCAGTCCGTATCAGGCAGTGCAAAGATACGGCTGTACTCTTATCTTGAGGAAAAAGCGACATATCACTGTGTAGGGTAAAAATGGCAAAACCAGCGTTTTGCCCTGGCATCACACTACATTAAGAGCATTTTCCTATGCATCAAAAAAAGTCCACCGATACAACTCGATGGACTTGATATATCTCAACTCCTCTTATTGTTCGATTTCTCGCTTAGATTGGCACCTTCCTGTATGGGGTTGCCGTGGTTTCACAGAGCCTTCACTCTCCGCCACTCGGAATAAGAGTATTTATTATTTTATACAAACATGGTTATCATACATCATTTATCAGATAAAATCAAGTAATAAAATTGTACATAAATAAAGAAATTATTTGTATTATTTTTGTATATCTTTTTGATTTTTTCTTTGAAATGTGTTATAATCAATAAATATAATTTTTACTTATAAATGAATACATATTTAGTTTTTAGGAGGTTTTTATGCGAAAAAAACTATTTTCAAGAAACAACTTAGTTAAAATTTCAGCCATAAGTCTTACTTGTGCTTTGGTATTCATCCCGGTTAGCAGCCACATAAACTCATTGTCTACCGTTCATGCAGATAACAGCGTTTCTATAAGTTCTGTTGATACATCGGACAGTAATGAGCAGACATCAGATAACGATGAACAATCTGATGAAAAAACTGCTGACACTGACAACAGTTCAGATAATACAGTTTCAAACACAACAGGCAATAAGGCAGACAGTGAGCAGCCGGTTTCAGGCAAAAATACTTCACAGTCTAAGAAAACAACCATAAAAAAGACTAATACTTCAACCGCTTCCACTAAAAAAGGAAGCAGTAAAAAAAATACCCAATCAAAAAAGAATAAAAACAAAAATCAGGAGCCAAAACATTACAAACCAATAATAGGCAAGACTGTAACTGTCACAATGAAACATCTTCAGAAAAAATTAAATAAAATTTCTTCTGAGCTTCAGACTGCACAGAGCAAGGCTTCACGCACGAAACGCGTAATATTATCAAAGAAAAAACAGTTATCTTCAATAAACACACTTAAAGACAATGCCATTGAAGAAACCAACTGTGTAACTGTTTCAGATGTTTTTGAACCATCACAGTCGTTAAAATCATATGCTAAACAATATGACTCATCACTTAGCATATATCTCAACCAGAATGTTTCATCAAAAACGGCAAAAACATCTTCCGATGATAATACCGTATTACCTGATTTTGAAAAAATTTCTGGACTTATGGATACTGTATCTATAAAGAAGAATATTAAACATTCAAAAAAAGCTATTAAGTCATCAATAAACAAAAATACTACAAAAGTAAAAAATATGCAGAAAAAAATCAAAGATACGAAAAAAGTCAAAAATACAGTTTCAAAATATGTTGTTGTTTCAATAAACTCTAATAACATATTTGAACCATCAAATGTAAGTACAAAAACCTTAAAGAATGCACTTGAGGGAACTAAGCTTGAAGAACTTGCACCTGCATTTGTCAAGGCAGAAAAAAAATATGGCATAAATGCCATTGCCATGACTTCAATAGCAGCCCTTGAATCAGGCTGGGGCAAAAGCAAGCGTGCCGTAAAAGACAACAATCTCACCGGTCTCGGTGTCTACAGCGATTCTGCAAAAGGAATAAATGCCGACACCAAAGAAAAAAATATCCTTATGACAGCCGAAAGACTTGCCACACATTACAGTAAACCCGGTCAGACATTTTATCATGGAACAGGTTTTGACGGAGTAAATAAAAAATACTCGGCATCAAAGACATGGGGATGGAAATGCGAAAATATTGCATTCCGTATTATGAACAAGATAGCAAATCCGGGAATTGAGTCACTCGGATGATTCTATTTATGGTAAATAAAAAGAACGAAACAGGCATAAAAAGAAGCAAAAAAAGATATACTTGTAATAGCTGATTTAATGTGTTATAATTGAGTCAGATATTAAAAGATGATAGTGCTATATACTGGCACAAAAAACAAAACCTCATAAGGTGCGAACTTATGAGGTTTTTTCTTGTTTTGTTAAAGCAGTTAAGTGTTAAAAGTATATATTTCACATTTTCCTAAAACTTTTCGGCAATTTCACCTTTTTACAACTCTTGAAAGCATTCTTTCCTATCTTCTTCACGGCTTTTCCGCCGCTTACTTTCTTAAGTTTGGTACAGTTCCTGAAAGCATCCTTTCCAATAGTCTTTACATACTTTCCTATCTTTACAGAAGTTGTCTTCTTATTGTTTTAAAAGCCTTATCTCCGATTGCCGTTACTTTAAGTGTATATCCGTTTATCTTAATGCTGTCTGCTATCACAAGGCTTTTCTTACTGCCCTTTACTCCTGCAGCCTTAACAGTCCCTTTCTTTGCATCAGATTTAGTTACCGTGTATTTACAGGTGCCGGGATAGCTGATGGAACAATCACCTGCTAATTTCCCATTATCAATAAGAACCGGAGATTTATCCGCCACTTTATCATCATCAGATGTTTCTAAATGCCCGCTATGCTCGCTGGTATCTGTAATAATATTGGCATTGCTTTCTCCCGTGCGTAACTGCTCGCCTGATAGCAAAGGCTAAGATACTTCGGAAATGGCATATTCTCCGTCTTGTGTTCGTTCGTGTACAAATCCTCCAGTTTGAACATTTCCGTCAGAAATTCCTCTACCCTCTGATGCACGAAGCCTTTCATTTTGTTCAATCCCATAAGCATCGTGTACATTTCTATATCGTTCTCGTATATGTACTCCATCAGTATCTTTGCATACTGACCTTCCTCGCTTATTATCTCCGCTTCCGTCGGAAATCCCAGAACTTCCTCTTCGGACGGCATTTCCCCCAGATACTCTTCCTCTGTCATGTTGTCCGCTAACATTATTAGTTCTTTCCTTTCCTCTTCCGTTATTTGTTCCTTCTCCAACTTGTCCAACAGTTGATTTAACCTTATCACTCTTCCTGTCATAAATATTGCTCCTTTCCTTTTTAATTCTTCAAAATAATTTCTTAATCGAAAAATAACATTATTTGATAATAGGCTTATTGCTGCTCCTACATCTGCCAAAAATTGAGCATAATCTTTGACAATAATACTATAATAGATTTTTTCCGGAAGTATGTAAGAATCATTATATCTGTTCATTATAACAAACATACTACACTCAAAAACAAACTCAGCCATATCATCATTTTTAAATAAATTTACTTTCCTACCTAAAATCATATCACAAACATATGTTCGAGTCAAGTTTTTTATGCTTTCCCATCAATTCAACTTATCCTTATATTCCTTATTATAATAAGACAGTATCTGTTTTATAAGCAAATGCTGATAGATAAAAGCAGGCATAAAAATAATTAAGCAAACATATATTTCTATGTTGCCTGCCAAGAAAGCACCCAAAGAATAGATTATGCCACTGCGAAAATAATTCGGCACCACAACCACCTTGCCTTATATCCCCATTTTGTGTATATTATTACTAACAATAGCTTATGTATCATTGCTATTTAGCTAAAAATCAGTAATACACTACATAGTTAATTGCGAAACTCTAGGTAGGCTATATTTTTTTGTGCAACTTTACATATCATAAGCAAGGTGCTTCTGACACCGTCGGTACTTAAGCTGCGTTTTTTACAGCTTTATGTACCGCTACGAGTGTCGGGCAGCGAGAGCGTGCCTTGTGTTGATATTGTATATGTTACACAAAAATTCACAACCTATAACGAGTTTCGCAATCACCTAAATACACTACATTATGTAAGGAGAACTATGAAAATACTAAAAAAACTTATATGGGTCGCTCTTGCGATAGAGATAATCGTGCTTTTAGTCGTGGTTATCAATTCAAATGTTGACAATATGACCCTGTCAAAAGGCGAGATTTATGATTTTAATACCGGATGGATCATCACCAGACAAGACGGTTCTTCCCAAAAGATTAAGTCACTTCCATACAGTGAAAAGTCAAAAGCCGGTGAGAAAATAATACTCAGCAATACCATTCCCAAAAAATACAGTGGTATGACTATGTCCTTTTTGTCCGCTGATAAACAGTTCCGTGTTACGATAGACGGCAGACAGGTTTATGAATTTGGTGTCAACGACTCAAGACCTTTCGGCAAGACTCCGGGTAGTGTCACAAATTTTATCGACATTCCCGAAAATCTTACAGAAGGAAAAATTGAGATTGAAATGATCTCGCCGTACGACAACTATGCCTCTAACATTACAGGCATTACTATCTCGAAGCGAGATACTTCTATATTAAATCTCCTTAAATCAAACCTTGGCAATTTTGCTATGTGCATCATAATACTTGCCTGCGGCATTACGCTTTTTATGCTCGCTTTTATTCAGGCATTTTCAAGACAGACAAGAGACGGTATAAGTTACCTTGGCTTTATGTGTATTTTCGGTACGATTTACTTCTCAATAGAAACAAAATCACTGAATGTTTTCTATGGAAACCAGACGCTTTACTCAAATCTTGTGTTCCTCGTACTTATGCTCTGGCCTGTCTTTATGCAGATGTACTACATTAACAATCTTGAGGAAAAATTCCAGAAAATTTTCTATATATTACTTTTTCTTACTCTGACAAATGTAGCATGCCAGCTTACATTACAGATTCTTGGAGTATTTGATTTTATGAATATGGCTTTTGTATCACATATTCTTATATTTATATCAGGTATGGCAATACTCTTTTCACTTATCTGCACGATACGAAAAGGTAAAGATAAATTATTCGCATTGGAATTTCTCGGAATTTTAGCCTTTATAGGTGGCAGTGCTGCAGACCTTATCCGTACATATACTATCCATATCGGTGATTTTGGCAAATACAGCCGCTTTGGAATGACTATCTTCTCTCTCCTTATGGTATTTGTACATATATTAAAAGTAATCCGAGGTTACAGTGCGAGCATTGCCGAAAATGCCCGTCATATGCAGATGGAAGTTCAGGTAATCGAGGAGAAAAATCAGGAACTTACTATCGCAAATGAGGAAGCCGAAAAAGCTAAGGCTGAGGCAATAGCCGCCGCAAAAGCAAAAAGCGTATTTCTTGCCAATATGTCGCATGAAATACGAACTCCTATCAATGCTATTCTCGGAATGGACACGATGATACTTCGTGAAAGCGATGATAAAGATATTCTCGAATATGCTGGAAATATCCAGTCTGCAAGCCAGACACTTTTATCACTTATAAACGATATTCTTGATTTTTCAAAAATAGAAACAGGCAAACTTGAACTTGTTCAAGGTGACTATGCACTTTCCTCTCTTATAAATGATGTTTATCATATGCTTCTCGGCAAGGCGAAAGAAAAAGGACTTGCACTTAATGTCGATAGTGACAAAAACCTCCCTGCCAAACTGTACGGTGACGAGGTACGCATACGACAAATACTCGTAAACATATTAAACAATGCAATAAAATATACTGAGAAAGGCTCTGTCACATTAAAAGTCGGTATGTCTGAGCAACAAAATGCCGATGCCATAAACAATAATAAGAAAACGAAAACAAATGACTGTACAGAAAACAATAATACTTCTGATATTGAAAATAAAACTATGCCTTATTATGATAATATTAGTGATACAGATAATAAAACTATACATAACAATAATAATGTTACCAGATTACAGCCTGCAAAAAATATAATAATAACTTTCACTATATCAGATACAGGCATTGGCATTAAGCCTGAAAACATCTCACACCTTTTCGACTCATTTTCACGATTTGATGAGAACAAAAACAAACATATAGAGGGGACGGGGCTTGGTCTTGCCATCACAAAACAGCTAACAAAACTTATGAACGGCAAGATAAATGTCACAAGCAAATACGGTGAGGGTTCTGTTTTTGAAGTAAGTATTCCTCAGAAAATTGTTTCTGATTTAAAGATAGGCGATATTTCCGAAAAATACAATGCAACACCTGATAAAAAGAAGAAAAAAGCTTCATTTACCGCACCTGATGCTAAAGTTCTTGTCGTTGACGATGTAAAAATGAATATCAATGTGTTTAAGGCACTCCTTAAACGAACTAAAATATCGGTTGACTCTGCAATGTCAGGTCCTGAGGCACTTGAAATGATTAAGGACAATAAATATGATATTATTTTCTTAGACCACATGATGCCTGATATGGATGGTATCGAAACTTACAAACATATGAAAGAATTTGAAGAAAGTCCTAACAAAGATACAACAGTTATCATGCTCACCGCCAATGCCATAATGGGAGCAAAAGAAGAATATCTCGGCATCGGATTTAGTGACTATCTGAGTAAGCCGGTGCAGGCGGCAAAACTCGAAGCGATGATACTCAAATATCTTCCTGAGGAACTTGTCACAAAGCCTGATATTTCATAATGTAACATAAAACAATGATAGTGTGATAAATACTGCATCGACAATATTTTGTCACAAGGCTCGTACATTAAGCAGCCACTACAAAACAGAAAATAACAATTTGTTTCCGAGCAAAATAAGTTGATTTTATGTGGTTAAAAACTTGATATGCACAAATGTGTACAGAAATGGAGATAGCATGAAACAAAACAGCAGATTTGAAAAAAAACTTTATACAACATGGGGACGAAATATTGATAAGAACAATGTTTTAACAGAGTACCCAAGACCTCTTTTAAAGCGTGACGCTGACAGCTATGTAAATTTAAACGGTATATGGAAGTATGCTTTCACAGCTTCTAATAAAAGACCGGTGCGTTTTGACGGTGATATTCTCGTTCCTTTTTCACCCGAAGCACCTCTTTCAGGTGTCAACAGACAGCTTAAACCTAACGAATATCTCTGGTACGAACGAATAGTTACATTTGATATAAACAGGTTGTCAGACAATTCACGATTTATAATCCATTTTGGAGCAGTAGACCAAATATGCAGCGTATATGTAAACGGAATAAAAGTCTGTTCCCACTCAGGCGGCTATCTCCCATTTGATGCTGATATAACCGATATTTTAAAAAGCACTGCCACAAAAACTTCATTCAGACTGACCGTGCGTGTGAAAGATTTCTCTGACACTTCATATCACGCAAGAGGTAAGCAGTCACTTAACCCAAAGGGAATATTTTATACTGCACAGAGCGGTATATGGCAGACTGTATGGCTTGAATATGTACCGGAAATATATATCAAAAAGATTATTGCAAAACCAGATCTTGATACAAAGGTACTGCGTATTAAAGTTGTCACAAACTCCGACAATACAGTAAAAAATCTTTATTATATATCAGAAACAGAAAAAAAACATGATAACTGTCAGATTAACAAAAATGATACTAAAATTTCAAGTGACAAGACACACCTTCACAGACACAAATCAACAAAAACAAATGAAATCAAAGTCTGTATCAACAATCCGGGTATTTATATAGACATACCTGACAATAAAACACAAGCTGACAGCAACAAAAAAAACGACAGTTACGATGAATTATATAAAGACAGCCCTTACGCTCCATTTACATATTACGGCATAAGTGACACTTTTATTGAAATCCCACTTGACGAGCTCGATATTAAAGCATGGACTCCCGACACCCCATACCTTTACACTTTTTCAGTAAATTTGGGAAAAGATTATGTACAAAGCTATTTCGCACTCCGTACTTTTACGATAGAAAAAGATTCAAATGATATTCCCCGCATCTGTCTTAACCACAGACCAATCTTTCAAAAAGGTGTTTTAGATCAGGGTTACTGGCCTGACGGACTTTATACTTCTCCATGTGACAACGCACTTATATATGATATTAAGACCATGAAATCTCTCGGTTTCAATATGCTCAGAAAACATATCAAGATAGAAAATAACCGCTGGTACTACCACTGTGACCGTCTCGGCATGATAGTCTGGCAGGATATGGTTAATAGCGGCAGCAGGTACAAATCATGGTTTGTGACTTATCTTGCCACTTTTATGAGCCTTTTTGATATTTCCTGCAGCGATAATTTTAATCATCTTTTTGCAAGAACTTCCAAAAAAGGCAGAAAAGAATTTATAAAAGAAACTATGCAGACGATTGACACGCTCTCAAATCATCCTTCAATCGCAGCATGGGTGATATTCAATGAGGGCTGGGGACAGTTTGAGACAAACAAAATCACAAAACTTGTAAGAAAAGCCGACAATTCAAGGCTTATAGACCAGGCAAGCGGATGGTTTGACCAGGGCGGCGGTGACATCAAAAGCATACACAATTACTTTTTCCCTCTCCGTCTTTTTAAGAAAAAAAACCGTGCTTATGCACTTACCGAGTACGGCGGCTATACGCAGATAATAAAGCACCATAATACCGCCAATAAATGTTACGGTTATGGTGACTGTAAAAATTCAAAAGAATTAAAAAGACGCTATAAGAAAAGAGAGAAAGAAATCTCCTCTCTTATCCCACATGGGCTTTGTGCAAGTATATACACACAGCTTTCTGATATTGAAAATGAATTAAACGGAATCCTTACTTATGACAGGAAGTTCAATAAAATGACATAACATAATATAAAATGTCAATAAACCGACAGACCCATTTTACTGATATTTTAAGCCAAAGCATCACTTTATCAGCTTTGGCTTAAAATCAAGATAATCTGACGAAACAAGTGTATAATTTATACCGTCATGTTCTCCTATTATACTGTAATCAAATCTTTCTTTTCCATGAAGATGCGAGTACACCACCTGCTCTGCACCAAACTCCCGTGCAAGCTCAGTAAACATCCCCTCTTTTTCATGCACATTTGTCGGTGGATAATGAAGAAACATAAGAAAGTCATCATATCCTGCACACCTTGCGGCTTCATATGACTTTATAAGTCTTTTTCTCTCATTCTTAAACCTTTTTTCTATCTTATCCTCTGCCAGAAAACAATACTCATCCGTCGAAAAACCTTTAGAACCGATAAGTGCATACTTCTTCCCGCTCTTATCATCCTCATACTCATAAAAATTGTCCTGTAGAAATAAAAGTTTCCCTACAAAAAGTTCATTTAGGCTGTCAGTCTTACTTGTCTTGTTCCAAAATCTGTCATGATTTCCACGAAGCAAAATCTTTCTACCGGGAAGACCTGCTATAAACTCAAGGTCTTTCATACTATCCTCAAGCCTTTTACCCCACGAATGGTCACCTGTAATAACTACTGTATCAGTTTCCTTTACAATATCATGCCAGTTATCCTTTATTTTCTTAGGATGGTCTTTCCACTCGTCACCAAACCTTTCCATAGATTTATCCGACTCAAAGCTAAGATGTAAATCCCCTATTGCATACAGTGACATAATCAAAACTCCATATATACATTATTTCTTATTTGCTGGTTCTACATTTACATTTCTGCCTTTTATCTTTGCGTGCTTCATCGCCTCAATTACATCTGCTGCATACTCTCTCGGCACTTCGACAAATGTATATTTATCATACATATCTATTGCTCCGACAAGGTTTCCCTGCATTCCGGATTCGCCTGCGATTGCACCTAAAATATCACCTATCCTGACACGGTCTTTCTTTCCTATATTTACGAAAAGTCGTACCATTCCAGGCTCTGCTCCGGTATCTCCAAATTCTTCACCTGAATTATTGTCAAGCACTGCATCTCCCATTTCCATAGAAAGGAGTGCTGCTGCCACCTCGATTGCCGAGTAATCACTGTCCTCAAGATGCTCCTCAAGAATATCTATCATCTTTCCGAGATTGTCCTGCTCGATTATTCCGCTTATCTTTTCAAGCACCTTTTCGACCTTTATATCCGTAATGTCATTTACTGACGGTATCGGCTGGCGTTTTATCTTTGTCTTGCAATATCTCTGAATATCCTTAAGTTTGTATATCTCTTTTCCGACAACAAGCGTAAATGCACGACCTGTTCTTCCTGCACGGCCTGTTCTTCCGATACGGTGCACATAATATTCATCATCCTGTGGCACATCATAGTTAAAGACCGCTTCAACATCGTCAACATCTATTCCTCTTGCCGCCACATCCGTTGCCACGAGTATATCTGTTCTTCCGTTTCTAAAACCATTCATAACCCTGTCACGCTGGCTCTGTTTGAGGTCACCGTGAAGTCCTGCCGCAAAATATCCACGACCTTTTAAGTCCTCAACAAGTTCATCTACTTTTCTCTTTGTATTACAGAATACAAGTGAAAGTTCCGGATCATACATATCAAGAAGTCTTGAAAGTACTTCCGCTTTCTTTCTCGGATTTACTTCATAATAATACTGCTCTATCTTCGGAACAGTAAGCTCTTTCTTTACAACCTTGATTATCTCAGGTTCTTTAAGATATGTCTTTGCTATCTCCATAATAGGCTTTGGCATTGTTGCTGAGAAAAGGAGTGTCTGGTGCTCCTCAGGAAGTGTCTGAAGCACTGTTTCTATATCCTCCCTGAATCCCATATTTAACATTTCGTCAGCCTCGTCAAGAACTATCGTCCCTACTGTTGCCATTTTCAATGTATGTCTTCTTATATGGTCGATAACTCGTCCCGGTGTTCCAATAACAACCTGTGTTCCACCTTTAAGCGAGCGTATCTGCTTTGTGATATCCTGCCCTCCATATATCGGAAGTACCTTTATTCCGTGCATAAATTTAGCAAATTTACGCATCTCATTTGCACACTGTATCGCAAGTTCTCTTGTCGGACAAAGTACAACTGCCTGCAGCTTCTTGTTGTGAGGATCTACTCTCTGCAAAAGCGGTATTCCAAACGCTGCTGTTTTTCCCGTTCCCGTCTGAGCCTGCCCTATCATATCCTTTCCTTCAATGGCAACCGGTATCGCCTGTGCCTGAATAGGACTCGCCTGCTCAAAACCCATCTCCGTAACTGCTCTCAATATACGCGTATCCAAACATAATTCTTCAAAATTCATCTTTTATTTTCCAATCTCTGTACGACGCACACATATGCAAATCTACCGTACAGTTATAGATTTGCAAAAAACGACATTACTGCCCACTCACATACCTGACACTGCCGTCAAGCTATGCAAGTGAGCAGTAACCCAAATAAACTCGTCGATTATATCACAAATTCGCAATGCGGGAGAGCTTGTTCTCCTGCACCGAATTTGTGAACGACAAAATCTTATAGCACGAAGTGCGACAGATGCAACGCATCTGGATTTTGGAGTTTATTATATCACAAATTCAACCGGAAATAATGAATAAACAGTAAATTTTTTACACTAATCTCCATTTTTGAACAGCTTGCTTTAAAACTATACAGTCAACGCTGTTTGCTTTCGTTAAGAAACAAACTTCATTCAACACAAACACCCCCTTATAAAACATATTATAAGAGGGTGTTTGCAAATTTTTATAAATAAATTACTCTTTTTATTTTTTGATTACAGCCTTTTTACTCTGACCTTTTCCTTTGAATATCTTCTTATATGAAGAAAGTTTTGCCGAAGGAACTTTTATCACAAGCTTTGAAGCTGTTTTCTTAAATGTATTTGCTCCTACTTTTGTTATGACTTTAGAGTTTACTTTAACACTCTTTAGTTTTGTGCAGCCGTTAAATACATCTTTTCCTATTTGTTTTACATTTGAACCGATAGTAACCGTAGTAAGTTTCTTTGCATTTTTAAATACAGAATTTGAAATCTTTACTACTTTGTATTTTGTCTTTCCTACTGTTATAGTTGCAGGTATGCTTACTGTCTTAAGTGATGCTTTCTTTGAGTTTGATGCGTACTCAACACCTGTTATCTTGTTTGATGACTTGATATATTTGTATGTAACATTTCCAATCTTAACATTCTTTGCTTCACTTGTGTTTGTATTGTCATTCTTATTATCATTACTTCCGTTATTGCTGTTGTCATTTTTGTTTGGATTGTCATCATCTTCATCAAGTTTGCTGTCAGGCTGTTCATCATCTTTGGATGCCGCCATACTTGAAAGTCCTGATAATGTAAATGTTACACTTATCTTTTTTACACTTCCTAAGTCACTTGCAAAGTCAAGATACTGTGCACCCTCGCTGCTTGTCTTTGACTCTATTCCTGACGAAATCACTGAACCATCCCATACATTTAAAGGATTTCCGGTATCAAATGTTGTCCCACTCATTACTGACTTAGCTTCTTTGTTTGTTATCTCAATTTCTTTAGTGTCATTAACAACAAATTTTTTGTATATGATATTACCACTCTGAACCTGTGATTTTGTAAGTTTCTGTGACGCCACATCTGCATCCATTATATAAAGTGATGCTATGTGATTAATGCAGGCATTTCCGTTTGCATCTGCAAGTGCTTTTTTAGCTATATCGTTTAAATCCTTATCTGCATCTATCGTCAATGTGTATTCACCGTCTGCTTTAACAGCTACTCTGTCCGTGGCAACATCCGTGTAGTTGTATGAATTTGCAGCCTCATCAAAGTAGTACAGACGAAGTCCGAGGTTTGTCTCATAAGCACTCTCCGTAACTGAACCTACAGTCACATTTATGCTCTTTTCAAAGCCATCTGCTGTTATTACTGAGATTACTGCAACACCTGTACCTGTTGCTGCTATCTTTCCATTGCGTGATACAGTTGCAATCTTTTCATTTGATGAAGAATATCTTATTGCTGCACCATTTGCACTTCCGTCTGCCGCTTTCGCAATGGCATTTATAAATGCAGACTGTTTTTCCTCAAGTTTATATGAGTCAAAATCCGTAGTAATAGCTGTTGTTGCTTTTGCAAGGTCTGTCTTTTCAACAGTTACTTTTATTGTCTTTTCAACTTTTGTCGTTGTACTGCTGTCATATGCATCTGCCTGTGAATATGCATGGATTGTTGTTGTTCCGACACCAGTAGCCGTAATCTTTCCATTGTAAACTGAAGCTACACTGGAATCATCAGATTTCCAGAGAACTACATCATTGTTCCCGGCAGGTTCTGTTGTTGCTGTTATCTGCTTTTTCTCTCCAACTTTAAGAGTCACATCATCTGTATCTGTTTTGACAGATGTCATTTTTATAATCGCAAGTTCTCCGTCAGAAGCATCAAATCTGTACTGAGGAGCCTCTGTATCTACAAAGTATCCTCTCATAATAGCGGATACCGTCTTTACGGAATATGGCTTATTAAAGTATCTGTTTAAAATTCTGAACGACTCTCCTGAGCCTGCTCCGTTGTTGTCCCATGCAACAACAACCATTCCGTACTTCTTTGCAAGGTAGTTTACACCCTCAAATTTGCACGCTCTTGCATCCGGAATAATCTTTGTCTGGAAACCATACTCATCTACAAGCACCGGCACACCTTTGTCTACAAATTTACTCTTAAGCTGTTTAAACTGATTTGCATACGATGCATCTGTTGCTTCATTTACCGAATTTTTGTTATATGCATCATAATCATGAACAGTTACCATAATTTTTCCTGCCGCACTGTCCTTTGGAATTTCAAAGCTTGTTGAATAATTTCCTAATGCATATTTGATATTTGTATTTAATGAACACACCGTAAGCCATCTTTTGGCATTGTTAGAGCCTGTTGCTCTCACAGTGTCAACAAATATCTGGTTGAGTTCATTTATCTTTTTGTTCTGTTTAGATATTGACTCCGCATCTGCCGTCCAGCCCTGACCATGAATATATACCTCGTTCATTGATTCAAGTATAAGATGCTCATCATAATTTTTAAATCTTTCTGCAATCGTCTTCCACACTCCTGCAAACTTTGTCTTAACTCCACTCCATACTGTCTCATCATCAGATGTAATGTCAAGCCAGCCATGACTATATTTTTCATCACCATAAGTACCCTTATAATCTGAATTATTGTCTGTACCGTCATGATGAATATTTAATACAACATACATATTTTCTGCTGTAGCATAATCAACTACATCCTGAACCCTGTTCATCCACTCTTCATTGATTGAATAGTCAGCATTTATCATATTTCCCCATGTGACCGGAATACGGATTGTATTAAAGCCTGCATCATGTACATATTTTACAAATGCCTTTGTAGTTTTTGCACCCTGCCATACAGTTTCCCCAACCGCATAATTTTGGTGTCCTTCTAATGTATTTCCAAGATTCCATCCTGTTCCCATTTCTGATATTATCTCACCTGCTGAAAGGTCTGTATATGGTGATGGATTGTCAGGCGTCTCAACCTCGTTTGTTGATGAAGCCATAACTGCTCCGCCTTCATTTGTCTTTGTTGCAGCAGATGCAAAGCTTGTACCTGACATACCGGTAACTGCCATTGCTGCCGAAAGAGCAAATGTCATTATCTTTTTTAATGATTTCTTCATAAATGCCTCCTATTTTGTCATATTTTATTGTTTTGCCCAAATATTGTTTTTTCTACCTTCGATACGACATGTCACCCGACCTGCGTGTGATGTCAGTCCACGTATCATCCTAATTTATATTAACATTTTTTATTTAACAATTCATTTTGATAATCAGTTGTGTTTTACATTAAAAAACTAACAAATCTGCCGTTTTGCGGCAAACAGGATACTTTTTGCTGACTATACTAAAAGTCATCTTTATTTACCGTTCACATACGCAATGAAGCTGCCACATAATAATGTAACAGCTCCATCACTATTGCTGCTTACAATATGGTTGTAATCAGCAATTTAATATTTAAGACTGTTTTGAATTCCCTGACTATATTAAAGTAAATTTTCAAGTCATAACAATGTCATAAATAGTATATTTTTATGTCTTTTTACGGCTTAATCTTTTATTATGATATATATGCTTTTGTAAACCACCAGGTATCTCAAAACTTTTACTGATATCGTTAAACTAATTTTTAGTAATCAACCTTAAATCTTCCTGTCATATCCTTAAGTGCCGCCGCCTGCTCTGAAAGAACCTCCGTTGAGGCTGCCGTCTGCTGTGCCGTAGCCGTATTGGATTGAACTACTTGAGATATATTTTCTATCTCATTTCTTATATCGTTGGCATTTTTTGCCTGTATCTCATTTGCCTTAGACATTTCATCAAATGCATTTGCAATATTGTTTGAATCTGACACAATCTTTGCAAGTGAATCTGATGTTATATCTGCATACTCTTTTGCACTTTCTATTCCTTTTATACATTTTTCTATAAGCTCTGCCGTCTTTTTAGAAGCATCACTGCTCTTTGTGGCAAGTGTACCAATCTCCTGTGCTACAACAGCAAAACCTTTTCCACTTTCTCCTGCTCTTGCTGCTTCTACAGAAGCATTTAATGCAAGGATATTGGTCTGGAAAGCAATACCGTCTATCGTATTTACTATCTTTTTGATGTCCTCGGACATTTCCTCAACTGTTCTTACGACATTGGAAAGTTCCTGCATTTTCTGATCTCCGTCTTTTATCTCGCTGTCAAGATTACCAAGACTTTCATTAACAAAAATAGTCTTATCGGAATTTGCATTTATATTCTGTGCTACATTTTCCACATCCGTAACAAGTTTCTGTAATGAAGATGCCTGTGCCATAGTACCCTCCGACAGCATTGAAGCCGCCTCTGCAAGCTGCTTTGAACCACCGTCAACATTGACAGATGAATTTTGTATATTTAATATCATATTGCTTAAAATAGCCTTGATTGAATTTATCGAAGCTGCAAGCTCATTAAACTTACCCGGATATTCTCTCATATCCTCGGATGTAAGGTCATATGCTGCCATCTTTGAAAGAACATCCCCCGACTGTGTAAGCATATCCGAAAGCATCCTGTTAAGCGATACCGCCGAATTTTGAAGTATGCCAAGCTCATCTTTATTTTTGGTATCGTTAAGCTGCACTGACAAATCTCCCTGTGCCAATGCTGACAATAGATTTTTCACCCTTACTATTGGTCTGCTTATCACTCTTGCTATTATAAGTGCTACTATTATGGCTACTATAAGTGCTATAATATCACTTATAACAAGTTTTTTGACAAATCTGAGTATATCCGAATTATATGCTGATTCCGGTGATGCTATAACAACACGCCAATTTGCCGTTTTATCTATCTTTGAATAGCCGCATATATATTTATCACCGCCATAAGAACAGGTCATGCTGCCATTCTGTGAAGATATACAGTTTTTAATATCTTTAGGAATCATCTCCTTATACTTATCGTTCATTATATATTTTTCATTTTTATGTGCAATGACATTGTTATTTTCATCAAGTATATAAGCATAACTTCCTTGACCTACAGAAATGTGTTTTACAATATCATTCATAAAATCAACATCAGCTCTATAATAAACCACACCTATAATCCTGCCAGATGATATAAGTGGTGCTGCTATGCTTATCCCATATGTATTTGTATATTTACTTAATGTGACATCTGAAATATTGGTTTTTCCATTAAGTGCTGCTTTTACATAATCTCTATCACTAAAGTCTGTGCCATCCTTAATACTCACACCTTTTTTATTTAACAGATTTCCGCTCGTAAAGCCATATTGTTTTGCAAGCTGTTCAACCTTTTTCACTCTTACTTCATTAGGAACATTTCCAATCAATGTAATATCGGAACCTGAAGCTTTAGCAATGTTTTTGTAATTTTGCAAAAGTGCTTCTATATCCCTTGCTGTTGTCTTTGCCGATGACCTTGAATTTTTTTCCACAAGAGAAATAGTTGAACTATAACTATATAAACATGCCTCTGTACCGATAATATAAACCAGTATAATAATTGTCAAACTGAATACAATACTTATTTTAGTGCTTAATTTCATGTATTTTCCCCCTTTATTATTTAATGTACTCTAGATATCTGCCGATAGGAATACACCTGTCTTTTTTATTATACTATATATCTTTAAATATTTCCATTTAAATTCATATTTTAACAGCAGTGAAGAATAAATTTTTGTAATCATCTACAATATCTCATTTTTTTACAATATTTTTCTATTTCAACATTTCCACATTGATTTCATGTCTTTATCCACAGTCACAAGGCATAGTTTCCCAAATTTTATATGGATTTTTTTATTTATTTTGTGTATAATATATTTATTCCAAATGTATCGTTATATATTTGGTGATTTGTTTTACATCTTCATCTATTATTGGGTCTCTTCGAAAACTTTCCAATAACCTTAAAGATGTATTTTTTATGCTCTGTTTTATTTCTTTTATGTATTTATTCCACGACAGATAAAGCTGCATTATTATATCTGATATCTGCGTTAGCAGATAGTGATTTTTCATTGCCCTACTGTTTCGGCTATTTATATGGGATATCTTGTATATTCCATTTTTCTGATTATTAAATCCTTCATTTTCTATTTTCCATCTCCCTCTTCCTGCTGTTATCAGTTTTTCTAAATTTCTCCTTGTTATCTCTATATTCGTTACCCATTCCATTCTCTTCCTCTTTAATCCATTCTTTTCTTTTGTTTCAAAACTATACTCTAATATATTCATTTGTTCTGTTTTTCCGGCCAGTTTTCCTACATTGTTTGCAAATTTTCCTTCTCCTTTTTCTTGGCATACATTGGCAATGATATATTTGTCTTTTCCCTCTTCTAACAGCTCATAGTTTTCTTGTAACAATCTCTGTCTTGTTCCTTTATGAGTAAATATATACACCCATTTGTTTTCTCTGCATATCTTCATTATCGGCTCTGTTGCATATAATGCATCACCTTGTATACAAATTGGCAGTCTTGGATATTCTTTTTTTATTCTGCTTAAAATTCTTTTTCCTGCATTCTGCTCACAATCTTGTTTGCTTATATTTTCCTGTTCACCCTCTATAAATTCTGTATCAAGACTTAAGACAACCTTATTACTCATTACTATTTTTGCCTCTAGAACTTTTTGATAATAAAATATTCTCGTACTACCATCTGATACCTTTCTTTTCACACACAGACAGTTTTCACAATGCCTTTCTTTAAAATAAAACTGTCCTGTCCCATCAAGTATTATTCTCCAATATTTATCTAATAAACGATGTTTATAAAAACTTTTTCTCCGTATCAGACTATAAATCATCTTTTTCCTTAAACCTCTTAAACATTCTGGAGATAATTTTTCAAGATAATAATTTATTGTATCGTAATGTGGCATTTCTGATAATTCTTTGTCCCCAGATATCATTTTCAATGTTTTTATGCAGTTTTCTTTATTAAATTTTTCATCCATTTGCCTCATTGTTTCCACACCGCATATATTTTTCAGAATACCAAGTATAATAAAATCTGACTGTTCGTATTTAATATACCCCCGTTGCCTAGGATCGTTCATTTCATTTATCCATTTTAGAAGGTCTTTAAAAAAATGATTTGCTATAACAGCAATATCTACAATACCTCTGTCTTTTTCTTTGATTTTTCTTTTTTCCTTTTTGTTCATATCAAAATACCTCCCAATGCGTAAACTTTTTATAACTATTTTACATCATCAGAAGATATTTTGTTAAATACTAGCGATTTTTAATGCGAAAAAAATTTATTCTTCATCGCTGATATTTTAATTTTTTATGGCTGAGCTGTTACTTTTTAAGTTCATTTTAACTTTGCATTGTATTATACGGATATAACCAAACAACATATTACCCTGCTGCTCAGACTTACAGTGTAAACAACAGATAATTTTAATGCACATGAAATATCAAAAAACAAAAGCATAGACAGTTTAGCCTTACATTTTTAAACTGTCACCAAAATTTAGAAAGGTTGTGATTTTTATGAGAAATTGGAAAGGTATATTAGCAATGGGATTATCGTCTGCTCTTGTCATAGGTACAATACAGCTTGTTCCTGAACAGACCGCCAAAAATGCAAATGCAGAGACCGTAAACACAAGCGATAACATGACTCCACCAAGTGGGATGCCGCAGGGCACTCCTCCTGCAAAGCCTGATGGAGACACAAACGGAGGTCCCGGTGGTTCTGCCCCGGGTGGCTCAGGAATCGGTCTTTCTGTCGCAAAAAGCATTGTCACACTGCATGGCGGAACGATTCATGCTAAAAGCGATGATGGAAAAAAAATACAGATTATTATTTTTATGTAGTACTATTTAATTTTTTATCTATATACCATATTGCAACACCCGCATATTCTTTTTTATAACCGTTTTCATCTGCATTTATGTATTTGTTTTTTACTTTTTCCAACACACTTCTGCCCCATATTCCTCTTTTTTGCATTTTACACAATTCTTCTCTAACCTGCTTTAGCATACTTTTTCTATTTAGCTTAAGCAGGTGCTTTTCAGAATTCAGATTCAATACAACATCAATGTCTTTCTCAATAATCTCATTATCTGAATAAATTTCTCCATCAGAATTATACTTTATAGAACACAATGTACTTCTATCCAATGGATTTACTGTTATTTTATCCCCTGATTTATGCGAATCACATGTATCATCTTTTTTTCCGTTTGTTCCATCAATATGCCCTTCACATGATCCAAGCATATTTCTATAGTCTAATCTTTCTATATCACTCAGCTCATTTTCAGGAAACCAATGTTCTATTTTCATGTGCTCTATATCAATTCTCCTCATACAATAAGCACACAGATACCCCTGCTCTTTTAAAAGCATTTTTCGTAAATCATCTTTTTCTTTATACCCATCATAATAAGCAAATTTTTGTTTTTTATATTTAGTTAAGGATGCAGGTTCTTTCCCTTTCTTTATATATATCATTACTTCTCCCAATCTGTACTTTCAAATTCAAATCTTGTACGCAGTTCTACTAACAACGGATGAGCCGGAGCTGTTTCTATTTCAAGTTGTTTTAAAATAACTTCAGCTTCTTCATATTTTTCATCATCCATTTTTTCATTAAATAATTCAACTTTTTGTCTTACTTTTTCCGGGATTTCCCTTGTATTCTGATAATACTGCATAGAAGTATTAACATCCATACCATAATGCGACTCTGAATACCTTACTTCCTCCTCATCCACATCTATAATCCATATATTTTTGTGTGATGCAAATAATATTGGTGCATGAGTTGCCGCAATAAATTGAACATTTGGAAATGTGCTGATCAATGCCCCAACAACATTCCATTGCCATCTGGGATGTAAATGCATATCAATTTCATCAATCAGAACAACGCCTGCTGTTTCTGCAATCTTGTCAAGCTTTGATGGATTTAGTACTGCCATTCTATATGCAATATCAAATACTGTCCAAATTAAAGACTGATAACCTGCACTGAGATGTTCTATCGGCTGTATCAGTTCATCCGACTTATACATCATCTGTTCTTCCTGTTTATCATAAAATACAATATGCCCCTCTTTTTCCTCCATAAAATCCATAAATTTAGCTACTGCGGCTTTAACAGCTTCGTACTCTGCTATTTTTTTCTCTTTTTGCCATGATATTTGCTCCATCTTGACACACCAGCTCATCAACAATTTTTCATTAGATGCCTCAATAAGTGCATCTGTATATCCCACTGTTCTGAAATAATGTTTTCTAAATGGATTCTCCCATTTCTGTCTCATCTGATTCCATACTCTGCCCGCCCCTATATACGCAAGAATAGGAAGTTCTACATTATCATCCTCAGCCATTTCTTCCGCTTTACGGCATATGTCTCTTGGCTGTGTTGTACTTCTCGATGCCTTAATACTGCTCTTTCCTCTCGTCCACTGATATTTTTCACCGTATAACTGTGCTGCTATCGTAACTTCCGTAGGTACATGATATTTTTTGCTGTAAGAACCGTCACCTATCTTTAAATATTCAGTTCTTACCTCATCAATATTGAAATGCCTTGTGGAAACATCTGCTATTCCACCTATAAAACCTCCAAGACCGACAGCTATCGCCTCTAAAACAGATGTTTTTCCTTTTCCATTTTTCCCCTTAATCAAGTTAAATCCGGGTTTAAATTTAATGTCCAGTTCTTCAATATTACGAAAATTTTTTATTTTAACATTAGATAAGTTCATACATCTTCTCCTTAAATCACCGTCAATACAAAAATAATATCATATGTTATCATGTCAGGCAAATATCAAACACCACTCTAATCATTCTTCTTTATAACAATCTTATTCATCGTTATGCCATGCGGTCTGTAAGCCACTCTGACATAATGTTCTCCTTCTCCAAGTTTTCCAATGGAAATTTCATTCTCATCTTCTTTTCCATTCGTTCCCTGGAATGTGATAGTTCCACGATAATCATTGTCTATAAATACGGATATAGGTATCTGCGTGTACTCGTTATGCTGTGAAGTTATATTTATAACTGCACTGTAATCTCCTGCCATTGTATCTGCTATATTAAAGTAAATTCCATCATCATAAAGCACCTTTTCTGCAAGTTCGGCTGATACCTCGATATGGCTGCCTTTTGCTATGATTATTTCAAGTTCTCCGTCAGGTCTGAAACTTGTATCCCATTCAGGTGCGTACTCCGCAAGGTCAATTTTTCCAAGCTTTATCTGCATTGCAAGACTTCTAAGTGCAAATTTAAGTACATTCCTTGCATTTCTCTGAAGCTGCCCTCTTGTTATATTACCTATCGTGTACTGTGCTTTTATATTGTCGATGGCATTTTCATTTTCAGTATCAGGGCATACCATAAATATATCATTCTGAGCCTGAACCATTGCAGCCCTGTTCTTTCTGTCCTGCTTTTCTCCTTCCCAGTTTGCAACCGCCCACCAGTCAGTCATAACAATACCGTCAAATCCCCATTCTTTTCTGAGAACCGTTGTGCAAAGGTCATAATTCCCTGATGTCCAGAGTCCGTTAAATGGTCCGTATGTAGTCATTACCGAGCTGCATCCAGTCTCTTTTATCGCTATCTCGAAACATTTTAAATAAATTTCCCTGAGTGCTCTCTCTGAAATCACACCCATTGCATCAGCACGGCGAAATTCCTGATTATTTGCACAGAAATGTTTTATCGTTCCCTCCACACCCGCTCTGTGAAGTCCTTTAAGCTCTGCCGCACATATCTTTCCGGTAAGAATCGTGTCCTCCGAAATATACTCATAATTTCTTCCATTTAAAGGGTGTCTGTGTATGTTCATGCCCGGTCCTAAAATAGTATCAATGCGGTTATATTTCATCTCGGCACCGAAATATTCAAAAAGTTCCCCGATAAGTTCATCATTGAAAGTTGCCCCAAGTAATGTTCCTATAGGAAGTAAAAATGCCTTAGTTCCGCAGTCCATTCTTATTCCCGACGGTCCGTCAGCACAACAGAGTGCAGGTATTCCAAATCTTTCAAGCGACGGTGTAAGACCACCAAATGCGGCAGCAGTTCCAGGGGTTACTTTCATACTGCACATTCCCTCACCTCTCATAAGGCACATGAGGTCTTCATCCGAAAGCTGTCCGATAAATGTATCAATATCTATCTTTCCATTTGCAACATCCTTAAGCGAATACCCCTCATCACCTGTAAATAATATCTCCTCAGGCATCTCACTCTCAATCCTATCCGAAAGGCTTATGGTTCTTAAAGGAACTTTCTCAAATCCCATACTGTATTCACATGAATTTTTCTGATTTTTTTCTGCAGACTGTATTTCAATATTCTCATTACTATTTTCTACTGTCTGTTCTTCAATGTTTTCTGAAACCGGATGCATCCTTTCAAATTCCTCAATCGGTGCAAGTGCTTCCTCAAGCTGTTCTATCACCTGAAATTCCTGCGAAAAACTTCCGATACATTGAGCCTTAGCAACACTGTTTCCCACATAAACTTTATATTCACCGGCTTCAAGCACAAACGCAGACTTATGTCCTGTAATACCTGCGTCATCATACGATGCAAAATATGATTTAGGGCATGAGATACTTATATTTTCACTTTCATTTGCAGCTAACTCTTTAGTCTTTGCATATCCGGCAAATGTACGCACCGGTTTTCCAAGTTTTCCCTGAGGAGCTTCGATATAAACCTGTACAACCTCTTTTCCTTCACAATCACCGGTATTTTTCACGGCTGTATCCACAACAACGCTGTTTTCATCAACATTTTTTACACTGCCGCTTATCTCAAAATCCGTATATGACATACCGAAACCAAACGGATACATCACTTTATCGGCGGCAACAGTCTGAAAATATTTATAACCTACATAAATATCTTCCACATAATAATTCTTGTCAGCATCTCCAAAATATGATGCTGACGGATAATCTTCTATATTATAAGCAATGGTATCAGTCAGCTTTCCGCTCGGACTAACCGTTCCGTCAAGAACATCGAGGACACCGTTGCCGCCCTCCTGACCGCCCTGCCAGACATACATAACAGCAGACGGCTTATACTCGTCCACCCATTTCATGTCGATTATATTTCCGACATTTAACAAAACAACACTCTTTTCAAAAGTTTCAGTAACATTCTTAATAAGCTCACGCTCAGTCTGTGTCAGATAATAACTGCCCTCATCGGCTCTGTTGTCCTGATCCTCACCTGCTGTTCTTCCTATGATAACGATTGCCACATCATTTCTCTTTTCAGCTTCACAGATAAACTCCTCTGACAAAGGCATCTCTTTCTGCGACCATGGAACACTTCCCCAGCCGTTACCCTCATCAAAAGGATTTTCCTTTATCCACTTTTCATACTCCTCACAAATGCACTCGTCCACACTAATATCCTCGCTTTTTCTCAAAGCATCAAGAATACTGACAACATACTTTGTATTAACAAGACCACCTGAGCCAAGACCGCCCTTATAATAATAAAAAGCTCCAATACCAAAAACCGCAGTCTTTGTCCCTTTAACAAGCGGCAGCACACCGCCCTCATTTTTAAGAAGTACACATCCCTCAGCCACAGCCTGTCTGGCAGCTTTCGCATAATTTTTCTCATTTAACTCAAACATAAAAACCTCATTTCTGCACACATTTTTTGTATAATGTGAACTAATCTATATTTCATATATAAGATTTGTGTCAAGTGTACGCAGACACAAATCCTGAGTGTGAAAAATTTTATTTTTCACGCTATCCTCAGTAAATATATATACTTTTTCCTCAAATTTTTTTATTTCCGAATATTATAGTTACTGTTCAAACCTACAATTCTACCATCACATCTCAGAAATTTCCACACAAATCATAATGTATTCTAATATATCTCATCCCAAAATAAAACCATAAACTTATTATTTTTTGTATATTTATATCTCAACTTTTTCTAAAAACTAAATTTTTTGTCAAACGGCTATTTGTAGCAGGCTATGCTGCCTGCTTATAAAGGTAATTTTCGTTTACTATTTTTATGTAATACCAAAATTTAATAATATCAAACTTTATATATAAATCCTTGCGATACACAGCCGTGAATAAGGGGTATTATTCCGACCGAATGGTGTTAGAACATCATCGGTACTTGGCGAGCGTTTTGAAGCTCGCTTATGTACCGCGGCGAATGTTCTCCGAGCGAAAGCGTCCATGAGCGTGGAATAATACCTTTATTCACGGCGTCCGTTCTTTATATTCATTAGAAAACACCCTCATCCAGAAAAACCACACTGTCCCCCAATTTATCATCAAGTATCTCCCACCCCTTTACATCATTCACGGCAAGTGCCCCAGATATAGCAATCACCGGAAATCTGTCGCACAGCTTTTTATAATAATCTGTCATCTCCGAAGCTGTGCGAAGAACAGACACCGCCTTTGTATCAGGTGTCTCAGGCAGAATATTTTCCATAATATCCTCACTGTCTCTCTCATACATTGACACCATCGGATAAAAAGCTCTGTCAACACCTCTCTCATAGTCAGGCACTTCCCTGTCACACAGACTTTCCATACTGAAAGCAGGGCTGTCACAGCAAGTCCTATACTCCACTCCCTCACACTGACAGCCGACCTCTTTTTCTATATAATTCTGCCATGTTTTCCTCTCATCTCCCTGGGTATTTAACTTATCTTTTCTCTTAAAACTCTCCCCCGGAAAATAATACATATCCGCTTCTTTCCTATATAATCTCCCGGCCCCAGCATCAAGCATAAATACAACATCCTCTCCCATCTTAAACCCACAGCTTTTTACTGCCGATGACATCATCTCCATAACATCAAAAATATCATAGAGATAACCCCTTATGTCCCTTGTCAAAATATCATCATTTTCCTCGATTGATGACATAGTCCCATATCTTATTTTCTTTTTTATTGATGTTACAATCTTTTGTCCCATATCTAACGCATTTTCATAAGATTTTGCCCCAACAGGCAGAAAAACCACCTTTGCAAAATCAAGACTGCTGCCAAATATTTTTCCTTTCCTAAAAACATCGACGACTGGAATATTAAATTCCTTTCCCGAAAAAACTGCATAATATTCAAAAGGAACATTCTTCCTGCTCTCATCTGCTTTTCTTAACTTAAAAGAATTAGTTATAAACTTCCCCATAAAAATCCCCTTTCATTCTTAAAATGTCACCAAATCTTATAATTCGGCAGTTGACTTCCCAAAAGTATATATTCCATGTAATCATGCAATACTATCACCGGACATGACAATAAAATCCATAAATTTGTATATAGCAGACATATCTGCCCTTTAAGATTGTATTGCTGCCCGGAATAGTCCCACACATTAAGATGCATCTGCCTGTTGACTATCATACCGACTACAAATTCAACACCGGTTATCATAAGACCACATATAATCATCTGCCCTATAAGCGATGCCCCATCACCTAACAAATTTTCAACGGCTCCTACGAGCATAAAGCATAATCCGCCTGCCAGCAGCATTGAAATATGGGAATATCCCCGGTATAAAATTTCAATTCCACAATAAAGAAAACCACCCGTCAAAAACATTATCAGATAAACCTGAAAATGATTCATACCTGTCCCCATCATATGAACCTCCTTTGTAATATCATGTACTCTCAGAATCTTTGATTAAATTGTACAAACATAACCTATAAGTAGTTTCATAATTACTTCACCATTAACACTTTATAAGTAGTATGTATTTTTTTATCTAACTTATACTACTATTCAAATGTCAAAAATACAGTATTTTTTTCCATCATGCTGTGATAAACTATAAAATATAAAAATTTTAAATTTTTTAACAAAACATTCTAGTGTGCTGACCTATTCATATTTAGCTAAATAGCAACATGCCAGTACACTAGTCAAATACCTTGCGGATGCAATCGTACAGAATAAATTTATTTGTTCCATACTCACTCTGCTTTCGCATGAATAAAATATACTCTCTAAATCTTTTGAGCAAAGAATTTCGAGAGTACATTAAATAAGAATCGAGGGAAACAATGAATACAGAAATTTTAAAAAGACTTGATGATGCAATCTCATCAACACTGATAGGAAACTCAAAAGACCCTGATTGCAATGTCGGAGCAGCCATTTGTATTATAAAAGACGGCAAGGAAGTCTACAGAAATGAATATGGCGAAGCAGACAAAGAAAATCATATTCCGATGGAAAGAAATTCAATTTTCAGATGTTATTCTATGACAAAACCGGTCACGGCAGTTGCCGTTATGACACTTGTTGAAAAAGGAATTATCGCTCTCTCAGACCCGGTAAGCAACTTTATCCCTAGTTTTAAAAACCAGACTGTTCTCACTGAAAAAGGCTATGTTCCTGCAAAAAGAGAAGTTGTCATTCAGGATCTTCTCAATATGACAGCAGGTCTTACTTACCCTGATGCTTCATTCCCTGCCGGAAAAGAAATGCAAAATATGATAGATAAGTATTATGCCGATGTCGAATCCGGAAATCCTATATCTACATATGACCTTGCCGTACTTATCGGTGAGCAGCCACTTGAATTTCAGCCGGGCGAGGGCTGGAGATACAGTTTTTGTGCCGATGTTCTAGGTGCGGTGATTGAAGTCGTAACCGGCAAGACATATGGCGAATACCTTAAGGAAACAATATTTGAGCCACTAGGAATGACTGAAACTGACTTTTATGTTCCTATAGAAAAACAAAACCGTTTTATGCAAAACTACCAGTATATGCCTGAAACACAGACAATGGAGCCTTGCACCTGGCAGCACTTGGGACTTACGTATATGCACAAAAAGAAACCGCTTTTTGAGTCTGGCGGAGCAGGACTTGTCTCTACGATAGATGACTATTCAAAATTTGTAAATATGATGCTTGGTAAGGGAACGCTTGGAAATGTACGCATACTCGGCAGAAAAACAGTTGAGATAATGACAAGAAACAATCTCACACCAAAACAGCTTGAAATGTATGACTGGGATACTATCAAAGGCTACGGCTACGGAAATCTCATGCGTGTAATGATGGATGTTCCTGCAAGCCAGAGTTTTGGCTCAGAGGGTGAATTTGGATGGGACGGCTGGCTTGGAAGTTATGTCGCAATGGACCCAAAAGAAAATCTTGCCATCATTTATGTAATACAAAAATGCGGCGGCAACGGCTACAGGGATATTCAGGTAATAAGAAATATTGTTTATTCGGCACTATAACACTATTAAGAAAGTTCTCCACTTGACTTTTGGTGACTTTTATAACTGACACCGGATATAGTGTATTGTCTCAATATTAAAATATCTTTCTAAGAAACATAATAATTTTAATTAATTTTTATGTTTCTTTTTTATTCTAAAATTTTCTCCACATATTTTACAATTTTTCTTTTATTATCAAAATATTTCTGCATATATTTGTTTATTACAATTATACATTTTTTCTTTCTATGGACAATGTAGTTTCCTCTTGTATAAAATTGTACCATGTTGTCAAAACATTTGAATTTAATTTTTGCATTTTTTTAATCTCGCGTGACACTTTATAAATATCGGTTTTTAAATATTCTTGTGGCAACACTGATACTTGACTTTTTGTCTTTCGTACAATTAATGGATTTAACTTTTCATCCTCAAGCAATTTTAAATAATTAGAATATAGTGTTGGGCATTTATTTTCCAACAATGCAGGTATATCGGGATATATCAACTTATTCATTATATCAGATGCCCAATAACCTGTTAATTTCATATCCACCGGATTCACATATATATGATTACAAAAATCAATATCAATGATACAACCATGAATTCTTCCGCTACCTCCAATTTTTTTTACTTCGTTTGCAATACTTTTTTCATATGATGTATATTCATTCAGAGGCGTTTTAATAGCCGCAATCATTTTATCCATATTATCATAATAATACTGCACATCTTTTATTTCTAATTTTTTTAATGCTCCACCATTTAATATAGCCAATGAACCCACCTTTGTTTTATGAATAAAACAATAATATCCGTTTTTTTTCAACATATAAAGAGTATTAACTTTTCTATTGAAAGTCATATATATGTTCATTCCACGAGCAAAGTCCCTATATTCCTGAGGTGCAATTTCATATACCCCATCTTCATAATTTTCAAAATAATCGTACTCCCCATCCAACAAAAAACTTTTCAAATGCGAACTTACATTTCTATAACCAATTTGATTATCGGCATATACCCTTTCTACACCGTCATCAAAAAATATATTTTTATGTGTATGACCGCTAACATAAACAAAATTATCATGATAATTTTGTTCAGAACACCAATCTTTTTTAGGTGTATGAGTAAAAATAACTGTATTTTTCTTAGATAATACATCCTTCAACTTATTATACAATTGTTCAAATTTCTTACTTTCTTGAATTTCTGTATCTCTATCAACAGTCATTCTATACATACCATGATTTGCATTGAACTCCTCATTATATCCTGAAAATCCTAATCCTCCTAAAATTACCAGTCTTGTATATCTCAATTTTTCAGCAATAGTCCGCTTGTCTAAATGTACTAACTCGTCGTATGGAATAATTCCCATATTATTTGAATCATTCTTATAAAAAATATCATTATGTAATAAATACATATCATTTTCTTGTAGTAATTTTCTATATTTTTCGACAGTTTTTTCCAATTTTACATCTGAAAAATTCCATAATTCATGATTACCAAGAATAAATATAAAACATCTTTTATTACTCAATCTATCATTTGATTTTTTGAGTCTTTTCACAAACATTTCAAATATTGAAAAATTTGATGACACATCTCCACCAATAAGTGTTAATTTCTCATTATCACGTAAAAATGTATCTTGTTGTAAAATAGTATCTATAACTTTTTGTATATTTCTAATAATAGCAGTTTTAGAAGTACACCCCTCATTTTTTATTCTATACATTAAATGCAAATCTGATATATAACTAATTTTATTACTGTTATTTTCTCTCAAAAATGTATTAATATCAAAACCATTCACATTTGTTTCTTTTACAATAGACTCCGTTTTTTTTGTTTTTACAGTTTCTGGCATATTATTCATATCATACTCCTATCAGTACTGCTAACTATAATTTATTGAAATATATTAACTCTTTATTTTCAGCACTTATATTAGTAATTACAGAGAGTATGAATTAAATGTTCATACTCTCTGTTTTTTACTTTAATTCCTTATGCTTATACATATAAAATATGATGCAAGGGGCAAAATATATAAATATATCAGATTTTTCCTTTCATCATATAATCAAGGAGTCTGTTTGCATCTTCGGGTTCTGATGCTACTATCTCAAGTTCTTTTACATATGTCGTGTTCATAAGCTGAGCCATTGCCACAAACTGTGTAAGTTTACTTTTAAGATTGATTCTGTCTCCCTCTGATGATGTAAGTTCTACACGCCCTTTGCATTTGTCAACCACCTTAAAAAAGTCGTTGATGTCCGGAATATTTGTAATCTTCATCCTTCGCCTCTTTTCTGCACCATCTTTTTCTAAACAAATCTGCCAGACGATACAAGATTCAGATTTGCTTTTTTCCAACTTTTTACTTATATTTATTTTACAATATTATATTTATAATATCAAGTGGCAAATTTTCTGTCTTTATATTAAATATAAGAATTTTCCGCCTGCAACACCGCAGACACAAACAATAACAAATACATTTAATCCCTACTCAGCTAAATTTCAATTCAATTTGGAATGGTACGCAGCACAAAAGTATAGTATATTATATATTATGATGCAGATTACAAATTTAACTAAACATTGTATTATTTCAGATAAATGCGAAACTATCATAAATCTTGATTAAATTGTGCAGATATAACATATAGTTAGTTTCGCAATTACCTATAATATTATTTCTGTAACAGTTCAGCCATAAAAAGATAATTGGCAATACAATGAGCTTGTTCATTGTATTGTTAAGTAGCTTTTTATGGTAGAATAGCCTTTCATTTCTGAAATGAGTAAACAAAAGCTGCAAAGCAGCGACTGACAGCTCGCTGGCAGGTTTATGAATGTAAGAAATGCAAGGCTGAACTGTTACTTATTTCTAAAAAAGGAGACTTATCATGAATGTTTTCTATCAGACGGAGCGTCTTATTTTAAATATATTGCCGCCTTTATGGGCACCTGCAGTTTTGAATTTTTATAAAAATAATAAGGATGTTCTTGAGGGCGTTGAGCCTGCAAGAAATTCACGATTTTATACCGAATCTTTTCAGAAAGCAAATCTCTCGGTAGAGTACAACAGCTTTTTTAAAAATAATTATATGCGCTATTGGATTTTTGACAAAAAAAATCCCGATTTTCCTATCGGGACTATTTGTTTCAGCAATTTTCTAAAAGGTGCTTTTAAAAGCTGTATGGTCGGTTATAAACTCGACAAAAATCATACCGGAAATGGCTATATGACGGAAGCACTCCGCTTTCTTCTCCCTGAACTCTGCCATAATTATCCCCTGCATCGCATAGAAGCCTATGTAATGCCTGATAACACAAGCTCCATACGGCTTCTCAACAATCTGGGATTTGTTAAAGAGGGATATCTCCACTCATTCGCAAAGATAAATGACAAATGGGAAGACCATCTTCTCTATACTTACTTTAACGGATGAATCCAATAGCCGAATGTACCGTTTTTGTCCTTAACTTCCCCTATAGGCTGAAAATATATAAAGCCATGCTGTCTTGCTATATTTTCATCATAGCTGTTATAAATCCCCGGCGAACCAACAGCATACTGCGTCTCTATGTCAGAAATCTTTATTTTTGCAAATATGATATGCCTGTAGCTGCAATAACCATGCAATAAAAATGTATTGTTTGCAAGTACCCACATTTTTATTGGAAGACAGCCTATGTCTTTCAATTCAATACGCACACTTTTATCTATTATTCCTGATGCAAACGGATACATCACCGGAAATGTGCTAAGTATCCTCTCCCCGAAATCTTTGTCGTTTTCCTCATAAACACTTGCTTTTATCACCATTTTTTCCGTATTTATGTCACTTTCCGCTCTTGTCTCAGCAACACTTGCGACCTCATCAGAGTCCATATTCTGCCCTGCATACTTTCCGAATTTTTCTGTATCATTCACCTCATATCCTTTGCCTGCCAAACTATTATCTGATAAATTATATACCTGCATACACTCATCACTAACATTTTCAAATATATCATTTTCATTTATTCTCTCTGCATTTTCTATATTTGATGTATTATTTTCATTCAGTCTTTTTTCATTTTCCATATCAAATACATTTTTCTCTTTTACGCTCTTCATATTGCCACTCTCATAAATATTTTTTCTCCCTGTATTGCTGCTCTCAGATATATTGTTTTCATTCAGTCTCTTTGTATTTTCTGTTTCAAAAATGCTGTCGGCAGGCATCTCCCTTGTTTTTGAAACAATCTCTATCTGCCCCATTTTAACCTCATCCCTCACCCATGAAGTCGCAAAAAACATTTCATCCGATATGTAAACCACAAGTCCGTCTATGTCCTCAAATGAATAACCGGTCTGCTCAATATTGTTTTTATCAAGAGCAAATCTGCTGACAAGATTTCCTGATTTTGTCCCCATGTCCGACACTTCTATGCACTTTGCACCATGCTCTTTTTGAATATAAAGATATACTTTTGGAAACACTTCAAACGGAACCATCCTCATCTGAACAGTAAACCGGCACTGCACATCCATAAGTTCAATTCTTACAAATCCTGTATTCTGGCTTTTTGCACCATTTATATATTTGTATAAGTAAGATACCATTCTTTTATACTGACCCATAACCTGCCTCCACTTTATATCATAAATTTTTGTGCATAAACCAGTTACCGGTCACAAATATTGTAAACAACATCAAAACCTCGTCACTGTCCACGCATACATTGCACGCAGCAACAAAAAATATGCACAACTTTAGTAACAGTTCAGCCATAAAAAGATAATTGGCAATACAATGAGCTTGTTCATTGTATTATTAAGTATCTTTTTATGGTAGAATAGCCTTTCATTTCTGAAATGAAATAAACATAAGCTGCATAGCAGCGACTGACAGCTTGCTGGCAGGTTTATGAATGTAAGAAATGCAAGGCTGAACTGTTACCAACTTTATGATATAAATATATGATATGTTTGCAAAGATTATGACAAATGTATTTTTGACACTCCAAAACTAAAATGTTATACTACGATATTGAAGTTAATAAATAATTATGGAAGATAGTGCGAAAAATCCGATTTTTCGCACACAAGATTTGTGTCTGTGCACACTTGACACAAACTTGATATGCCCAAAAAACGTGTGCAGAAATGAGGATTATTATGAGTGAAAATTGTAATCATGACTGCTCTAGCTGTGGTGAAGCCTGTGCAAGCCGTGACCCTAAGAGTTTTATAGAAAAACCAAATGAAAAAAGTACAATCAAAAAAGTAATCGGTGTTATAAGCGGAAAAGGCGGTGTCGGCAAATCAATGATTTCTTCAATGCTTGCCGCAAACTTCCAGAAAAAAGGCTATAATACAGCCGTTCTTGACGCAGATATAACAGGTCCGTCAATCCCTAAGGCTTTTGGTATTACAGAGAGAGCCAGAGGTGATGAAAGCGGAATATACCCTGTTTATTCAAAAACGGGAATACAGACAATGTCCGTAAATCTTCTTCTTGATGATGCGACTGACCCGGTCATATGGCGTGGTCCTGTTATCGCCGGAACAGTAAAACAGTTCTGGCAGGATGTTATATGGACTGATGTTGATTATATGTTTGTAGATATGCCACCCGGAACAGGTGATGTAGCACTTACGGTATTCCAGTCAATACCGGTTGACGGAATCGTTATCGTAACATCTCCTCAGGAGCTTGTATCAATGATAGTTGCAAAAGCCGTAAAAATGGCACAGATGATGAATGTTCCTATTATAGGAATTATTGAAAATATGAGTTATGTGGAATGTCCGGACTGTGGAAAACACATCGAAGTATTTGGAAAAAGCCACCTTGCTGAAGTCGCCGCAGTATATAAACTGCCGATACTCGGTCAGATACCTATGACTCCTGCTATTGCAGCCGCAAGCGATGCCGGCGATGTAGAAAGTCTTGATGTTGACTGGTTTGATAAAGCAATAGAAGCTATAGTTGATGCCACTAAAGAATAACTGTAACACACTGTAAACATATAAAATTTACTGATTATTGAATTATATATATTTACAGCCATAAGAAAAACAGCGTACAAATCATAAAATACAAAAACAGGGAGATAGAAACAATTATTTCTATCTCCTTGTCGTTTTTAACACTATCAATCACATATGCATATGTGCATATTTTTCCTTTGTAGCCATTCCTCCCCTTATATGTCTCTCTGATTTGTTCAAGTCAAGAACTTCCCTTACCTGCCCTGCCAATGACGAATCAATGTTTTCGAGCCTTTCTGTAAGGTCTTTATGTACGGTAGATTTGCTTACTCCAAACACTTTAGCAGCCTGCCTTACGGTAGATTTATTTTCAATCATATAATTAGCAAGACTTACGGCTCTCTGACTTAATCTTTCATCTATTATGTATGCATTTTTTCTTCTCCTGTTTCTAAAATTTAGCTTTTCCACATTAAAAGCTCCTCTTATTTTTTTACATCATATGAGGAGCTTTTTTATTTTATGACAGGCCGTTGTTAAAAATTATTTAATGACACTCGCTTTACACCGTTTTTTATAACAGGCAATTCCATATTTAAAAATCCGCTACACACCATCATCACGAAGTTTTTCTTCATCCTAATATCTTCAAACTTCTGCCTGCTCTAACTCCCTCTGTTTCCAACTCATAAATCCATACATATCATTCATAAAAAATATACTAAAATTCACAACAACAGGAATATATGCCGGATCTTTAAGTGATGCGAGCACCCACAGTATTATCAAAACAACATCGTTCACAGCATACCACACCGCATAATACGATGACCTGAGCATCGTAAGTGACGCTGCAATAAAACTTGTAATTATCGAAATCGTACTAAAAATAATATTAGGTGTGTTAAAACTTTTAAGAATATAATAAAAAGCTGCTGTCACGATTATTCCACTTATACAAAGTGCCACTATATGTTTTTTACTTAAAGACTGTATCTGTACTTCATTTCCATTATTTTCCGACGGATTTTCAATCCATGTTATCGTAGACCATACAGCCATTGGAAGCGTCATTCCGAGATATGTCATCATCTCTCCCCAGTAACGAAAGCGGAATGATATTATCCCGTAAAGAATACTAAAAAGTATCATAAGCGCCTGACCCCACACATTTCCCTTTGCGGCAAAAATAAGCGATGTTACACCTGTAAGTGCCGCAACAAGTGTGAGCAGGTCAAAATCTTTTGTCGCAAGATTTGATATTAGAACTATTATTATTGAGCCAAGCCAGATAGACCATTCTCTTTTTGTCAATGTTTTTATCGGATTATTCATTATTATCTCCATTTCTTAAAAATCATTGTCTATTCTCCCATCTTCTTTACCAGCAATTCATGCATTACAATCATAAGTATAAAAATGATAAACAGACCTCTCCAAAATGTTCCTATGTATAATAACATCAAAAATTTACGGTTTCAATGACATATATCACACAAAAAAAATACCCCATACAGACTATATTATAATAGTCACATACAGAATATTTCTTTTTACATTTCCACTCAAACATCTCAATCAATTCCAAATATTTCCGCACATATCTTCCTGCCGGAAGAAGTCTTAAAAATGCCGTCATATGCGTGTTTTACCGCCTTTTTTGACAGACCATCCTCATACATATTCACCAAAAAATCTGCTTCTACAAGAATTTGGTAATCAATGCCATCTATATCGTTATATGTATGATGACGACCGATAAGGTATTGCACTCTCTCTGACACATTCTGCGGAAAATCAAGACTTTCAAGCAGCTTTTGTGCAAGTGCAGGTCCTTCTTTTTCCTGAAGTTTGCCATTGCAATCTCCATATTTTTCTTCGCACAAATGTATTCCTATATCATGTGTAAATGCCGCTGTTTCAATAATAAATAATGTGTCTTTATCGACATTTTCCATCTCGGCAATAAGTTTTGCATAACTGTGGACTTTACAAAAATGCTGTATTCTTTTTGCGTCACCATTATATAATTTTATCATTTCAAAATGTAATTTATTTAACATTCCTACTCTTACTTCCTCACAATCCATCCATAAATCCTTCTTTCTTTTTTATATTATGCTGTTTGTCATTCAGACTTAATCTGCTCTATCAACTCCAAAACCTTATCCTCTGTCTCCTCAATTTCGTCTGCTATCTGTGATATAGATTTGCCTTTGGCACTGGTTTCAGTTTGGAACATTCTGCCCTGTCATGAGAATCCACGGCTCATTCTTCTCTCTCATAGCGTATATCTTTTCAAGCCATGATATAACAGCCTGTTTTTTCTGCACAAACGGCTCTCTGTGACTAAGAAGAACATATGGAGCCGCCATCTTTTTTAATATATCAATCTGCTGTTTCAAAATTCCGGCATTATAGACAGTCTTATCACCCTTATGAGCCGGATACAGAGCATCGCCAAGCAGACAATATTTATTATTAACCAAAAGAGCAAGCGAACCCTTAGCATGGCTTGACGGCATCTGAAAAATTCTAAGTTTTATGTATGTTTCATCCACATTTATATCACTCTCAACAATCTCACCGATATGTGTATATTTGTATGTGTTTTTCCCCTGATACAGACTCTCCCACTTTATATGTTGCACATTTGCAATATGGTCGGGATGAAAATGCGACAAAATAATCTTAATCTTCTTTCCTTTTTGCTTTGAAATCTCCGCAAGCATTTCAGGAATATTTTCATGACTTCCAACATCATAAACCCACAGATACTTTTCACCCTCAATCACGAACACATTAGCAGAAAGCGGTTTTATAGCCGGCGTGATATAAGAAAAATAATCCGTAACACACTTCCATGTCGGAAACTGTTTATTATTGCTGTTATCAACATCCTGAATCTTTGTAATCTCTGCACTGTTTTCTCTCATATCCGCTGCCATAAATAACGCCCTCTCATTCTTCAATACATACAACTGCCAAACCCTTTTTTATCTGGTAAAGCAGATATTTGTGGTACGCTCTGCCACTTTGCGACTTCCTTGATAGGTTTCAAATCTAACAGCATTGTAGCATTTTGTATATACAATTTCAATTACTTGCACCAAAAACAGCCGTAAATATGGATTATTAGTTACTGTCCACACCTACGGTATTCTCCGAGCGAAAGCGTCACTGAGGTGAAATATAATCCTTATTTACGGCGTCCGTTTTCCAAATCCAAAAAATCTACAACTCTTCATCCATCTTAAGCAATGTATTTAAAAGTACATTTGCTCCTTTTAAGCAATTCTCAGGTGTGGAATATTCAAGTTCGCAATGACTGTGTCCCTCTACACTAGGCACAAATATCATTGTCGTTGGTATAACATCACACATATACTGTGCATCATGTCCGGCACCACTATACATTTTTTTGTATGTATAGCCGAGTTCTTTTACGCTGTCCTCGACAAATCCGACAAGTTTTTTATTAAAATATACAGTATCTCTTGCCCATGCTTCTTTTTTTTCTACAGTGCATTTTTCTAATGACTCAGGCAGATTTTTTATTACTTCGACAACCTGTTCCATGACTTTCGGGTCTTTATGCCTTGAATCAAGTGTCAGTTTCACTTCATCAGGTATTATCGTGTGAATGTTTGGATGTGCCGATATTTTTCCTGTCGTATAGACGAGTTCTTTATCAAGCTTATCAAGATTTTCATGCAGATAATCTATGACTTTTGCACAGGCATACAGTGCATCTTTTCTGTATTTCATAGGAAATGTTCCCGCATGGTCTGCCTGTCCACGCATCGTAAATTCATAATTTACCATGCCGCACACGCCCTCGACTATTCCGACCTCTTTATTTTCTGCATCAAGCACCGGTCCCTGCTCAGCATGAAGTTCCACAAGTCCTGCAGTCTTTTCGGGGTTCATCCTGTTTTCTTCACTGCCCTTATATCCGCTTTTTTGGAGTGCATCTTTAAAATAATATCCCGGAATATCTTTAGCTTCACTGTTAAGCATATCTTCCTTTTTAAATTTACCGCACAAAACTCCGGATGACATCATCGCAGGCTCAAATCTTGCACCCTCCTCATTTGTCCAGACAGCAACCGTTATCGGATGACGATGCGGTATCTTGTCAGTGACTATCGTTTCAACTGCCTCCATCGCACTTAAAACGCCAAGCACACCGTCATAATTCCCGCCCTGTCTTACCGAATCAAGATGCGAACCGCTAAGTATAGCAGGAAGATTTTCACTTCCCGGAATAGTGGCATATATATTTGCCATATCATCGGTCACGATATTTGCTCCAAGTTTTTTTAATCTCTCACAAAACTCCTCCCTTGCCGCCAAAGCCTCATCCGACAGCGAAAGTCTTGTAATACCACCATTACCTGTATCACCAAACTTGCTAAAAGTTTTAATTTTCTCACTCAGTCTGTCTAAATCACATTTATACATAAAACCTGCCTCCCTCATATCAACATTACACACTCATATACTTCTTACTAAGCTCATCCGTAAGTTCGTCCATCTGCCCCTGTGCCACGATTGAACCCTTCTGCATAATTAAAAATCTGTCACCAAGTTTTCTCGCAAATCTCAGGTTCTGCTCAACTACTATTATCGGTACTTTCTTTTCCTTATGATACCTCGTAAGTATATCCGCTATATCCGACACTATATTAGGCTGTATTCCCTCGGTCGGCTCATCTAGTATCAATATCTTTGGATCACTCATTAATGCTCTTGCGATTGCAAGCTGCTGCTGTTGCCCACCCGATAATACACCGCCTTTTCTCTTTAAGTGCTGTGTAAGTACCGGAAAATATTCAAATATTTCCTCAACTTTTTTTGCATAATCCACTTTATGTGCCAATGCCCCAAGTTCAAGATTTTCCTGCACCGTAAGCTGTGGTATTATCTCCCTGCCCTGCGGAACATATGCTATTCCTTTTCTTGAACGCTCATACGGTTTTAGTTTTGTCACTTTATCTGAATTAAGACTTATATCTCCCGTTTTTGCCGGAAGAAGTCCTATTATGCTTTTTAATAATGTTGTCTTTCCAACACCGTTTCTCCCAAGTAAAATAAGTTTCTCGTCATCTTTTATCTCAAATGATACATTATAAACAACCTGACTTTTTCCATAACTTACCGATACATCATCTACTTTTAACATAGCAAGCCTCCTTAATCAGTTTTCAGATATACACGCACAACCTCAGGATTTGAGGTTATGTCATCATAACTTCCCTCGGCAAGTATCTCGCCCTGGCTGAGTACCGTTATCTTCTCTGAAATCTGTTTTACAAAATCAATATCATGTTCTACCACGATTAATGTTTTATCTTTCATCACATTTAAGATAAGTTCACCTGTCTTGTATGTTTCATCCGCCGTCATTCCCGCGGTAGGCTCATCCAGTGTTATTATCTCAGGATTTTGTGCAAGAACCATACCTATTTCAAGCCATTGTCTTTGTCCGTGTGAAAGATAGTTTGGAAGTATTTCTTTTTCATCTTTTAGATTTATCTGTTCCAGAATTTCGTCTATTTTTTCCTGAATGTTCTTTTTTCTTCGATATGTAAATGTCTTTAATAAACTGCTGTAACCAGAAAGTGCAACTTCTACATTTTCCTCGACCGTCATATAATCAAATATATTCGGTCCCTGAAATTTTCGTCCTACTTTAAATTTATCCGAAATTTCATATGCATCTTTGCCCGCTATATTTTTGCCATCTAAAAGTAGGCTTCCATATGTAGGCTTTGTTTTTCCTGTTATCATATCTATTATGGTGGTCTTTCCCGCACCATTTGGTCCGATAAGCGTTCTGAGTTCACCCTTTTCAATCGTCATGTTCACTTCATTGACAGCACGAAAACCGCTAAATTCAACCGTCAGATTTTTTAATTCAAGATAGCCCATATAGTCACCTCTTTCTACGCTTTCTTTTTGGTTCTGCGATTATACTGGATATTTTTCAATGTTCCTATAACACCGTTTGGCAGGAACAATACGACTACTATCAAAATCACACCGAGTACAAGCTGCCATATCTCTCCAAAACTGCTTGACAATTTACTCTGCAGAAAACTTACAAACAATGCACCTATCATCGCTCCTGAGAGATTTCCCCTGCCTCCCACGGCAAGCCATACAAGCATCATTGTTGAAAATGTGACACCCGCACTTTCTATTGAGATAAATGATGTCATCGGTACATAGAGCATACCTGCATATCCTGCTATTGCTCCCGCAATGGCAAATAATGTCATCTTAAACACTGCCGGATTGTAACCTAAGAAACGAAGTCTTGCTTCATTATCTCTTACCGATTTGATGACTTTTCCAAATCGTGATTCAGTAATCCATAAACACAAAATATAAATAACAACAAGTGATATAAATGCTATGTAATACCACTGCACTATACTTACCGAATGCCCGCCTATCGTTATCTTATTCAGTCCTGAAGCAATTCCGTTGACACCGCTTGAACCTCCGGTATAAGACTGGTTTGTTGTTATAAAAAGTTCAAACAACCCCGCAAATGCAAGCGTTATAACATTGTAAAATACACCTTTTATCTTGCTCGTGAAAATAAAATAACCAAGTACAAGTGCAACAAGTGCCGGAATTAAAACTCCGAGTATTATCGCAACAGAAATACTTTTGAGCGGTGCATAAATTGCCGGAAGTTTCCCAAGACTGCTCATAAATGCCGGAAGTCCATCCTGACAGGCAAGAGAAATTCCAACGATATAACCGCCCATTCCAAAAAATACCGCAAAACCGAGATTCATCAGACCGCCGTATCCCCAGAGGATGTCGAGTGCGAGAGCAGCAATCATATATGTTATAAATTTTCCTAAAATCTGTGTACTGTATAAATTTGCCACAAACGGTACAAATGCAAGTGCAATTATCACTATAATTGCAAGATATTTGTCGATGGTAGCTTTCTTTAATCTCTCTTTCATGGTACTGCCTCCTTTCCTATCTCTTATCCTTTGCTGAGAACAATCCCTGCGGCTTAAATCTGATAACAACTATTATCACGACAAATATAAGAAGTTTTGCCGTTACAAGACTCATAAAACTTGCCATTACCGAAACTGCTTCCTGAATGACTACCGAGCCAAACAGCGAGCCAACGATAGAATTTAATCCGCCAAGTATAACGACTAAGAAACTGTCTACGATATAATCAGTTCCCATTCCGGGTGATACACTTGAAACAGGAGCGAGAAGTATTCCCGCAAGTCCTGCGAGTGCACATCCGTATCCGAATGTTATCTTGTCGATAATACCTGAATTTACACCGAGACACTGTGTCATTTGTCTGTTCTGTGTGATGGCTCTAAGCTGCATTCCATAAGATGTTTTATAAAACAATCCAAGTGTAACAAAAAGAACTATTAATGCCATCAGTATAAGAAACATATCGTAATAAGGAATTGTCACACCGCCAAGATGCAGGCTTCCTTTTATCGGCATTGCAAGATTTTGATTTTCAGGTCCGAATATCATTCTCACTATCTGCTGTATGATATATGTAAGTGCAAAGGTTACAAGCAATGTCTCCGCAACCTTACCATAAATCTTTCTTATCAGAAAATGTTCTATCAATGCTCCTATAAGTCCCGTTGCAATGACGGTCAGGATAACCGCCACCGCAAAAGGAAGGTGGAGACTGTTCACAAATACACATCCAAAGTATGCACCGAGCATTATCATCTCTCCATGAGCCATATTTACAACATCGAGCATACCGAATGTAATAACAAGCCCTATGGCAACGAGAAACAATTCCGCCGAGCCGCTTATTCCATTAATTATCTGAGAGACAACTAACTCCATATACATTCCTCCTAGTCATCATTTTATACATATGTAAAACTGTGCCTGCGTCAGTATTTGTTATATCCTCGCAATTAACACAACATATAATCAGTTTCACAAGTCTTTGATATTTTAGTCTGTAACCGGTTCTACGAGTCCGTCAGACTTTGAAACAATATCAAATGTAAGGTCTTTATTAACTTTTCCAATATAGATTGGAAGCCATGCGTGATGATTTTTCTCGTCCATCTTTATCTTTCCTGCCGGACAGCTTATCTCCATTCCTGCTGCCGCTTTTACAATATCAGCAGGTTTTGTCGAACCGGCTTTTTCAATGGCATCCGCAAGCATATACACACCCGTATATGTAGACTCCGCACCGTTATTTACTGTTGTGTCAGTGCCGTATTTTTCTTTGTATTTCTTTACAAACTCATCTGATTCTGTAGTTCCAAGAACATTAAAATAATTAAAGCATGAATATGTTCCGACTGCCGCCTTGCCGATACCTTTTACAGTTCCCTCATGACAGGCAACTGAGCATATTGGAGTCTTTTTCATATCTATTCCATACTGTGAGCAGTCTGAATAAAATGATACTGAATCATTACCTGCAACTGCTGAGAATATAACATCAGGCTTTGCACTCTTAATCTTATTTACGATAGAAGCAAAATCCGTTGTTCCTGACGGTGCATACTCCTCACCGACACATTCAGCACCGAGGTCTTTAAGTTTTTTCTTTGCATAACTTATAGTATTTTTAGGAAACTCATAATCTGAACCTACAAAGAATATCTTCTTTCCGATATTTTTTGTTATATATGGCAAAAATCCGTCTACCTGCTGACTTGGAACAGTATTTGTATAAAGAACATTGTCAGATGGTTTTTCACCCTCATAAAATGTATTATAAACAAGCAGATTATCATATTTTTCTATAATAGGCTCTACTGAAAGTCTTGTCGATGTTGAGTTTGTTCCGACAATCGCACACACCTTATCATTTAATATAAGTTCCTGTGCTTTCTCGGCTGCCATTGAAGGGTCTGAACCATAATCGCTGTAGATTGCCTTAATCTTTTTGCCGTTTATTCCGCCTTTTTCATTTATCTCATCGATTGCCATCTGTGCACAGTTTTTCATAGGCGTTTCTGAAATTGAAAAATCACCTGTTGTACTGAGCAAAACTCCAACTTTTATAGTATCGCTCTTGTCACCTGAGTCTGATTTTGACTCACTGCTAATAGCTGAGTCACAGCCTGTCATTCCAAAAACCATCGCCGCCGCTAAAACTAAAGATAATACTTTCTTTCTCATATATGCCTCCATTCCTGCACTATACTTTGTGCAAATCATATTTTTTTCTGTTAAACACTTTTTAATTTACGGCTTTCTGCCTTTCATTAAAAAAAGCCATTTGTCTTAAACAAGTTAATTTGTTCTTATAAAAAAAGAAGCCTCAAAGCCATATTTTCATATAACTTTTAAGACTCCTTTGTCTCATTTTTATCATTGCAATTTTCAATTTTCTTACCACGGCACTCCATCTGATATTTCACATATTGAATAATAACATCAGCACATCTTGTCCTGCCGACCTTGTCACTGTTTACAAACAAATCATAATTTGTAGGATTTGTCCAATCCTTTCCGGTATAATACCTGTAATAATCTGCCCTGTACTTATCCGTCTTTTTAATAAGCCTGTTCGCCTCTGCCTCGGTTACTCCCATCTTTGAAACAATCGACTTCACGCAGGCATCTCTCGGTGCATCAATATATATTCTGAAAACATTATCAAAGTAATCAAGAATATGGTCTGCACATTTGCCAACGATAATACAGGATTCACTAAGTGCAAGTGACCTTATTATCTGTGCCTGAAGATTAAAAAGATTAATATCTGATTCAAAAGCTTTTTCCTCAGGTGATGCGACCGTTATTGTCGGAATCCCTTTTAAACGCTTTGAAAAAATACTTCCCCGCAGCCTTTCATCCGTCTGCTCAAATAATGTTCTGTTTAGACCGCTTCTGTCAGATGCCATGTCAAGGATTTCACGCTCATAACACGGAATCCCCAGCTTTTTTCCAATCTCTAAAGCAATCTGCTTTCCGCCGCTGCCAAAACCACGGGCAATCGTAATAACAAAATTGTTCATCTCACACCTCATTTCTACAAAGCCTGTAAGCCTGTTTTCAAAAGCAATACAACATCTTAAATCATTGACTGTCACACTTATGTTGTGAACAACGGCCTTAAATCTGCATTTTCTGCCGTTAATCAGTTAATACTAAAAAAGGGAAACAACATAGAAAATTTATTTTCTATCCTGTTCCCCTTTGAACAAGACCCAGTATAGCAATGTAATATATTATTTCATATGTGCACCATGCACAAATGATAGTGCATTATTTTGTGCACACAATACATACCATTTAATAAAGAAAACTATTGCCATATTGATATTTCTTATCATTTACTCCGACTGTCGCAGATACTTTCTTATTTTAAAAGCAAATCTGAGATTAAACCTTGTTCCGGCACTGTTTAAGTCTATTCCAAGTATCTCCTCAACCCTTATTATCCTGTAGCGTATGGTATTTCTGTGCATATAAAGATATTCCGCTGTCTCCCCGATATTGCATCCGAAATCAAGATATGTTTCAAGAGTATCAATATAATCGCTGTTATTCTCTTTATCATATGATATAAGCTCGCCAAGTCTTTGCATCATAAAATCTTCAAGTTCAACATCATTACCAAGTTCAAAGAAAAAACGGTATATACCTATCTCCTCAAAATACCTCGCCGAATGACAAATATTATATCCTCTCAAAAGACGCATTGCTTTCTTTGCTTCGTCAACGCACTCTTTCATTCTCTCAGGTTTATAGAAAATACTGCTCACACCTGCACTGACTGTATTGCCGTTAAGTTTATCCCCCATATCATGCTGCACGGCAGATAAAAAACGATTGACAATGTCTTTCACCGGCTCTTTCTGTGACAGTTCAAGCACAACAACAACACCGTCCTCATCAGGATAGACAACACTAAATAATGTCAATGAAAGATTTATCGGCATCACTAATGCAAGTTCCTCTATCATCTTCCCGTCAAAATCTGTTTTATCAAAACTGAAAAAAATTGCGATATGCTGCTTTTCATTTTTATAATTAAAATTGGCAAGTCTCAAAATTGCGTGCTGCTCATCACCATACAAAAGTTCTTTCATAAAAAGATTGCTCTCATCCTGCCTGTTCCTGTCCTCAAAGAGAGAATAATAAAGCTGCGGAACCGCCTGTGTAACCGCTGTCTCATACGGTATGATTATCAATGGAATACCCTTTTTTGCGGCATACAAAACAATATCTTCCGTTATTTCAGCCATCTCCGTATGTTTCTCAATAATCAGCCCTGCCGCCTGTTTATCCGTAAGACAGTCTATATATTTTTTGAGATTATCATCAAATTCTTTATTATTTTTATCTCCAAAAGCCGTATCACACACAAAAAAGGCACCGCCCCTTTCTGCCTTTTCAGGAATATTGCTGCCATCTGACACATAAACAGCTTTCACCTGATGTTCTCCTCTTGTATCCCCCACCAGAACTGTTGCACCTTCAAATGGTTCAAGTCTCATTATTTCCTGAAAAAGCATGGCAATGCCTCCCTAAACTTTTAAAAATTTCAGGTTACTTACTCATATCTATCTAATATAACCATCATTTAAAACTTACTCTGTTGCCTGAATAGCATCGTAACCTGTTTCTTTTGTCCTTATCTTCTGTGCTGTTCTTATCTCATAACTGAAAATCTTTCCGTCACCTGTCTCGCCGGTAAATGCTGCCTCCTGAATGGCATTTATCGTCTTTTCCTCCCATTCCTCGGAGGAAACAACAATCTCAAACTTAATCTTGGGCTGCATCTGCATATCTACCTGCATACCTCTTACGATTTCCTTATAACCTCGCTGAATACCGCAGCCCATAACCTGCGAAACAGTCATTCCGTTTACACCTATCGCATTTAATGCCGCTTTTACATCTTCAAACTTTTCTTCTCTTATAAAAGCATCTATCTTAATCATCATACAATATTACCTCTTTTCTGCACACTGTTTTTGTGCATATCAATTCCGCACATAAACTAATCCATATTTCCCTGTACACTGTTTTCCTACTGGTCAAGTCCGTTGAAACTTGGATATGCACTCTCTCCGTGCTGTGAAATATCAAGTCCAAGCTGTTCCTCACGCTTATCTACACGAAGCGTAGTAAACAATCTCACGATTGCAACACATATCAGAGTTCCTACAACTGCAACTGCCGCTGTTACAAGAATACCAACTATCTGTGCCGCAAACAAGTGATAATCACCAAATATAAGTCCATCCCATTTTGCCGTACTGTTTATTGATTTCTGTGTAAATATACCTGTTGCGATTCCGCCCCAGATACCACCGATACCGTGGCAGCCAAAAGCATCGAGTGCATCGTCTATCTTAAGTTTCTTCTTGATAAGAGAAACTCCAAAGTAACATATCGGACTAACAAGAGCACCGATAATAAATGATGCCCATATCGGAACAAAACCTGCTCCCGGTGTGATTGCCACAAGACCAACAACAAGACCCGTTGAAGCACCTACAAGTGTTGTCTTTTTACTGATAAGAGTATCTATAAGCATCCACGAAAGAAGTGCTGAAGCTGCCGAAATTCCTGATGTCATAAAAGCATGGGCTGCAAGACCATCTGCTTTAAGTGAACTTCCCGCATTAAAACCAAACCAGCCAAACCAGAGAAGTGATGCTCCAAGCACAACAAACGGTATATTGTGAATACGGTATGTCGTAACTTCATAACCGCGTCTTTTTCCCAAAATGATGGCTAATACAAGGGCACTGACACCTGAACTTATATGAACTACATCTCCTCCTGCAAAATCAACGGAACCTATTGCTGCAAGCAGTCCGCCCTCGCCCCATACCATATGAGCCATCGGATAATATACAATAACAGACCATATTGCAACAAATAAAAACAATGCCTTAAACTTCATCCTTCCTACAAGAGAACCTGTTATAAGTGCAGGTGTTATCATTGCAAACATCATCTGAAATGCACAGAACACAAGATGCGGTATCGTGTCCGCATATGGTCCCGGTTTCATACCAACATTACTCAATCCTATCCATCTTAAATCCCCTATGATTCCCCCATGATTGCCGCCAAAGGCAAGAGAATAACCAAACAACGCCCACATAACAACTGAAAGTCCCATAATAGAGACACAAGCCATCATTGTATTACATACATTTTTTCTTCTTACAAGTCCCCCGTAGAAAAATGCAAGTCCCGGCGTCATAAAAAACACAAACGCCGTACTTATAAGCATAAACGCTGTATCACCTGAATTCATAAATAATTACCTCTCTTTCATATTTTTAATTCCCAAATTTTTTAAGATAAAATTTCAAAAAACAACAATGTTTCTAAAACCACCGTCATTACCGCCGGCAAAATATAATGACCGCTAAAAGTTTTTTAGAAAACAAAAAGATGCCTAGAGCTTTTTCAAGCTTTAGACATCTTCGTCATGGTTTGTATGATAGCACAATCGTTTACGGATTGCAACCATTTTTTTACAGAAATATCCCAAAATTGTGATGACATATATTATGCAAACACTTATATTAGAATAAAACAGCGTGTACTTCTTTCTATGATAAGTCCAGCTAATAAATGTCAATAGTTAGATGTGAAAAAAATTATTTTGTTTTTT